>Ga0116170_10000339_pt1 | contig 49473 bp, 30 predicted proteins | sample AD_JPNHW1_MetaG_FD_89797 | JGI IMG/M metagenome (GOLD analysis project Ga0116170, IMG submission 89797) | Active sludge microbial communities of municipal wastewater-treating anaerobic digesters from Japan - AD_JPNHW1_MetaG | ecosystem: Engineered > Bioreactor > Anaerobic > Digestate | place... | reverse complement strand
TGGTTTATTGTTATTTTTGTTTCTGCGGAAAAGGCTCATGTTTTTTATCTTTGATTTGTCGTGACTTCAAAGATGTGAAAATTTTCCGCACTTTTTCAAATTTTCAACTTTCGGATAGTTGTGTATTTTTTATATAACATTGATCATCGTTAAAAAATCATGAAAAATAACAAATATTAATGAGTTCAATATGTTATTCAAGCTATGAACCCACACTGAAAAGTCTGATTTTATGCGACTTCCCATTAGGGATTAAGGGCAAAAAGTAGCAGGATAAGAAAAACGGGGTTTTTCGGAGTGGACTCAATTATTATAACATTAAATAAACTGAAAACTTATATTTTTTTTCTTGACCTTCGGCTTAGTCATTTTCTTTTACAAAAAGAACCATCACCGCTGCAATGAACATGGATATTCCTCCCAGGATCAAAGAATAGATAGCCTCACCTTTGAAAATTTCTTTTGTAATAAACCCAAGAACACTGGCGGCAAGAATCTGTGGTATCACGATAAAGAAATTAAAGATACCCATATATACGCCCATCTTGTCGCGCGGGAGTGAGCCGGTGAGTATGGCATACGGCATGGATAAAATACCTGCCCAGGCAATGCCCACGCCAACCATAGACAATAAGAGAAGTTCAGGTGTTTTAAAGAAGAAAACCGAAATCAGGCCTGCTCCTCCGGCGATCAAACAGATCATATGGGTGATCTTCCTGTTCGTAAACCTTGCGATGACGGGCAATAGAAACGCAATGAGTGCGGCAACTCCGTTATATACGGCAAAACATATTCCTACCCAGTTGGCACCCTTGTTAAACAATTCAGAGGTAGTATCGCTGGTGCCATAGATGTGGCTGGTAACGGCGGGGGTGGTATATATCCACATGGCGAACAAAGCGAACCACGAAAAAAACTGCACAACGGCAAGTTGTTTCATGGTCGCCGGCATCTTTGAAAAATCATCGAGGATGGCCACAAACCCATTTTTTCCGTGCCCTTTCTTTTCAAGGAGTCCGGCCAACAGCATCAGTATCCCGAAGATAAGAAGCCCGACTGAGAAAATGTAAAGCTCGCCGTTGAAATTCATCAAATAAAAAAACACAGAGAAAGCAATTCCTGTAAAAATAAAATACAGGGAGTTTATTATTTTTTTTCGTGGGGCAGCATTATCGTTTATTTCAGCAATTTCTAACGGTTTTACCTCTGATTTTTTTTCTTCGGAAAAAGATGCAAGCTCTTCAGGCGGATATTCTTTTGTACGCATTACGGTCCACAAAACGGCAAAGAAAAATGCGGCAGCGCCTATGTAGAAAGAATATTTCACCGAAGGTGGGATTATCCCATCGGGGGCGGTGTTCTCAATACCGAAAAGGTTGGTAAGCAGATACGGCAGGGCGGAAGCCACCACGGCGCCTGTCCCGATAAAAAAACTTTGCATGGCAAAACCTTTTGTCCGCTGTTCCGAAGGGAGCATGTCGCCGACAAAAGCGCGGAAGGGTTCCATCGAAATATTGATGGATGCGTCCATGACCCACAACATACCTGCGGCTACCCACAACACAGGAGAATTAGGCATTACAAACAGTGCCAGCGATGCGAGTATGGCTCCGGTCAGAAAATACGGGCGCCGGCGGCCAAGACGGTTCCAGGTATGGTCGCTGAGATAGCCGATGATCGGCTGAACAATTAACCCGGTAAGAGGAGCAGCTATCCAAAGTATAGGGATGTCTTCGACCTTGGCTCCCAGTGTTTCAAATATGCGGCTCACATTGGCATTCTGCAGGGCAAAGCCAAACTGAATGCCGAGGAAGCCGAAACTCATATTCCATATCTGCCAGAAAGATAAGCGGGGTTTGCTTTTCATGCTTGTTTATTAATATTTGAGCTTACTCCTTGATATAAACAATTTTATTGGTCGAAGAATAATTTCCTGACTGTATAGTACAATAGTAATAACCGCTTGTTATCTTTTCGCCCATGCGGTTAGTTCCGTCCCATGTCAGGTAGTGAACGCCTTTCTGCTGATAACTGTTCACCAGGGTTATTATTTCAGCGCCTATCAGATCGTACACTTTTACGACGACTGTTCCGGATGCAGGAAGTGTATAACTTATCGTCTGTTCCTCACTGAAAGGGTTGGGATACACGGATGTACTGAAAGGATCCTGATCAGTTACTTCATTTATACCTGCACCCGGATCGCAATGGCGAAGCGGTGGAAGGGGAATAATGGAATCTGTATAGATATGATATTCTCCGGGAGCGTATGTCAGATGATAATTGTTGTTTTGAGTTTGCGAAGGGTCAATGACTACAGAGGTCTGGTTCAAATAATCGTACCATGTTCCGGCATGAGGAAACTCAGGCCAAACATCATTGGGGTACACATTGAAGTTTCCGACAATAACCACATTCATACCTGTGTTAGACTGAGGGTATGGGAACAAACGGATCCTTTTATCTTTACTATCAACCTTCATTTCGTAAGTGTTGGTCCTTGAAATGCGATAATTCTTTTTAAGATGTATCAGTGCAGTATACGTGTTAAAAAGATCCACACGGTCACAGTCGTTCATATAATCCCATCGTGGTGGTTTTTGAGCCATACGTTCGGAATGAATGGAATCGGGTGCAGGCCAGTAAATGGAATAATCGAAGCCTCTTTCACCGAATTGATACATCATTTTAGGCCCGGGGACAGGTATGAAAAAAGCAGCGCATTCACCTGCTCTGTCAAGAGTTGTATCCATTTCCAGCGGGTCATACGAGGGGTTGTTTGTACAGCCATAAGTTTTAATATCGTATGCCAGCCTTTGTTCATCATGGCTTTCCATGTATCCTACGAGATTGTGAAATGCAAAATTCCTTCCGGGATTTTTAAATGAAACGGCCCAGTCAAAATTAGAATCATCATTCGGCCATCCTTTGCCGGCATTACGGTATGTCTGATTTCCGTATCCTCCCGACCACAACAAAAAACCAAAATCTGCCAGTTCTTTCTCTTCCTGATTATCCGCAAAATGTTCAAGAATGATGAAGGTGCCGGGATGTTTTGCCCATAAAACATTTCCCAGTCGTTTGATCGTGTTTACACGGCTGAGATCATATTGTGCCATGTTGCCGGCACCTCCTATTGTCCATGTATTGGTGAAGCCTTTTGAAAGGTCAAGCCGGTAGCCGTCGGCGTGATATTCCCTTACCCAGTAACTCAGCACAGTGTCTACATATGCCCGTGTGTATGTGCTTTCGTGATCTAAATCGCAGGGATAGCCATAGTCGTGAGGCATGAATTCGTTAAACCAGGGATTATCGCTGCCGGGCCTCCGGTCGTAATCATTGTAATAAAGTTGGGCCAGTGGATTTTGCGGCGAAGTATGATTGAGTACGATGTCGAGGATTACAGCGATGCCTCTGTTGTGACATTCGTTGATCAGGCTTTTTAGTTCGGCTTTCGCTCCGTAGTATTTATCGGGAGCAAAATGCATGGTAGGCATATACCCCCAGGAGTCATTGCCTTCATATTCCATGACAGGCATCAGTTCTATGGCATTAATGCCTAACTGTTGCAGGTAGGGCAGGCTGTCTTTCACCGCCTTGTATTTATGCGTCAGATAGAAATCCCGTATCAGCAGTTCGTAAATCACCAGGTCCCTGTTGTCGGGTTTCTGGAAAGAGCCGTCTGTCCATGTGAACGGTGCCTGTGCCGTCTGAAATACCGAAACGAGTCGTGAAGTTTTTCCAAAGGGATAAGCGATCAGGTTCGGATACGTAACGTTATTAATAAACGGATCGGCATCTTTGTCAAGTATCTTGTCGGCGTAAGGATCAGGGATTTTGACACTGTTTTCCACAAAATACTGGAAGGGATATTCTTTATTGGGAGTCAGCCCGGTTAGAGTAATCCAGAAACGTTGCCCGTCGGTTGTTTTCTTCATCTGAAACGCGGGGTCCAGTTGCCAGTTGCAACTGTCCATGATCAGGTACGTGAAATTTTTATTTGGTGCTAAAAGTTGCAATGTTACCGTGGTGTTGTCAATATAATTGATTCCGTCCCTGGTGCCTGCCGGTGGGTTTTGTATGGTGGGGGGCTGCATGACTATGTAATACATGGAGTCAGTGATGGTGTCATTGTTGTTTGAAGCGGTAAACCATATCCAGTTTTTTCCGGCTTGTGCAGGAAAATTGTGAGTAAGCAAATTGCCGTTCGTATCAGAAATCAGGGTGGCGTTGTGGTAGAGTTTGATGCTGGAATTGCCTGTGCAACTAACCTTTACGGGAATAATATCATTGAGATTGGGGCAATACGGGAATTCCACCGGAGCGATGAAACGGGCTGCGAAAGCTCCGTGTTGATAAATTGGAATGACAAAGTCTTTTCCGCCCTGGTCTTTCCCGAAATGGGTACCGTTTGAATTCCGGAAAACGAAACAGACCTCCCTGAGATTTTCTGCATTAGCGCCGCTGGTATCTATCCCATAATAACTTTGTAAAGGGATGGTACGTGTGTAAATATGTTGTGTCAGGTGGGTCATCTTTATGATTGATGCGTTTGTGTCGATTTTATGCACAGGTTTATGAAGCCAATCCGTATGGTTTATGCTTTCATCTGTGAGCACTCCTGTATGCATGTATACAGCAGTGTCGAATTGCAGTTGCGATACCCCGGAGTCGGCGTTGTAAGTAATGATCAGGTTATCGTTGATCGTAGGGAACATGGGAGAATAGGTCAGGGCCTGGGGTGTTGCCTTAAGCGACAGCAATGTGGATGCAAGAAAAAACAGTATCAGACTTTTTTTCATAAAAAATTAATTAAAATATTTTAAACTCAAGAACAGCTATCTCGATATAACAATTTTCTGAGATGCGATCATTTTATTATCAGAAGTCATAGTACAATAATAAACTCCTGATGGAAGAATCGCTGCATTATTATTAGTCCCGTTCCATATCAAAGAATGGCTTCCTGTTGTCTGGCGGCCTTTAAATATTTTACTGACTTCCTGTCCAAGAGCATTAAAAACCGTAATATTCAGATCATTTGCCGGATCTGTCAATGTATAATTGATCCGGGTTTGTTCGCTGAACGGGTTCGGATAGGTTGAAATATATAAGTTTTCGTTATTTATTTCGTCAAGCCCGACCGGCGTATAAAGAATAGTTATTGCAGGAAAAGAAGAAGTGCCGTCCCAGCCTTGTATGACCTGTGGTGTATTGGTATTCAGGTTCACGATAAACAGGTCTTTACACATATCATCCCTGCCCGACAGGGTGCCGTCTTCGTTTCTGAACACCATACCCATGGTAAAAGGATCGCCACCATTCAGTTCGTTCCATACTGTAGAAACAACAACGCTGATGGTTGTATCTCCCTCGGTATTTACAAGAGCAGGATTTGAAAAATATTCCTCAACAACAAATTCTATGGAATAAACTCCGTTACCCAGATTTGTCATTTGGCCGATTCCATCATCCTGAGGGTTATTACCCCAGTTGCCGACCACATGCTGCCAGATATTTGACTGGTAGGGAAGTATCTGGCTATTGCAATAATTGCGGTTGTTAATTGAATCTGTGCATATTCTTGACAAAGAGCCGTCGAGTGCACAGGTGCATAAGCCAAGATGTGCGTAAACTTTTGTACAGGCAGAAGGGCCACCTACTCCATCAGCTCCGAGGGAACAATTAGTGTTGAGCATCTGCTTTGTATCTAATGTGATCCTCAGGGTGTGGTGCTGCGAAAATGAGACAGTAGCCAAACACATGATGGTAATAAGGAGTAAAAATGATTTTTTCATAATGATTGATTTTAATTAATATTTATACAACAAAAGTAATAATTTTTTTATTAGGGATAATAGGGTGCTTGTTAATTATTACAGAAACCTTGGTGTTCATTTCATATCATGCTTTTTTTCCCACATGAAGTACTTTATTTATTTGTAACGTTTATTAATATATGACCATTTTTTTTGTATACGTCGAATTATGGATTGTTGCTTCCAAAATATATATTCCTTCAGGAAGATCGCTTATATCATAAGTTCTCTGAGTGATACCGGCACATTTTATGGCATCAGTCAATACCATCCCACCCAGAATATTGAAAACCCTCAATAGTACTTCACCATTCATCATATCCAATTTAACTGTTAAAAAGTCGCTTGCCGGGTTTGGGAAAACATCAAGCCTTGCTGTTGCCGTTTCTTCAATTCCAGAATGGATAGATGTATCAATTATACTTAGTATACCCGAGACATTTGTGATTCCATCCCAGAATCCTGAACTGAATCCGCCGTAATAATAGGTGGTGTCGAGCAAAAATCGGCTGGCATAATAATAGGTTCCGGCAGGAAGCAGGCCTCCGATAGCTGCTTTATATTCATCATAGACAGAAATATCTGCATAATAATCAGCCGTAATCCAGTTTGTCCAGGTTTGAGGATCTGTGTTTGTGCTGTCGTATCCTATCCATGCCTGAACGCCGGCACCTTGTCCGGCAGCCTCAGTAATACACGGGGCGAAAACCTGTGTAAAAACATCGATGGAATCTCCGATGATGATGTTCCCGCTTCCGGGCGAATGCACATTACACCACGTTATACCCGTTGAATTACAAATCACTGTTATCATGCCCGAAACATTTGTTGTGCCATCCCAAAACCCTGTATTGAATCCTCCGTAAAAATATGGCCCGCTCCCCGGTTGAAAACGGCTGGCAAAAAAAAAGGTGCCGACAGGAAGGTAGTTTCCGATATTTAATTTATACTCGTCATTGTTGGCAACATCAACGTTATAAGCAGCAGGTATCCAGTTTGTCCAGGTATCAGGATGGGTGTTAGTTGTGCTGTAGCCGATCCAGGCATGAATGCCTGAACCTTGTCCGCTTACGTCCGTTATCCCTTGCGCATAAACCCGGGCATACACGTTTAACGGGTCTCCCATATTGATGGTCGCAGTGGCAGGCGATTGCAGATTGCACCAAGCTATTGAACTTACTGTCAGTTCTCCCGAAACATTTGTTGTTCCGTCCCAGAACCCTGAACTGAATCCACCGTAATAATATGATCCGCTACCTAACTGAAAGCGACTGGTATAGTAAAATTTCCCGGGCTGAAAAGCGCTTCCGATGTATGCGGTATATTCATCATCGTTTCCGACATCCGTATTAAAAGTTGCCGGGATCCAATTTGTCCAGGTAATGGGATTGGTATTGGCAGTGTCGTATCCTATCCATGCCTGAATGCCTGCCCCTTGTCCGATGGTGTCGGTAATGCCTTGCGCGTAAACCCGGCTGTACACAATGACGGAATCTCCTGTAAGGACGGTGTCTCCTGCCGGCCATTGCAGATTACACCAGTTTATATTTACATCGTTAACTAACAGTTTGCCCGAAACATTGGTAATGCCATCCCAGAAGCCTGAAGTGAATCCTCCGTAAAAATATGATCCGCTATTCAACTGAAAGCGGCTGGCATAGTAAAAAGTGCCAACAGGCAGCAAGGACCCGATATCTGCTTTATATTCATCGTTGTTAAAAATATCCGAATTATAAGTAGCAGCGACCCAGTTTGTCCATGTGGCGGGATTTGTGTTGGTAACGCTGTATCCTATCCATGCCTGAATGCCGGCGCCTTGTCCGGTAGTATCGGTAATACCTTGTTTGTATACCTGGGCATACACGTTGTAAGTACCTCCTACGGTGATGGTATCTGCTGGCGGCCATTGCAAATTGCACCATGTTATATCGTTTACACCACTTACTGAATAAGAATAATTTAGGTTGGAATTATTATTCATTCGCAGGGTAAAGTAATCTATAGTGGCAGCATCAGGAACTGATTGATTTGATGTCAGGGCATAATAGGAAACCGTAGTACCGGTCGGTTGACCCGGGATAGCCACCATACCCTGAAAACTGGCATCAAAGGTGGAAACTTCAATAAATGCGGATGTTACCCAGTTATCTGTCGTATATCTTACAAAGACCTTTTCATTGGTGTTTTTTGCACTGCTGAGTGTTACGAAAATGTTTACTGTTTGCCCAGACGGCACATTGGAGGCAGGTACTTGTGCTACTGTGCTTATGTTTACCGGGTTGTAAGATGTTTCTACAATTGACATATCGTTATTTGCGGCTGAATTTTTACCAACGATCAGGGTGTAATAATAATTAGCCTGAACGGCGCAGCTCATATTGTGATCCCATCCGCCGTAAGTATAATAGAAAGCAGCTCCTGAGATCTTTTGATTGATGCTTCTGGAGGTATCTGTTGTTGAACCGCACCATTTAGGGTTATAGTTGCCGGCTGTTGTATTGAATAAAAAAGACATCAATGTTGAGGATAGCGGATTTATAGTTACTGCACTCGTAACCCCTCTGTCGGTTAATGCAGCATCTGTCCAGCCGGTAATATGGTAAAAAAGATTCCCCGGTTGCCCGAACGAGACTTCTCCTATTACAAAGAAGCAAATGAGCAATGAAATGGTTTTGAAGAATTTTTTCATATGATTTATTTTAAAATGAAAAATTCATATTTATGTCATTAAAAAAAAAAGCCTTGCGGCTTTTTTTCATTTTTCAAAGATATAAATAAATACTTCCGGCATGGCTTTTCATACAGGTCAATTATAAGATATTATATCTTTTTCTGATACAAACATTTGTTAGTAAATAACAATTTTTTTTGCATAAGAAGCATTATGAATAGTTGCATTCAGAATATATGTTCCTTTAGGCAGGTCGCGTACATCATAAGTTTTCTGAATGATACCATTGCTGTTTAGCACATCGGTCATTACAGCGTCACCAAGAATATTGTATAATCTTAATGTGACAGCCCCGTCCGCTGAATTCAATTTTACTGTTAAAAGGTCTGTTGCAGGGTTAGGATAAATATCCATTGCCGTTTTATTTGTTTCATTAATTCCGACCGAAGTGGTTACTGTATAGGAATAATTGAGGTTTGTATTATTATTCAGGCGAAGGGTATAGTAATCTATTGTTGCATGAACAGGAAGGGTTGCTGTCTGATTTGACGTCAGGGCATAATAGGAAACCGTTGTGCCGGCAGGTTGTCCGGGAATGACAGCGATACCCTGAAAGTTCAGGTTGAATGTGGTGATCTCAACAAAACTTGATGTAGCCCAACTATCCGTTGAATACCTTACATACACCTTTTCATTGGCGTTTTTTGTGCCGCTGAGGGTAACAGTTACAGTAACGGGTGTGGAAGGTGCAACACCTGAAGCGGGCAATTGTGTTACCGTAGTTATCGTTACCGGGCTGTAGGATGTTTCTAAAATTGACATATCATTATTTGCGGTAGGATTTTTTCCTACTACCAGTGTATAGTAATAACTGGGTTGAACAGCGCAGTTGAGGTTTTTATCCCATCCTCCTGAGGTATAATAAAAAGCGCCGCCATCGATCTTCTGATTCACAACCCTGACAGAATCCGATGACGATCCGCACCATTTGGGGGTATAATTACCTGCTGATGGATTAAATAAAAACGCAATAGTTGTTCCAAAGGGCAGGGGGTTCTGGATACTTACCCAAGAGGTAACACCTCTGTCACTTAATGCCATATCTCCCCAGGTGCCCATCACACCGTAATGAACATTGCCTGGTTGGCCGAAGGATGCATTGCCCAGAATAAAGAGAAAAACCAGCAGAGAAATCTTTTTGTAAATGTTTTTCATTTGATTAATGTTTTAAAGTTTAGATCAAAATTATGTTTTTTAACAAATAATAATAGCCGTGTGCATTTTTATATCGCAAAAATACTAAACTTTTTATTGACAAAATAAATTTTATACACATTTATGAAATGCGGATGCTGACGGTTTGCAATTCAACAATTCAGGTATGTTTGTAATCCCCTTTTTCTATTTTGATTTTTGTTGTGGTGTTATAAAAAGTCAATAAAATAAGGACTGCAAACATAAAATTTTATGTATTTTTACCGTCATTTTAATCACTATTTTCTAAATGAAAACATACAGGACATTCCTTTTTTTTAGTATCGTAGCATGTGTACTTTCGCCGGGTTATGTGTTCTGCCAGAGCAAAACCATGTTTCCCGCAAAATCCGAAATAGTTGGTATTGCCACACCTGTTACGCTTAATCCTGATTCTACAGTGATTTTCCTTGAAGATTATTTTGCTGATGTTTCCCTTATTGATTCCGTGGTTTCTGAAAAATGTTTTTCGGCCAATCTTGCAAAAGATAAAAAACAAGTTTGTATCATTAACAAAGATAATGTCCCTGCACTTTCTGAACTTAAAATATGGATAGGGAAAACAAATTATTCTCTTTTATTGAAAAAGTCAGAAAGGCTGAAAGTAACTGTTGCATTCAATCCCCATGGGAAGGATTATAAAACTGTCCAGTTGGCGGGTGATATCAACGGATGGAATCCTGCAAGTACCGCCATGACATATAACGGTGCGGCATGGAGCACAGAATTATCATTAAATCCAGGCACCTATTATTACCAGATCGTTTTGGATGGCAAATGGATGCTCGACCCCGCCAATCCTGATTCAGCGGATAATAACATCGGAGGTTTCAATTCTGTTTTGAAAGCCTTTAATCCGGCAATAGATTCAAGGCCTCAACTTTATTCATTGAACACCTCCGGTAATAAACTCACTATCGGGAATAAAAATGAGATCGGCAAACTTTTTGTTTTCTGGCAGAATTTCAGTGTGCCGGAAATGATGATAAGGAATATGCCTGACATGACGGAAATAGAAATCCCCAAAGAAGCCGGCGCGCTGGAACGTTCATTTATCCGTATCTATGCATGCAATGAAGCGGGCCGGTCGAATGATCTGCTAATACCTTTACGCTACGGGGAGGTGGTGCTGGATGCCGGAAATATTAATCGTTTTGACAAGGAAGCACAGGTGATATACTTCTTGATGGTTGACCGTTTCTTTGATCAGGATACGGCGAACGACCGTCCTGTGAAAGACCGCAAAGTATCCCCCAAAGCAAATTTTATGGGTGGGGATATCACGGGCATACAAACAAAAATTGATGACGGATACTTTTCAGGCCTTGGAATTAATATGCTCTGGATATCGCCGCTGAACCAAAATCCGGAGAAAGCATACAAGGAATATCCGGCCCCACACCGCAAATTTTCAGGTTATCACGGTTACTGGCCTGTGTCGTCAACCAGGACTGACAATCGCTTTGGAACTGAGGCCGAGTTAAAAGATATGGTAAAAGCTGCTCACAGCAAGGAAATAAATGTTATTCTGGATTACGTGGCAAATCATGTTCATATCGATCATCCGCTGTGGAAAAATCACCCGGAATGGTTTACATCTATGTACCTGCCGGACGGAAGAAAGAATCTCCGGTTATATGATGAGTACCGCCTTAGTACCTGGTTCGACACTTTTCTTCCGAAATTTGATTTTTCCAAACCGGAAGTGGTGGCAAGTATGACAGATTCTGCTTTATACTGGATTAAGACTTATGATCTCGACGGGTTCAGGCATGATGCCACCAAGCATATTACCGAATTTTACCAAAGAGAGTTAACAAAAAAGATCAAAAAAGAAATTACCGCACCGGAGAATAAAAGTTTTTATCAGATCGGTGAAACATATGGAAGCCGCGAACTGGTGGGAAGTTATGTGAACTCCGGTGAACTTGATGCACAGTTCGACTTTAATCTCTATTTTGATCTGCGCTCGGCACTTATCAATAAGAATGAGTCTTTTGAAAAACTGGGCAATTCCCTGCAGGAAAGTATAAACAGCTATGGCTGCCATAACCTGATGGGCAACATCACGGGAAATCATGACATGGGAAGGTTTATTTCCTATGCAGACGGATCGCTGAGTTCACAAGAAGACGACAAACAGGCCGGATGGTCAAGATATATTGAAGCGAAAGATCCGGCAGGATATAAAAAACTTTCCATGCTCACAGCGTATATTATGACCATTCCCGGTATCCCCGTGATCTATTATGGTGATGAGATCGGAATGCCCGGCGCCGGCGACCCCGACAACAGGCGAATGATGAAATTTGATAAGCTTTCATCTTATGAAAAAGAAACAAAAGATATTGCAAGCAAACTGATCAAATTGCGAAGAAGCAATATGTCGCTGATGTATGGGGATTATAAGGCCGTGAATATTTCAAAGGATACATACGCTTTTATCCGTAGTTATTTTGGGGAAATAGCGGTTGTAGTACTTAACAAAAGTGAAAAGAATGAAAAGATCTCTTTTGAAATTCCCGAAAGATTCAGTAATCAGGTATTAAAATCAAATTTCGGTGCTACCTTTAATCAGTCGGGAAAATCGATAGAAATCGAGTTATCAGGAAATACATTTGAAATATTAACCAATTAGCGAAGTTCTTATTTTAAAAAATTTTTTATGAAAAAGAGCATCAGGTTCTATACATTAATTTTAATTTTCAGCGTAATGGGATTCTTCAGCAGCATCGCCGTAAAAGCACAGTCAAAAGTAGCGGCCATCAGTTATAAAAAAACTGTTCCCGAATGGACGAAAAACATGACCATTTACGAGGTCAATCTCCGGCAATATTCAAAGTCGGGAAGTTTTAAAGATTTTGAAATGCACATACCCCGCCTGAAGGAATTGGGAGTTGAAATTTTATGGTTCATGCCGGTTAATCCTATTGGCGTAGTAAACAGGAAAGGAAGCCTGGGCAGTTATTATTCCGTGAGTGATTACACAGGGATAAATCCGGAATTCGGAACCATGGACGATTTTAAACATTTGGTAAAAAAATGTCACGAAGCCGGCATGTATGTTATTATCGACTGGGTGGCCAATCATTCCGCCTGGGACAATAAACTTGTTATCCAGCATCCGGAATGGTATACGCAGGATGAAACAGGGAAGATCGTTGCGCCGGTTCCCGACTGGACCGATGTCGCAGACCTGAATTACGATAATAAGGGCTTACGCAGATACATGATCAACGCGCTGAAATTCTGGTTGACGGAAACCGGTATTGATGGTTTCCGTTGCGATGTGGCCGGTATGTGCCCGGTGGATTTCTGGAACGAGGTCAGGCCTGCCCTCGACAGTGTTAAAAAAGTGTTCATGCTTGCTGAATGGGAAGATCCGGCGTTTCATGAAAAAGCTTTTGATATGTCGTACACCTGGGATTTCCACCACCTGATCACCGATATCGCGAAAGGCAAAAAAACAGCCTTGTCGTTAGACACCTTGTTCCTTAAGGAAAGCGAAAATTATCCTGCCGATGCCTACAGGATGTATTTTACCTCCAACCATGACGAAAATTCCTGGAATGGCACGGCTTACGAAAAGTTTGGAGACGGAGTGGAGACCTTTGCCGTGCTTACCTTTACTATTCCGGGGATGCCTTTGATATACAGCGGGCAGGAAGCGGGACTAAACAAACGTCTTCAGTTTTTCGACAAAGATACTATCGAATGGAAAAAAGATAAATTTTTTGATCTTTACAAAACACTGATTACACTGAAAAAAGAGAACAAAGCATTATGGAACGGGACTTATGGCGGCAGGATGAATAAGATAAAAACCTCGGATGATGAGGCTGTATATGCTTTTTACAGGGAAAAAGAAGGCGATGAAGTGGTGGTCATAGTAAACCTTTCAGACAGAGCTGTAGATTTTCGATTATCGGAAAGTCCTGCTTCCGGGACATACAGAGATGTGTTTGCCTCAAACAAGGTTGATATCATGACTGATTCGGCTTTTAAAATGAAAGCATGGGAATATAAGGTATTTGAAAGAAGAAGGAAGAAATAATAAAACTGTTTTATCCCGGATTATTTTACTTGTTTTTGCTCTTTCACCAGCAGCCACAAGAAACCTGAAATTGTCAGTGAAACGGCGCTGATGATAAAGATTAGCACTTTGTTTTCTGCCGCCTGGATAAAACCGCCGATAAATAAACTTACAATAAGTTGCGGTATCACCACTGACAAGTTGAATATACCCATAAAAAGGCCCATTTTAGCTTTATCCACCATTTCGGTCATGATGGCGAAAGGCAGGCTGACAACAGACGCCCAGCCTATACCGGCGATAACCATCAGAAAATACAATACTATGGCTGTATGCCCGATCAGGACAATGCCCCAGTACCCAATGGCCATAATAAAGATACAAAGGATGTGTGTCCTTACACGGCCTATTTTTCTGGTAAGCGGCTCAAGTACCGGCGCGGGTAAAATAAATCCAACGGTATTTAATATGGCAAATGCTATGGCAATGATCTGTCCTGTTTCGTTTTTCTGGCTTTGGTCGAGTAATGAAGCATCGGTAATGTTAAACTTAAACTGGCTGATAAAGGCAAAAATGTAAACAAACATCGTCTGAATGCCCAGCCATGTGAAGGAATGAGCAATATATATTTTCATCAGGCTGCCCCATTTTATTTTGGTTTTACTTTTTAACGCAGCGGATTTATCTTCTCCCGTTGCCGGTTCTACGAGGTTTCGGGGCTCTTTGATGAAGAGGGTAGGGATGATGGAAAATAATAACGTGATACCTGCGCCAACATATATCAGTGCATAATTACCGAATATAGCTCCGAACACATAGGCGAAAACTCCGAAAAACCCTGATATGGTCTGCATCCAGCTGTAACCTTTTGTCCGGGGCGCACCTTCAGGAGTTACATCGGCAATGAGCGAACGGGTCGGATTAAAACTGATATTGATGGCCATGTCGAGGGTGACGGCAACCGCTATAGCAACAGACATAAGGCTTCCGATGCCAAGGTAGCTGTTGATCTCTTCTATATTTGGCAGAGCAACGATCATCAAGGCTGCAAGCGTCCCGCCGATCAGTATGAAAGGCCTGCGCCGACCGCCCCAGAACCATGTCTTGTCGCTGATAAAACCGATGATCACCTGTCCCAGTATGCCGGCTATAGGGCCTGCGGCCCACACGATCCCTACCTGGTGTATATCGAGGTTGTATCTGGTGCTTAGTATCCAGCTCAGCACAGCAATCTGTATCGAGAGTGCGAACCCCATGGCGGTTGCCGGTAAGCTCAGGATAGAGTAAAAAAAGTTGGTAAGTTTTTTCTGAATATTGAGCATAATGAAAGATTTTATTTTTAAGGTAAATGATTTTATCGCAAAAGTTCCAGAATCAGCGTGGTTTTTGGTGCAACAGTGATCTTGTCGATCTTTTCAAGCAATTCATCGGACATGATGTTTTTTGCTTTATTATTTTCTTTAATGATCTCTGCAAAGCGGCTTGTTTCCACCTTTTGTGCATCCTTGTTCTGGTTCACGATCACCATAACCGTTTTTGTTTCGTTATACCTGAAATAAACATATACCCCGCCATGAGGAATAAATTGCATCAGTTTTCCGTTCTGAAGCATGGGATTTTCTTTTCTGTATTTCGCTAGTTTACAAAGATAATCAAAGGCTTCATTCTCTTTTTTATTTCTTCCGCTGTTCAGGAATTTGTTGATGGTGTCATTCTTCCATCCTCCAACAAAATCTTCGCGTAACTTTTCATCAGGGGATCCGAAATTTTTCATCAAGGTCTCTGTGCCGTAATAGATTACTGGAATTCCGCGTGTAGTAAGCAATATCGCAATACCCATTTTGAATATATCCATGTCTTCGCCGATCACACTGAAAAAGCGGCTCTGGTCGTGATTATCAAGAAAGATGACATTGTTGTACGGATTCTCGTAAAGATAATCATTGGCAAGGCAATAATAGATAGCAGCCACGCCGTCTGTCCATCCGAAATCCCTTGTCAACGCATTATTGATGGCATAGAATAACTGGAAATCTGTAACACCGGGCAACTGAGGATCATATTTGTTTTTTAGCCCTGAGTTTTTTGTATAAAAGGCCTGGTTTGCCATCCCGCTGACCCATGTTTCCCCAAAAATACCGAATTCCGGATATTCAGAGAGCACCGCTTTTGTCCAGCGGGACATAAAGTCCTGGTCCGGGTAAGTATAGGTATCAAGCCTGATACCGTCAATGCCTGTATATTCAATCCACCAGATCGTATTTTGTATCAGGTAGGTTGAAAGCAGCGTATCCTTTTGGTTCAGGTCGGGCATGTGTTTATCGAACCAGCCGTCCGTGAACATTGTTTTATCGGATGCTGAAACATAAGGATCCATCAGTGTTACATCGCGGTAATTCGTTTTTGTATAAGTAGAAAATAGATGAAACCAGTTTTGAGCAGGTATGTCTTTGTACATCCAGCTTTGGTTGCCGATATGGTTGAACACCATATCCATCACCACTTTCATTTTGTTATCGTGACATTTCTTAACAAAGTCCGCATATAGCTGATTGTTGCCCAGCCGGGGGTCAATATTGTAATGATCGGTAACCGCATAGCCGTGGTAGGAGGCAAAGGGCTGGTCGGTTTCAAAAACGGGGGTTAGCCAAAGTGCCGTGATGCCAAGTTCTTTGAAATGATCCATATGGTTCATCACGCCCTGCAGATCGCCTCCATGCCTCGAAAACAGGGAATCCCTGCAAAACACGGAATCCTGCATGCCTGCAATTTTATCATTGGTAGCATCACCGTTTGAAAACCTGTCAGGAATCAGCAGATAAATGAAATCGGAACTGTTGATACCCTGATGAACATTGTTGTTGACAGCTCTTTCCTTTAACTCATATTCATAGGAAAACATGCGTGAACCTGAAGTAAATTTAATTTGAAATTTTCCTGCCTTTGCTCCTGCAGCGATCTTCAGTTTCAGGAACACATAATCCGGGTTATCAGGTTTGATAAGCTTTTCTATTGTCACATACCTGTTCTTTATTTCTATAGAATAATCCTGAATGTTTTTCCCTTTGAACAATATTTCAAGCGAAGGATTTTTCATCCCCGTCCACCAGAAAGGAGGATCACACCTTTCAATTTCATAAGTCTGCGGGGCAGCAGAATATCCTATGAATAAAAGGACAGCGAGTACTGTGAAAAAATTTTTTTTCATTTATCTGAGATAGTGAAACAGGATGAAAATACATTTTATGGGTTTTGCACCATCAGCGGATTTCCTGACATTTCTTCCTGCGGGATCTTAAACAGCAAGCTGGGATCGTTCCATGGAACATTGTCCCTGACATTCATTTTCATGCGTTTGAGGTTGTGGTAGCGGTCTCCTTCAGCGATCATTTCCCGCCGGCGTTCCATGCGCACACTGTCTAAAAGGGCCGAAGGGTCTATCGTTTCAGTAACCCAAGAGGTGCCAAATGCCCTTGATTTGACGGCATCGTAACAATCCTTTGTGTCCGAAGTAACATTTCCTGAGAGGATGTCCGATTCTGCTTTGATCAGGTACATCTCGGCAAGCCTCAGAACAGATACGTTGTACGCGGGGTTGGAAGCAGGCGGGTTAGCGTATTTTCGGATACTGGTATAGAAACTGTAAGGATTGACACTGATATATTTTGTCCGGCGGCTGTCTAAGGAGTCATACAGGTATTTCAATGTGTCGGCGCCCGAAAACAATGGCTGGGAGCCATCCGAAGGATTGTAATTATAGGTAATGGCATTGCTTTGGTCTGTGGTGATATTCACTAGTTGGAATATAGATTCGGTGGAGGCCACGTTTCCCGAAGTCTGAAACACTTTTTGAATATCAGCGTTGGAATTCAGCGCATAACCTCCGGTGGTAATAACTTCGGAGGCATTCAGGGAGGCATTAGTATAATCTCCTTTGGAAAAATAAACTCTTGCAAGATAGCCCGTGGCAGCCATTTTTGAGGCTCTGCTTGATGATTTTAAGACGTTGGCGGCTGCTAACAGTTGTTTTGCCTGCGTCAGGTCATTGATTACATTGGAGTACACCTCTTCAACAGTATTTCTTGCCATGGCAAGATCATCAAACCCGGAAAGGGTAGGCTTGGTACGGTAAGGGATTCCTAACTGGGAGTTTCCACCCGGGTTGTTTACATCGTAAGGCAGTGCCCAAAAGCGCAGTATCTCAAAATGAACGATCGCCCTGATAAATAATGCTTCTCCTTTGTACTGGTCTTTTACGTCATCGAAATCGGTGCCGCTCAAAAGATTGTTGTCAATGTAATAAATAACGGTGTTCGCCCGGTTGATGGTGCTGTATGCAGCGGACCACATATTACGCAGCGGGCTTAACTGCACGGTGGTAGCACGGTCATATATTTCCTTTGTACCAAAATTCGTAAGCCTTGATTCTGCCACATTCATGTCTTCTGCCAACAGGTCGGCATAAACAACCATGTTCCCGCCAAGCACGTCCCCGGACTGCAGACCGTCGTAAGCGCCCATCAGAACGGCCTCCAGGTCTTTTACAGATGTTATGGCCGAGTCGCTCGGTATGTTCATTATCTGATCCACCTCAAGGAATTTTTTGCAGGAAAAACAAAAAGTTGCAAAAAATAAAACGGCTATGATGATTATCTTTTTCATGGAAAAATATTTTAAAAGATTGTTCGACATTAGTATTAAAAAGTAATAGTAAAACCTGCGTTGATAGTCTGGGCCTGTGGTGTTTGAAGTGAGGGACCTGCAAAAGAAACATTGCCCTGCTGGCTGTTCGTGTTGACATTTCTCAGTACTTCGGGATCCCATCCGGGATATTTTGTAAATGTGAGCAGGTTGGACCCGTTAATAAAAACTTTGAATGCTTCGAGATGCATCTTTTTACAGAGCTTTTCAGAGAATTTGTAAGAAAGAGATACGTTTCTGAGCCTTAAGTAAGATGCGTCGTATAAAAACCTGCTGGAATTAGTAGCTTTATAAAGGCTTAATTTAGGGACATCTGTGTCGGTATTATCATCTGACCATGCCTCAAGTATTTCAGGCCGCTGGGCTATGCTGTTCCAGGCGCCAATCTGCTGCTTGGCAGGGTCATCGTATATGGTGTTGCCATAAACAAAGCTGATCAGGAAGCTTAATTCTATGTTCATGTAAGATAAGGTGTTTGTAATACCGCCCAGAAATTTAGGTATGGGGCTGCCGCACGCAATACGGTTTTCATAAAAATTCGGGTTGCTTGATGTGATCAGGTTTCTGTTTAAATCATAATACAGATCCTGGCCGGCATGAACGGTTTCGGTGCCAGTAATGTTTCCCTGCAGGTCGTAGGTGTTAATAGTGCCATCGGTCGGCTGTATGCCTGCATATTCCACCACATAAGCCTGTCCGACTGGATAGCCGACAATAACCCTTCCTTCGCCGGGCTGGCCGCTTTCAAAAGCATCGGGTTGAAGGCCTGCTACATCAATAACTTTATTACTGTTGAATGAAATATTAAAGTCGGTAGACCACTTGAATTTTTTATCAATGTTTTTCGATAGTATCGTAATTTCCCAGCCATCGTTATTCATTTTACCGATATTCTGCCATATATAGCTGTACCCGGTGGATGTAGGCAATGACAGTTGCATCAGCATGTCGGTGGTTCTCTTAAAATAGTACGTTAATGTACCGCTTAGCCTGTTTTTGAAAAATCCCCAATCGAGGGTCACATCAAGTTGTTTTGATTTTTCCCAGCTCAGGTCAGGATTTGGTAATGTACCGGGGATAAGCCCTGAATTTCCGGCGTAACCGTTTCCGGCATAATATACACCCAGGTATGCGAAATCCCCGATGTTGGCATTTCCTGTCAATCCGTAACTGGCGCGCAGTTTTAGATAACTCAGGGCTTTGAAACCTGAAAGGAAATTTTCATCGGAAACGATCCATGCGGCAGATACTGCAGGGAACCAACCGTAACGTTTGTTCCGGCCAAAGCGTGACGACCCGTCATTTCTGATGCTGAATGCCAGTATGTACTTATTAAACAGTTTATAATTCACACGGAGAAAATTTGACATGAACCTGTATCCTGATTCGTAATGATAACCCGTTTTATTCGCGGCTTCAGCAGCATTAGGGGTCGTTAAAAAATCATTGGGAAAATCCCATCCGTTAAGCCCGACCTGCACCCTTTTCGAACTTTCTACAGAGTTGCCGAGTGTTGCCGAGATCTCATGATTTTCCTTGAAAGTTTTCTGATAAGTAAAGAAGTTGTTGGCTGTCCAGTTGATCACATTACTGTTCCTGTTCCATGCATTTGAAACAGAGGTCGGATCCTGAACATTTCTAAAGTCAAACTGGTCTTCTACCATGTCCATCAGGTCGGTTCCGAACTCCGAACGGAATTTCAGGTCGGGTGTAAAAGAGTATTCACCGAAAACATTGGCCAGGGTACGGAAAGTTTTCACCTCATAAGTTTTGGTGTCGAGTTCCCATACAGGGTTGCTGGGGTAGCCGCTGGCTGTCGGATAAAAATAGCTGCCGTCGGCATTATATACGGGCAGGTAGGGGAACATACGCTGTGCGTCGCCTAATCCGCCGGCATCTCCAATAGGTACCCGGTCGTTGGTGGAATAGCTGATCCCGATATTTGTTCCCAGCGAGAGTCTTTTCGTGGCTTTGTATTCAATATTTATACGTCCGTTGATCTTTTCATAGGAGTTTCCTACAAGGAATCCGTTTTCTTTCAGGTAGGTAGCCCCGATGTAAAAAATTGTTTTGTCATTTCCGCCGGATGCCGAAAGTCCTGCCTGTATGTTATAGCCGAGCCGGAGCACTTTGTCCACCCAGTCTGTGCCGCCAAGGGCAGCCAGTGAGTCCGCCTGTCCCCGGGTCCATGATCCGTAAATGCCTGTTGTCTTTGATTCCGGGGCCATACCCATTTCTGCTCTGTACTGGTCGCGCAAAGCAAGATGCTCTTCTGCGGAGATAAATTCAAGCCTGTTGGTTTCTCTGACAATGCCTGATGAAAAATTAACATCAAATTTTGTTTTTCCGGCTTTACCTTTTTTGGTGGTGATGATCACAACCCCGTTAGCGCCCCTTGATCCGTAAATGGCTGCGGAAGCTGCATCTTTCAACACTTCCATAGACTCAATATCTTTGGGATCTAAATCTGAAAGCGCATTGGTACCTCCACCGAGGGCGCCCGAACTTAAATCTCCCGAAATAATGGGAATCCCGTCCACCACATAGAGCGGTTCGCTTCCGGCCGAAATGGAACTGGTGCCCCGGATATTGATCTTTACCGGTGCTCCTACCACTCCGTTTGCAGCAGTAACTTGTACGCCCGAAGCACGTCCCTGTATCGCCTGCTCAAAACTTGAGGTGCCCGAGGATTGTGAAATATCTTTTGACTTTATCGTTTCTATTGACCCGGTAACATCCCTTTTTTGTTTGACGCCATACCCGACAACTACTGTCTCATTCAGCAGGTATGCCTCTTCTTTTAATGTGAAGTTTTGCGCCATGTCTTTGCCGGCGGTAAGTTCCACCACTGCTTCTTCTTTCTTATATCCCATCATGTAAACAACGATGGTGTATTTGCCCGGATCAAGTTTGGAAATGGTATACTTACCGTCAATATCGGTAAACGTGCCGATGGTTGTACCTTTGATGGCAACAGAAACGCCAATCATCGTCTGATTTTTCTCATCCACGACGGTTCCGGTGATACTCGCTTTTTGGGCAACTCCCGAAATGCTCATGAACAACGACATTAGTACGAAAATGAATGTAAAAGTGATTTTTTTCATTTTTTAAAATTTAATAAAAATGATTTTGTTATGAATTAGTTTTTTGAGTGCCAAAAGTATTAAATATTACATTATTAAGAAAGGATGCCTGATTTTTTCTTAATAAAAACTTTGCAGGGGCTGACATAGCTTATTGTCGATGGAAATATAATATAAACCGGGTATTCAGCAATTACAGCCGGGATTTTTTTTAAACAAAATAATTCAATCCTGATAAATTATTACTTTTATGAACTTTTTTTTCTCATCGGAAACTGAGCGGAGTAAAATATTTTTTTAATTTTTAAATTGGTAACATGAAATTCAAAAGACAAAGTGGAATACTGCTGCACCCCACATCACTACCGGGTAATCACGGGATAGGAACCATCGGGAAAGAAGCCTTCGATTTTATAGATTTTCTTGCTGAAGCCGGGCAGAAACTATGGCAGATCTTACCCCTTGGGCCAACAGGTTTTGGTGAATCACCCTATCAGTGTTTTTCTTCAATGGCAGGAAATCCCCTACTGATAAGCCTCGAAAAACTTGAAGAAGACGGCCTGTTAAGTAAGTCAGACATTGATGATCATTCAGGAAAACTAGCGAGGCACGTAGATTTTGAAAAAGTCAGGAAAGTGAAAATCCCTTTGTTAGATAAAGCGTTTGGGAAATTTATCAAGACTGGCAAAAACACTAAGGCTTTTAAAACATTTTGTTCTCAGAAATCGGTTTGGCTGGATGATTTTGCGCTTTTCCTTTCCCTGAAAGAAGAATTCCGCAACAAGCCCTGGAACTTATGGCCAAAAGAAGCAAGATTGAGGGATCCGGAAGCCCTGGAACAGTACAGGAAAAAGTGTAAAGAAAGAATTTTATACCACAAGTTTATCCAATTTGAATTTTTTAAACAGTGGAAAGAAGTGAAAAAGTATGCCAATGAAAAAAATATCCGGATTGTTGGCGATATACCTCTTTATGTTGCCTATGACAGTGTAGATGTATGGACTAAGCCTGAAAATTTTCTTTTGGACAGCAAAGGAAAACCCATTAAGGTTGCCGGAGTCCCGCCCGATTATTTTAGTGCAACAGGGCAGTTGTGGGGCAACCCTGTTTATAACTGGCAATATATCGAAAAAGATGGATTTTACTGGTGGATCGAAAGGATGTGGGCCAGCCTGGAACTTTGTGATATTGTCAGAATTGACCATTTCAGGGGGCTCTCGGCATTCTGGGTGGTTCCCTACGGTGAAAAAACCGCTGTGAAAGGTAAGTGGGTAGCTGCTCCCGGTAAAAAATTATTCAAAACACTGATAAAAGAGCTGGGCGAGCTGCCTGTCATTGCTGAAGATCTTGGAGTGATTACGCCCGATGTGGAAGAGTTGAGGAACTGCTTCGGGTTTCCCGGGATGAAAATTTTACAATTTGCTTTTGATTCCAGTGAAGAAAATAATTACCTGCCGCATACCTATACCGAAAATTGTGTGGTTTATACAGGCACGCATGATAACAATACTGTTCTTGGCTGGTATCAGAATGCTTCTGCCGGCGACAGAAAAAAAGTAAAAGAATATATTTGAAATATTGATGAGGGTATTGTTAAATCAATGATACGCCTTGCATGGGCTTCTGTTGCCGACATCGCAATTATCCCGGTACAAGATATTCTTGAATTAGACGAAGATGCCCGCATGAACCTGCCTGGTACATCTTCCGGGAACTGGTCCTGGAAATTCAGGCCAAAAGATCTTACACCCGCCCATGCGGCATGGCTGAAGAAACTTACGGAAACGTATGGCAGATAGGCTGCATTGATTTGCTGCCGGTGGCTTCGGGAGCAGGACAAGCTCACTGTAAGCACTCACGGGGGGATGATTTGCCTTCTGATTCTTATCCGTGAAATTTATCTTCATTCCAACGTGCAGGATTGTTTTTGATGTAATTTTTGATTTTCCAATATGCCTGGTTGTCACGTATGATATGATCGTAATAATCTATTTGCCAGTTTTTATTTCGGGGCGTATTGTTCAGGATATTTATTTTTTTCGATGTCTGCATTTTTAATTTTCCGATAATCATCGGAATGAGCATGCGTCTGCGCAACTTCCGGTATTGTTTTAATACATCTTTATTTGCCAGGCCCCCTGCTGCGTTGATTGCGTTAATGATTTTGTTATATTCATGATTGTCAACATCCCGCCGGTCAAATTCATGAATTTGACCGGCATGTTTATTATCAAATAAATAATCTCCCAATTCGATGATCATATGAATATGATTGGGCATAACAATATTTTCGTCAAGAATTACACGCGGATGATACGTCGGTAATTTTTCAATTTCGTCAGAAACACATTTTCCGGCATCTGACAAATTCATTGTTTTATTCACGATGTTTCCGAACAACATTTCCATATTTTGTGTGCAGAACGTAATAAAATATTTAGCCGGAGCCGAATAATTCCAAAGCTGCCATCTGTTTGGAGTATCTTTGAATCGTTTGTTATTTTCTGCTGACACGAGTTTTCTGATTGATTTTTTATTAATTGACATGTCGGACAAATTCGTGAATTTGTCCGAAAAACTCTAATTTAAACTCTAATTTATTTTCTTCTTTCTGCATTCAATAATCAATTCTAAATTTCATCATTTTTGTAATAATCGTTGGACAAATTCATGAATTTGTCCAACTCCAAAAAAAAGAGAGCGTCTTAGCTATACAACCTTTTGAATTCCTTTGCAGGTACTCGCCTGACTGCTTTTGCAAGTCGCTCCCCAATTAATTTAGATTAGATAATAGATTGCTCTATTCCTATACTTAGACGATTTTCCATACTTGTTTCTATTCCTATGCCTTTCGGTGCTACAATTACCTTTCGGTTATCGCATTCTTAAAAATATCTACATTATGAACTTTCGTCAAAACAAAGATAGCAATTTTTTTTATGAAAACAAAAAAATTATTAATAATTTTTTAAATCATCCTGTCTTTATCAAAATTATAGAAATAGGGCAGCGAAAAATCGCCAATGACTTCCTGCCCGTCGTGCAGCAAGATAAATGTTCCGCCCTTATACACGCCGGCAAGATATTCCAGGCCTTTAATTTCTGAAAGAGAAATTTCTTTTATCGGGTCAGAGGCCTTGTACAATCCTGCTAAGGCATCACGTAAATCGAATATTTTCTGTTCATTAATTTTGTTCTTAATAAAATTAACATCTTTTTCATCCAGTACCATATTCCCTGACGAATTGGCAGGAGCCTTATTGGATAATATAAGGTTGCAGTATGCATTTACATCATCCAGCAATTTGTTAACAGTGCCGGTATTATGATAAGAAGTTTGTGTGAAATCCTGTTTTATCTTGTCGAGATTTTTTGCAACCCTTGACAGTACAGTGTTTTTGGGATTATTGTCTTTATAAACTTTTACACTCTGCACAAAATCCTTATATTTATTTTTAAACAGATCAAAGTCATCCCTGAATTTATTCCATGCATGATTTGTTATATCTATCTTGAGGATTTGTACCGGAATATCAAGTTCTTTAATGAGGCCGCTGAGATAATCATAAACCGGATCAATGGATAAGCCCAGATGGCCTTCAATCCTGTAAAAAGGATAGTCATTCAGGTTGAGCATAAATTCCGTTTCATAATTTTCAGGTGCAGAGAGATCGCTCCAGTAATAATTATATATCAAATCCAGTGAAGCATCCAGATCATGTGCATGCCAGGATTTAAGAAATTTTGCACTCCGGCGGCTGTTGATGATATCGTAATAATAAGGGATCGAGCGGTTACCAAGCTTTTCGCCATATCCCTTGCAGGGAATTATTTTTATGCATTTTGAAACATCTTTGATTTTAGGAGCTTTGATTTTTTCAAAATCTAAGTCTTCAGCAAGAATTCTTGAAAACTTAAAATTCAATTTTGTTAAATGAGCTATTACTGAGAATAATTCCCTTGATGGTATAAAATTCTCAAGGAGCATGGCAATGCGGATATAAAGTTTTGATACGATTTCGCCGTCTGCGTTGAATTGCTCGTTAATCGCGGTTTCTGCAAATGTATACCGGTAACTATCATTTTTCACATAAGGAACCACACCAAGCACCAGCAAAAGATCGGTCCGCGAGGCGGAAGAAAAAGCATATTTTTGGATATAATTATTGTACGCATTGACAAATTCGTTGATGGCGGCCTGAAGGTCGTTGAAAAACGAAAGATAATATATCGAGACATCTTTTGACAAAGCTTGCCGGAATGTTTTCAGGGCTTTCTTTAACACGACGTTCTCTTTGTCGAGCAATCCTGCGACAAGTTCTGTGGTTTGCTGAAGAAAATCCTCTATACGTTTGGCATCAGTTTCCAAAACTGACAGTATCTTTTTATTAAACCTGTCCACAGTCTTCAGGTCCGATATGTGGGATAGTTTTTGAATTTGCAGATAATTTAAATCCGGATAATAGGAATTTATTTTCTCCAATGATGAAATATCAAGCAATACGGGCCGGTAAACAATATTTTTATATGAACTGTTGATATTACAGTCGCTGGGGTTGCAATTAAAGGAGGTTTCGGTTTTCTGTTCTGCGACAATTGCCAAACATAACTTTTCATATTCGGATTGAGGAATATTACTAATGGGTTTGATAAGATCAGTATTTAAAACAAATTTTTTCGAATCTATTTCTTCGGCAGTGTAAAGCAAATATTTGATTCCAGAGAATGATTTTATAAATGATTTTTCAGTATTGATATCATCCTCTTTTGAAATAAACTCAGAGAAAGGCACCATATACTTGTAAACCACAGGCTTGGGATAGGAAACCGAAAAGCCGTCTGACGTTACGCCGAATCCCGCATTTACGGTAACTTCAGTTAATACATTGGCTTCATTTACGCTGTCGAAATTTAATCCGCTGATGATTCCGCTGCCGATCATTTTTGCGCGGGTCAATCGTTCCTGTTCTTCAACATAAGAAAATGATTCATTCAAATCCTGGCTTGTAAGGAATTGACTTGCCCGATAGTATGGATATTTAAATATTTTCTGTTCCATATGTATTCAAATTTTATATCGTTTCTATTTTAACTTTTCAGGAATTATTTTGTCTTTTTCTTCTTTTTCGGACTTTTTTCTTTTTTCTTCGGAGTAACATCCGTATTTTCAACACTAAAATCCCAGTTCCGGTCGTCGCCTCCGGCGAGAGCAGTATTGTCAAGTATCACAGGAGTCAGATTCACATTGCCTGTAATGTAATCCCACACTTCTTCAAGTGCCGAAGGCGGAAACATGTTGTTCAGCGAAGACAATGATATTACTGCTTCATTCAATGCTGTTTTGTAGGCTGAGATAACAGCCTGTACCTTGTTGTTTCCGGGTTTGAACAGCTCATTCAAACTGTTGACAAATGCCTGAAATTTCGTTTCTATTTCATACATCTGCCGGGGATCTATCCAGCAAATTTTTACTGCCACATGTGCCGGCATTTCCATGCGGATCTTTTGTTCGACAAAACGCCGGAATTCCATCCTGCCCGAAATATGAAGCCATCCGGGAACAACAACAGTGGCTTTCATGGAATACGGGTCTTTGATGATGTCATCACAACCTGCACTACCCGTGCCATAATACAGTTTGAGGAATTCTTGTTCAGGACTTATCGAATCGTTGCATAATGGCCTGAAAAGGATATGTTCATAAATATGCAGGCCGAATGTTTTATTGAAATCGTCACCGCTGTTGTTTTTAAAAATCATTTTTAGCGGGTTGTTATCAACAACTTCTGGTGCAAGCAGGCGGTTCACATTATCGGAATCCACACCCAAAGCTTTGCTGATGCGGAGTTCAAGCATGTTGTAATTGTCTGCTGTAAGCGGGTGTGTGTAATCGATGGCATGAGAGCGGTTTCCGCTGATGGCCGGGTAATGTCTCAGGAAATCTTTTTTATCGTTGATGATCTCATTGTTCGCATAATGCGTATAGGAAGAACCTTCAGAATCCTGCATAAATTTGAAGACCGTGTAGTCGACAAATTTTTCGTTGAAACGAGCCATCAAATGGTCGAGCAGGCGGCTGCGCCGGTTTTTCTCAAGTTTTACATGCTCAATGATGGGTTGGTATTTATCATAATCTGATACTAATTCTTCCGATAATATTTTGTCCAGGTCATAAATTTCTTCGCCGGTCAGCTTTTTGAAATTGTAGGTTTCTTCTGCGGCAGGGTCCCGCCACGACAAGAGATCTTTGACGGAATCGAGCTGTGCCAGATAATCGGCCAACAACTGGTCGAAAAATAAAAGGTAAGCCTTTAATTGCAGCCGTTGGGCTTTGCGCAGGTCGCCGGCACTGTCGGGGATTCCTTCACGGCCAAGCATGTAGGCTTTGGGAAATTCATCCTGTATGGAAATGTAAGTATCAAGCTCACGATAATTTCCTGTGGGCAGGGGAAGGTCGCTTTCAAAATTCTGAGGTTTGTCCGAATATTCAATTACCTCAGTGATCTTGTATTCTTTGGTTGCCTGGGCAAGATAATAGATCATCCCCTTACGGAAGATAATCTTATTCAATTTGTCATCGGATTTATTGATGTCAATTTGAAAGCGGAACGAATCCGTATCCGGATTTTCGAGATGCAGGCATGATTTGTTGAAGTAATCATTGTTCAGGCCGCATGATTCTAAATTAAATTGAATGTTCCGTATGCTTTGAACTTCGTCAATGTCCATGATGATGTTGATCAGGTCGGAAATGTGAAGGGTAGTTTTTCTGTCGAAAGCGCTTAACTCCTCATAGTCGATGAAGCCTCTGTCAACAGTGGTTCCCTGAAATATCTGCTCCATGGACCTTCCTTTATCGAGTAATTGCTGAAATGTATAAAGTTTAACGGAGGGATTTATGTATTCATACAGCCTTCGGTAAATTTCTACCAGTACGTTTTGTTCCCGGGCATTGGGCTTTAGTTCAATGTCAGCGCAAATTCCAACCGGGACATCTTTCAGAATGCTCACTTTATCAAAGTCTTCACCTATATTGCGGTATGCCGTCAGAATACTTAGAATATAATTTTCATAGCATGTCTTATAGTTGATGTTATTGACAGGGGTGTTGGTATTCGCCTTGTAAGCTTTTAGTTTTTCAAGAATATCTTTATGGGCTGCGCTTATGATCTTAAAATCTTCCAGTTCGACCTTTACTTTAAAAAGTCCTTTTAATTTTAGTTTTTGATCTTCAGGAGTCGTGGATTTTACAAATATGTTGGCGTTTTTCTTAGGATCAAATCCGATAGGAGGGTTATAAATATCATTGTCTTCGGTTTCGAACCATACGTTGCGGACGCCGGGAACTTTTTCGATAATAAGTTTTCTATAGTCGTTGATGGTAATGGGGTGGCAGGTGAGGATTTTTTTTGCAGAGAAAAAAGCATTTCTCATTTCAGGGCCTTTTTCTCCTTTGGGGGTAAGAATGTCCGCGATATCAAAAGAGGTACGGTAACCCAGGTCGGTCAGCGCATAACATAATAATTCAAGGATGGTGATGCCAGGATCGTGTACATTGTGATCTGTCCACAAATTACTGCTTAATTTCTGAATATGATCAATCCCGTAGCTCCGAAGTAAATCATAATCTTCGGCTTCGATCCTTGCAGGATTTTTTTCTATACTATAATTTTTGCTTTCTAACATTTTCCTTCCGTGCTAATTTTATGAGATTTTGATGACGTTAGTATGATATTTTCCTTTGAACCACAGATGGGTTCGTTGCAGGGAACTCCATTTTTTTCCACATCAAAAAACGTAACATAATCGATGTATGGACGCTCTTCAATAAAATTGATTATTTGTGATTTATATAATTTTCCTTCAAAGGATGGCAGCACCGCGCTGTTATTCATCCATGGCGCAATAAATGATTTCAGATCCTCATTCAATAGATTGGCATAATATGATTTGTCGTCGAATCCGCCGGATAGTTTTACATCGCAGGAAACAGTGAGTTTTTCATATTCGGGACTTTTTATATTGATGCTGGCAAAAGACGAAGTATGAGCAGAAATAAATTCTTTGACTTCTTCGATGAGCGAGATGCTGACACGGGGCTGCAAAGGATCTTTCTGGCGGATGCGGGCAGGGTCGGGGAGCAGGATGATGTACACATTTCCCGGAGCATATTCAAACTGGGTATCTGCATGAGGGATGCATTTTACTTTTAAAATGGAAGGAAAGTTTTCAAGTATCAGCCGTTCATAATCCCAGATATTCCACGAACGGCCTTTGTGCCGCAGGCGTTCGCTGATGCGGGTGTAGAAGTTGCGGTTTTCTTCTTTTGCCCTTCCGCCATACGAATTGTAGGGCTGGGTAACTTTTTTTATGCCGGTGATCTTTTTTTCAGTTTTGCTGATGGTGTTTGCGGCGATCCCTGATTCAAGATGAGAAGTCACGTTACCGCGATTGTCAAAAACCGCTTCGACAGCCTGGGCAGTAACAGCATCAATGGATGGAAAAGCATCGCTGTCGGAACGGACAGCAGCCTTTATCCATACTAAATTATCAGGAAGGACATAATGTTTACTGACTGCTTCAGCTTTTAAATTGAACCTTATGATTCCGGACCCCGAAAATTTCTTTGTGGAATCCTGCAGCAGATCATTTTTTGCAAATTCTTTCCATTCGTCACCACAAAGGTAAGACCATACCGGTTTATTATCGTCGGTAATGGTTTTGTTAAAATTACCGGAATTATTTTCCATCCGGAAATACATGCTCACAACTTCCGGGCTGCTGATATTACTAAGCCCTATCAGCAATTCTCCCTCATCATTAAATGCCGGGATCAACGAATTACTTTTGGATAACTGAGCATTTCCAAAAGGATGTATCTGAAATACCTGTGTTTCGGAATAATCAATTTTCGCAGAGGAAGTATACTCCATATGCAGGCTGTCAAACTCAGGAGTATAGGGCTGTTCGGGTATTGAAAAACCTTCGCCCTCCCTGTTTAGCATTGCCACTGCAAACAGTTTATGGAAATGGCTGTGGCCGAAATCGTAACCCAGTTCAATTTTGATGAAACCCGATTTATAGTTATGATCAAATTTCTTATAAGTTTCATACGAAAAATCACCCGATAGTTCTTCCTCTAAATTTGATGTTTTATAAACATTGCGATTGTCTTCACGCATCAATGTAATATTTCGTGATGGGTCAAAACGGCTGTCGTTAGCATAATCAGCATTTTTATTCAGTTTTATCACTTTCCATTTTCCATTGTCAAGTATGGAAACCTTTCCGGGGGGGTGTCCGGGAGTGAATCTGAGAAACTGGGTTGTGTTAAAATATTTTTTCTTATCAGTGTCTTTTGTGAAAAGTAATCCTAGAGCATAGTCATATGTCTGGTAATACTTGTCGATGCGGCCCGGCAATCCTTTCCAGCTCAATGCAACATTAAATGATTGCAGGTATTTGTTAAAAATATCATTGTTGCCGACGTACAACACTGATTTATGCTTCACGGGGTTTGCACCGAAGGGCATGAAAGGCTTGGTAGTATCTACAACCCCGAAATCATTTTGCATGACAAGGTTTTTTGCCCCGCTTACCTGAACCGTAATGTTTTTTATCTGCTTAGATGAAATTGCGGATATACTCTGGTACGCACCTGCAAATTGGTTATTTTCATTTTTTAAAGTAAGGCGGATAACTGGATGAATGGTGTTCATACCAGCCTGATGGACATCTTCGCGGTAGGGCAACACAGCCGGCATACCCGGTTCTATTTTGATTAACAGATAAAACGGCTTGTTTTTTTCGTGGACATAATTTGCATTGGCTTCGATGATTGCCTCTGTCCAGCCTTTTTCAGAAGTATATTCCACGGTCAGACTATTGGCATCAATAGTGTTTGCATTATTAAATTCAATAGTAATTCTCCTTTTGCCTTCTTTCAGGTTTAACACCGGTGATGCCAAAGCAAATCCGATCTTTGCTTTTGAGTTGCTGTCAGAACCAAATGGGAGCCATCCTGCAGCAATACCGTTTTCAATATTCGTATTGTCAATAGTGGCATCGCCAGAGGCATGAATACCTGTTATTTTTTTACTTGAATTTTTATCAACATAAACGCTTTTTATGGATTCAACCTTTGCCTTATTGACTATCAGGTCGTTTTCAGTAATATAATACAAGGTTTTTCCGTCTGTGTCTTTACCTGCTATCAGTGGTGTTCCGGATTCAACCAGTGCCTGTTCCGTATTTTTTTCGGTTTCAAAAAACACCGGGACTCTGTCTGCAACTTCATCGCGGGGCTTTAGTTGCAGGATATGCTGATAATAAAAATTAAGGTGTTTCTCAGTCAGTGAATTCAGATTTTCCTGTGCAATATTGAATATTCTTAAAAATGCGAGAAAAAGCGCCAGGTGGGGAGATGTCGTGGCTTTACTTTCCAACTCTTTGAGGGTGGAAAATTTTACTTTTTTATGGGTATAATCATAGATTTCTTCAAAAAAAGGTTGCCAGTTACCATCTTCGATATTCAGTTCGCTGCGGAATTTTACGAAGGATGCATATTCAGCGGATTGTTTTACCAGATCAATAAGTGAACGCTCATCGAGTTTTATGTAATCATTATCCAGTGCAGCGGGAAAACGTTCCGACTGGTACGTTCCTTCTCTTTTCAAAGGATGTGGTATCTTGATACCGTTGCTCATAATATGCTTTCTGTTATTTGAATTTTAAAATCTTCTTTCCTTATTTTAATAAAGTTCCTTCTTCCAGGTAGAAGGGATAAACCATGTTATGACGTGTGTTTGTAGCTCTGATCGTATATTGGACCTCTATCAGAATTATGCCTTCCTGGCCGGGTACCGACAGAATGACATCATCAGGCTTTACCCGCGGTTCATAAAAATAAATTGCCGTAAAAACCAGATCTTTTATGTACGTCTGTAAAGTAACGTCGATGGGTTCAAAAAGAAGTACATCCAGGTTACAGCCATAATCAGGCTGCATCAGTCTTTCACCCACTCTGGTGGCCAGCAGGACTTCGAGGCTGTTTTTTATGTCTTCTTCATCAGCGATCATTTTTACCGTTTTTTCCGTCTTTGAAAACTGCGGCGGGAAGCTCCACCCTGTACCTAAAAAAGAATTTATATCGTCCATATTCTCAATATTCTTATATTTTTCGCCTACCAAACGTTTCCAGCCCCCGGCGTATAGGAACTCCCCACTACAGTAGTTGCTATCAGGGTATTCGTTTGAATGACGCCTGAAGTACTTGTCATTCCGGCATCCAGGTTTATACTGGCTGCACTGATTTTTACCTGTGCACCCTGAATTTCGATAGTCCCTGAACTCATAATTTTTAATCCGGATGAACTAATAGATACTTCGCTGCCAGCCGCATTCTGGATTTTCAAACCGTTTGAATCGAGAGTGACTTTATTACTGTTTAAATCTTCAAGTTTGATCCCGCTTGTGTCGAGGGTTATTTTATTCCCGTTCTGGTCTTCAATAAATATTCCCTGTTGATTTTCGCTGATATTGATTTTGTTTTCGTTCTGGGTTTGCAGAAGAATACTTCTGTTCGCATCATCGAACTCCAGTTTCATTTGTCCGCGGGTATAAATGCCTTTGATATTATTTGTGTCCTTCGCAGCTATCGGAGCCGGAAGCGCACTGCTGTTAAGCATCCCGAGAATCACTGCGTTATTCGGGTCATCATCAATAAATCCGACTATGACCTCATCGTCAATTTCGGGACGAAAATAGGTACCGCGCCCGTTGCCGGCATCCAGCGTGGCAACTCTTGCCCAGAAAGTGTTATCGCCATCAGTGATGATGGGCAATTTGATAAGTACCCTGTGTTCACTCAGCGGGTCGTCCTGAAGCTGGATGACCTTGCCGGTCTGTAAACCGTTAACAGCGGGAAGCAGCCCCTTAGCCTGACAGTCAGTGATGTTGTCGTATTTTTCTGCAAATGTCCTGCTGTTAAGGCCAAACTGGATATCTGTCTCCCACAACCCTCCGTTTATGGAATGGCACACTCCTGAAACGAGGGCCTTGCCGTTGAATCTTTCGCCTACGCCGCTGAGTTCGATGATTTCCCCCGGTTGAATTTCTGCAATACCAAAAGATTTTACCCTCCCGTTTATTCTCGATAAATTATTTTTCTGTATATACGAATCGGCGAGTTTGCTGATCTCGCTTTCTTCCTTTAAAGAAGTGTTGATGTTGATATTAAACTGTTCCTGTCCGAGTGTTTCGGCAATATCTGCGGCGGTCAGGTTTCCCTGTTGTATTTCATTAATATCGGCAGCTTGCTGAACCTCTCTTATTTCCTGATCCTGGAAGTTCCATGATGAGGCCTTATAGGTGCTGAAAGAGGTACGTCCGTCCATTTCAGCTTCGAATTCCAGCATATCAGAGCCGTATTGCAAATTTAAGACAGCATCAACAGAAAGATCGGGTTTTTTAACCACTATTTTATCATCATGGGTATAAACAAGCAGTGCATTCGCCTCGGCACGCATATTGATGAAATCCCAGTCGCTGCAGTTAAATTGCATGACGGATTCATGGTTCACATCAGTAGCATCAACTTCTTTATCAAGACCATATTTGTAAATTATTTCTTCAATGATCTCACTGTCGGTTTTTTGGCTGAATACATTGTTGTTTCTTACCAAAGAACTTTTGTAGGCTTTGTTTTTTAATGTGATGTTCAGATATGAACCTTCCTGGTTATGAATTTTGATCCCGTGTTTTACAATAACACCTTTGAAAATGCTTGTGTTTTCTCCATGATAACCTACCTGTATCTCCACATTTTTTCCGATAATAAAATCTTCGGTATTGCTGATTTCAAAATCCTGTGAGGAAACACTCCCGTCCAACAATCTTATTTCTGCATGAGAAATCTTATTAAATTCCTTTAGGATAGTAATACTCATTATCTCATAAGATGAATTTATTTCCACCTCTTCGACAAAAATTTTGAAGGTAACAACTTCACCAGACTGAATAATATAATGGGATGGAACTACAGGCATATTTATTTGCTTAGTGGGGGGAAATAAATTTCAGCCCCTGTTTTAAGTTTGCGAAAATTATTCAATTTATTTTTTGCAGCCACATCAATATAGTAAACGTTTTTCTTGTAGATTTTGTTTGCTACGGAAATCAATTGTTCGTTTTGTTTTATCACCCTTTTATGGGTAATATCCGGTGAACACGGGCTATTGATCATCTGGCTCAGGTCAGGGTTCAGCGTACTGACGAAAGTACAGCTCACTTTGGCTCTCAGGGGTTTGCCACTGGGGGAAAAAAGATTGTACGTAATGTTTACGTCGAGAAGCACGCATTTGAGTAAGACTGCACCGTATTTGATCATTACATTCGGAGAATTGTGGTCCTCTGACTTATAATGATATACTACGTTCAGGAATTTTACCACATCCGCGGCCACATCAATAACTTTTTCGCCAGTAGCTCCTGTCCCGTCTATTACAAATTCGATTTTAAAATTCTGAGGTTTAATACTTACAAATTTTATATCGCTGGAAGTGGTGCCGGGAGCCTGCTTCTGTTCTGTCTGGACACTAAGACTTAATGACAGCGAATTCGGATTGAACATCACGGTGTATTCGCCGGCATCCGTATCCTCCTTTTTAAAAGTGTTGTCTGTAAAGGCCTTGAATGTGAGCTTGGTCAGTTTTCCGGGAAATATGTCATCAATAATGCTCATCGTTCGTTTTTGTTTTTACTTATTTTAACAAGCTCGTCAATTATTTTTTGAATTTTTGCCCCTTCATCAGTTGATGAAATATTTTGCCGGGGTTGATGATCATTGGTGATTTCGGCACGAATGACAAGTTCGTTGATTTGTACAGGCATAAATTTAATATTTTATCAAATAATATTGATCTGTTTGGAGTATTTATAAGCAAGTTCAAGTGTTTCAACTACCACTGAGTTATCCTGGGCTTTCAGGTCGGTAACTTGTATTTTTACAGGATAAGCCGAATAAAAAATCCAATTTTTCACTGGGATATGCAATTCGTTCAACAGCGATACGATCACCGTGCAGGGCCTGAATTCAAAATTATAGATAGCGTCTTCAGCCCATTTAGTTAAAACTGACGGCAGAGGGGACAAGGCCCTTTTTAGCACCAAATTCGAAAATTTTGCTTTTACCGGCAATTTGTGGGTATACCTGTTTTCCCCGCCTTCAGCAAGTTCCTCAACAGTCAGTTCTGCATTTAATCCGGTAACTTCATGGAAACGCGAATCTATTTCAGCAGCGCCGAACAGTTCAATAAAAGTTACTTTAAAGTGAATCCCGACAAGAGGATACCTTTCAAAAAATGCCATTGCTGAAAACTTATGAACGTTCTACCGTGATACCTTCGTGGGCGATTTCCAATGTTTCAATAGAAACTTCATTTCCTGTTGCTTTTAAAGACCCGCCGTCCACTTTTACCGGAAAAGCATTGCGTACTTTCCATGTGATAACAGGTTCATGTTTTTCATTCAGCAGCGAAATGATGATGTCTCTGCGTTCGATGGTATTCAACTGATGTGTATTCCACCAGTCAAAAAATTGGTTGTCGCCCTGCATAGCGCCGCGCTTCAGGGTAATGTTGCCGTACTTTTGCAGTCCCGGCATTTTTACTGTTGAATAATCAGGGCTGAGGCCATCGCGGTATTCGATAACCTGTGTTTCTACATTCAGGCCGGAAACTTCTGAAAAACTGATGTTGGTACCGCCCCATTCTACTCTGAAATGAAATACGGGTAATGGATATTTTGTTGCCATATTAATGCTGTTTTTTAATTATTATTTATTTATTGTTTTTTTAACGGCCTCCCTGAATTTTTCAGGGAGGCCTTGATTTTATTCAATATTAAGATTCCTGTAGTTTATGTGAGAAACGCAATACGATGAATTCGGCAGGCCTTACAGCAGCCATGCCTATCTCAATGATCATGCGGCCTTCAAGAACATCCTGTGCGGTCATTGTCAGGCCGAGTCCTACATTCACATAGTAGGCATGTTCTGGTTTTGCCCCTGCCAGTGCGCCTCTTTTCCACAGGTTGTTGAGGAAGTTGTCTAACTGTCCCCGTACTTTCGTCCAGGTATTTGCATCATTGGGTTCAAAAACAGCCCAGCCGGTAGATTTTTTGGAGCTTTCTTCCACAAAGTTGAAGAAACGGCGAACAGGAACATAGCGCCATTCGTTGTCGTTGCCTGCCAGTGTGCGCGAGCCCCATACCAGAATGCCTTTTCCGGTAAACGGACGGATGGCATTTATCGATTTTCCGGCATTCGGGTCGACATTCATATTTTCCTGGATAGCATCATTAATAAATTCCGAAACACCATTTACTGAATTTATGCTGACGTTAGCCGGGGCTTTCCATACACCACGGTCGCGGTCGACGGTAGAATATATACCTGCAATGGCCCCGCTCGGTGGTAGTAACGTTGCTTTGGTGTTCAGAACACTTAAAATGTTATTATAGAACGGAATATAGGGAATGATTGCTTTTTCGTATGTTTCTTCATATCCTTTACCCGTTTGCTGAATCAGTGAAAAACTATTTTTTATTGCAGTAAAAATATCTGTTAATCCTTTACCGGTTCCGGGATCGCTTGAGGGAGCTGTGAGAGACTTAAAGGATGTGCTGACAAGGTCGCCTTTTACCGCGTCAAAATTAGTTGTATTAATAAAAATAAGCTGATTTATCAATTTTGATTCAATGATATTTGTTTTAACGATATTTTCAGCAGATACAAGAAATTCGCTATTGGTGATCACTTTTGTGCCTGCCTCGCTATTATCAGCTAATATGCCGTCTAATTGCAGTATTAACTGCCATAGCCTTTCATTCTTAGCATCGTCAGATAATGCTTTAAAATCACTATCGTTCAACAATGCAGTAACGGTTGCGGCATATTCGGTGGTAATAGTATCATTATCGGTAATCACCTTTTCAAGAGATTCTATACGGCTTATGATGCTTGTTCCATTTTCATCAACATCCGTGGCAGTCAGCCGGCCCTTAATAGAAATCTTGGAATTGATATCCCTGAAATGAAAACTCTTTGAGTACACAGTTGAAAGATGGGGGTGATACGCTGCACCGTATTTCAGGTTATTCATCCCTACACTATTTCTAAATGATTCCATATCTTCAGAAAGTGAAGCATCTTCTTTTATATCCATAATAGTGAACCTGTCGCCTAATGCAGCACATTGCATCAATGCTGCCTGCTGCAAAGCCGCAAGCTGAGGTATTTCAAGCCCGACCGCGTCCGGAAATAATATCATTGTTGGCTCGTCATATTTTTTCAATGCGTCAAGGCCACCTGTAAATCTTTTATTATCCGCAAAAAGTGTTGCTTCCGTTTCACTGTAAATGCCTACAGATATGATATAACATGCGCCGCCGCCATTATCATAAAACAAACGCATACTGTCGTACAGTACGAATTTGCTGTTGGATAAAGTGCAATTATCAACAACAGGCATATTTGCGCTGTCCAATTCAATTTTACTCGGAGTATAACTGGGCCCTTGTCCGAAATATTGTTCGTATTCCAGTAAACTGGTGATACGGGTTGGTTTTTCTTTCAGGTCGCCGTCGATAATTTTTTTAGCCTGGGCTGTAAACCCGATAAATGCCGGGATAGCAGTTTCAACTTCGGCTACTGATGGTGGGAATTTTACGATTTCTTCCACATAAACTCCCGGGGTCTTGTAAGATGTTGCCATAATTTTGTTGTTTGGGTTTTTGTTATAAGACTTATTTATTTTTTACTTATCGTTTTTGAAAATTTCACATAGTTATTACTATTGGCAATCGTCCAGTCGGTATCAAAAGGTAATTTCAGTATTTTTATCACAGCAATACACCCTTGAAATTCATCAGAGGTATCGGCAAAAAAATTTGTTGATGAACTTCCGATCTGCAAGGTATAAAAACCAATTTGCTGATTTCTCATATCAATGCTGCATGTAAAGTATCCGTCATCATCTTTTTTTGAAGTATTCGTATAAACGGAATTTCCTTTCTGGTCTTTAATGTTAAAATTGGCCTCATCCTTGCTCGCAAGTCCGCAATCTGAATCTTTTACCTGAAAAGAGCATACGGCAGGTTTTATTATTACGCCCTGGTATTTCAGTTCAACTGCTGAACTGCTGCCTGTTTTCTCACCGAGATATATGAGCGGAAAACCATATTTAATGTTGGCAGGATCAGGAAAAAAATTTAATTCTTTCAACAGAGCCGAATTGTCAAAGTATAGTTTGAAATAAAGAGCCTGATTGTCGTCAATGATATTTTCCGGAATTATTTTTTTGGGATCTGTATCGTCCTGCGCCCCTTGAAAATGAACTAAAATGCCGCCTTCATAACAATGATACCCGAGGTTGTGGCCTTTCATTACTTGAAGCGTTGACGCCGATGGTATGATCATCAGGCCAGCATTATTCGTTGCTGTGCCGGACTGATAATTGACATCAACGGAGAAATATTTTTTATATAATGACCACCGCATTTCCTTACTTATGATTTGTGTTTTATATCAAAACCGATCCCTCTTACTTCGCCTGCTTCACTAAGTTTTTTGTTATCCTGCATACTAATCAGTTTTACTTTGTACAAAACCGAAGGTACCAGTTTGCTGCCCAGTGTCTGCCACAGGTTGTTGTTTTGTTCAAGTGTCAGTGAATATAATTCTACTATCAATGATTCAAGATCTTTGATTTCGGGATATTTTGCAAAATCTTCTTTCTCGAAAATATTTTTCCCCTGAAAAATCGTGATGATGTGCGATACCTGTTTTAAAGCTTCGCTATACGTTTTATTCTGTGCCGAAAACAGGACATACAGATTCAGTTTAATTTCAGGATTAACGATTTTAAAACCGGGAACATCACTATCATTTTTTATATAATGATTTTGCTCTTTATAGTATTTTTCTTCCTCAATATTGATGAGAGTAATTAAAAGATTATCAGAAGACCCCTCCTTATTAATACTGTCTATGACGACATCTCCTTCGTTTACACCGATCCGTGTTTTAAGTTCGGAGCCTATGTGCTTCTTTATAAATAACAATGCATTATCAATCATATCTGTTCATAATAAAACATAAAAACTATCTTTTATTTTTTTTGCCGGAATGTTTAATAAATATGTACTTTTATAATATTATTATATTTTTATTCAAAAATAAAAAACATTCAAAATTAAACAAAAAATTGTAAATTGCAAAAAATTTTATTATTTTGTTAATTTCATTAAAAATTTATAGAAAATAAAGTTTATGTCAACCGAAAACCTGATAAACCGGTTAACAATAAATATAAAGCATCCTGCCGGGGTTGGCGGTGATCAAGCAATACCGCTCAGTCAACAGTACTATGAATCATTTATTTATCCTGCTATTGAGCGGGTTCTGGAAAAGTATGAGCATATTGATGTAAGGATAGAAAAGATTGAAATTGATCTTCATCATGTTACTGTGGAAGATCTGGCCGTAAAAACCGCTCAGTTACTCGAAGAGCAAATTATCAGGGCTGTCAATGATACGCCGGCAACATTATCGAAAGAGATAAATACAGGCCTTTTAAGAAAAGACAAATTTCAGGCATTTGTCTATTATTTAAAATATGCCGCAATTCCCTGGTATTACGATAATGCCGAAGAGTTCAACATAGGCAGGATTATACGGGATATTTTTTCTGAAACGGAACCCGAAAAACAAGCCATGAAGGAAATTATACAAGTTCTTTCTGATGACAAAAATGCTTTGCAACGGTTTTATTATTTGGCAGATGACGAAATATTGGATAAAATTATTCAGGCAATTATTTTTTCTGCAGAGGTCAAAAGTATATACAGGATTATTGACAGCGCTATTGAGAAGTTATTTTCATCCCAAAAGGAAGCAATAAAAAAACTTTTCTTTGAACTCTTGCTGAAAACATCATTTCTTGAAAAGAACAATCCTGATGAAATCATTGATCTTTTTTCTGAAACGCTTATCAGGAAACTAGATTCTTCTGCTTTTGAAAAGGATATAAAAAAAGCAATGAAACCGGCTGACACAACTAAAAGAATGGGATCAGTAATGAAGGCAGTATTGAAACATCTTGAGGGAAGAAAGAAACCTGTTGCTTTTTCGCTTATTCCGGAGGCAGGGGAGGAGTATCAGCACTACGAAGAGATGCCATCAGGAACTGAAAATAGGATACCTATAACGAATGCAGGCCTTGTCCTATTAAATCCTATGATCAAAAACCTTTTTCAAAATCTGGGCTTCACCGATTCCTCAGAGAAATTCAGGTCGGATGATATGCGCCGCAGGGCAGTTCATATTTTGCAATTTTTGACCGGCATGCCCGGTAAACACTATGAGCATTTGTTGCCGCTGAATAAAATTATGTGCGGCATGAATGTACAAACCCCCATTGATCCTGAATTTCGTATTAAAAAACACGAAATGGAAGAAGCAAATGACCTGCTGCAAGCTGTCCTGAAGCATTGGAGTGTGCTGAAGAGCGATTCAGTTAAGGGTTTGCAGCAGTCGTTCATCATCCGTAAAGGAACCATCGAAAAAAGCGGGAATGACTGGATAGTGCGTGTTGAAAACGCCGGTATCGACCTGCTTCTCGATGATTTGCCCTGGAGTATAAATATCCTTAAATATCCCTGGAACAATTATATTATTCATGTGGAATGGAAACATTGGAAATAAAAAAGCAAATGCTGAATAAACAAGCGGAAAACAGCGCATTTATTGAAAGCGAATTAAAATGGTTCACGGAAGTACTTAATACCCGCCTGAAGATATATTTTGATCACGAAAGCAAATTTTCATCAATCGGTGAAATTCCTGCTCCTGACCCCGAAGCTCATAGCGGTGGATATAAAGATTTTATTATTGCTAATCAGTTGAACCAGGCCGACAGAATCTGCCTGATGATGGCATTTATTCCTTTACTGAAGCCCCAGCTTTTTGATTGTTTCAACATAAAAAATGCAAATACCGATCAGCGGTTTACCGAATTCGGTTGTGTACGCGGAAATCATCATAACGGTTTGATCCCGACCTATGAAACATTATTGTTTATTCTGTCAGGAGATATAATTCAGGAAAGGCTTAAATTCATTGGTTATTTTAATCATCAGCATGTATTATTCCGGAATAAAAACCTGAACATGGAGTTACAATATGAAGGCGAACCCTTGCACAGCGCCTTGATCATCCCCTCCATGGATCTTACCGAATCGCTTTTAAAAGGCGAAAAATATTCGCCCGAATTCTCATTGAAGTTTCCGGCCCGTAAAATAACTACCGAACAAAGATGGGATGAACTTGTTCTGGATGATTCCGTCATGACTCAAATAAATGAAATAAAATCATGGATAGAATTAGGCGATAAAATGCTTGATGAATGGAACCTGCGCCGCAAGATGAAACCCGGGTACAGAAGCCTTTTTTACGGGCCTTCGGGTTCAGGTAAAACGTTTACGGCGAATTTGATCGGAAAATATACAAACAGGGATGTTTATTGTGTTGACCTTTCTATGGTCGTTTCAAAATATATCGGTGAAACAGAAAAGAATCTTTCGAAAATATTTGAAGGTGCCGAACATAAAAACTGGATATTGTTTTTTGATGAAGCCGATGCTTTGTTCGGGAAACGCACTAATATCAAAGATTCGCACGACCGCTATGCCAACCAAGAGGTTTCTTACCTGTTGCAGCGCGTGGAAGATTACAACGGGCTTGTGGTGCTTTCGACGAATCTAAAAGCAAATATCGACGATGCTTTTGCGCGCCGTTTTCAAAGTGTGATACATTTTCCTATGCCGAATGCCGAACAGCGTGAACGACTATGGATAAATACTTTTTCGGAAAAAACCGTTTTTGAAAAAGGCCTTATTCTCCGGGAAATAGCCGAAAAATATGAAGTTACCGGAGGCGCTATATTAAATGTAGTACGCTATTGTTCGCTGATGGCGATGAGCAGAAATAATAATATCATTCTTCATACGGATATTATTAATGGGATCAGAAAAGAATTTCAAAAAGAAGGAAAAACGATTTAAAAAATTATTGCATGATGTCAAAAACTAATTTACACATTGCAAAACCTGCTTCTGTAAATCAAAACACGAGCAAGACGAACGCCGGATTTTCTTATTCGCTTAAGAATGCTGAATTTCCGGTCAATAGAATTCAACCCAGCAAACAAACTATTATTCAACCTAAATTGGAGATCAGCCGGCCGGATGATGAATATGAAAAGGAAGCAGGATCCATTGCTGATAAAGTAATGCGGATGGCCGATTCGTCTTTTGCTGATGAAAAAAACATACAGGCTAAACCTATTGCTGATACAATTTCGCCTTTGGTGCAAACGAGCATGAACGGCGTTTCTGAAGGTGTGTTTTCAAGTTCAGATTTGGAAGCCCGGATAAATAATTCGAAAAATAGTGGCAGCCCGCTTCCCGAAACTTCGCGCACTTTTATGGAAAGCGGATTTGGCGCTGATTTCAGCCATGTAAAAATACATACGGATGCCAATGCCGCTCAAATGAATAAGGAGTTGAATGCACGAGCTTTCACGCATGGCAGTGATATTTATTTCAACAGTGGAAGATTTAATACAGAGAGTTCTTCAGGAAAGCACTTGCTGGCGCATGAGTTGACGCATGTGGTGCAGCAAAAACAACAGGTAATATCAAAAAAAATAATGCGCAGTCCCTTGCCAAAAGAGGATATTATCAAAAATGCTCAACGATACCTTAATAAAATTGGGTTTGATATAGGTTTAGATAATAAAGGAAATCCTTCAATTGATGGAAAAAGTGGTCAGGGAACTACAGCGGCAATAGTTGTATATCAATATTCAAAAGGGCTTGATATAACCGGTATTCCTGATGAGATAACGATGAGTTTTTTAGAAAAGGATGCTATGAATGGATTTAAGTTAGAAAATATAGCTTATATTCCGAAAAATATAGAAAAAGGAAAGGGAGGAGGAAGACTTACAGATTTGTCGTACTTAAAAAAAGAAGATACAATAAATGTTGCAGGACAGAAGATTCAAAAAGATGCTGCAACAGCTTGGGCATTTTTGTTAATGGATGCAAGATGGGAGGGATTTGGAGGTAATATATTTAAAATTGTTTCAGCCACTAGAACAAAAGAAGAACAAACATCGATTTGGAAAAAGAAAATTGCTAGTTTAAAAAGTGACTACCCAAATGAAACCCAGACTCAAATTGAAGCCAGAGCACGCAAATGGGTTGCAAATCCAGAGGGAGGATTTCCACATGGAACAGGGCGTGCTCTCGACATTCAATTAAGTGTGGGTGGGACAAGTTCAGATAAAAAAAGTATCGAAGAACAAAAAAGCACAGATGATTATAAATGGCTTCTTAAAAACGCCGAAAAATATGGATTTTATAATTATGAAGCAGAGCCGTGGCATTGGGAGTATAACCCCAAATGAAAAGTATTACTCTAAAATCATTACAAATACCAGAAATACCTGAAAATGTAAAGTTAAATTCTTGAATAAAAAAACTCATTGGAAGATACAATTAGAGAAGTTACAGGAGATGCCACAATTATGGCTTTATACAGACATGAATTTTATTTATTGTTAAATTTTGAAAATTATGTCGAAAACTAATTTGCAAATCGCAAAACCAGCTGCAGTTACGCAAAATGCGAGTAAGACGAACGCCGGAATTTCTTATTCTCCGAAAAACTCAGAACTTCCGGTTGATAAAATTCAACTCAAATCTGACGATAGTTTTGGATGGATGAGTGAAAATACATGCATTAAAAATAGAATCAGTTCAAACGATCCCCGGCCAGGAAAACAAACTATTATTCAGCCCCAATTGGAGATCAGCCGGCCTGATGATGAATATGAAAGAGAAGCCGGTTCCATTGCGGATAAAGTAATGCGGATGCCTGATTCGTCTGTTGAAGATGATAAAAACATACAAGCTAAACCTATTGCTGAAACCATTTCGCCTTTAATACAATCCAGCGGAAATGGCGCTTCTGAAAATTCATTATCAGGTTCAGATATTGAAAGCCGGATAAATAATCCGTCAAATAGTGGAAGCCCGCTTCCCGAAAACTCACGCACTTTCATGGAAAGCAGCTTTGGCACTGATTTCAGCCATGTAAAAATACATACGGATTCTAATGCCGAGCAAATGAATAAGGAGTTGAATGCACAGGCTTTCACTCATGGCAGTGATATTTATTTCAACAGCGGGAAATTCAATCCGGAAAGTTCTTCGGGCAAACATTTGCTGGCGCATGAGTTGACACATGTGGTGCAGCAACAGGGCCATCAATTTTCGGTGCAAAGGGAAACCTCCGCCGAAGAAAAAGAATTGATGGAAAAAGCCGAACTACTGGAAGCAGAGATTCTGGCAGACCCCGCCTATTCCCTGTTAAAAAGCCAATCGAAACGCCGTGTAAAAACCATCATTAAAAAGGCTAAAAAAAAGCCTTTGGGAGAAAAGACCGGCCAAAGGAATTATTATTTGATAAAACTGAAAACAGCCATCACCACACCGTTTAAAGGTCAGGATACCGGCAATGAAGAATATGGCTGTTCTCAGGAAGCGGACAAAGAAAATCGCGAAGAGGTGGAAAAATTTCTGATAAAAGAAATTGACTGGAATAACCTGGGCTTTGAAAACGTAGAAGAAGAAATAGTAGCGGGAGGCAAAAGGAAAGTGATGAGGGAAGGTCAGGATGGAAAGATTTTTTATGTTGACCGAAGTGATGCAAAAAATATTCGTGTACTGATAAAAGTGAAATTAAAAGGAAATCCAGACGATATTGCAAAAATCAAAGCCCTGGAAGATGCTATTGAAAGAGAAGCCTCCACCACGGGTTATACACTCGATATAGCGTTTGTGGATAAATCCGGTTTTGATGTATTTGAATTTTCAGTTAATTTTTGCGAATGGGCTAATTCCGGCAACTGGGCTTCCGGTCCGGTTTCTTTGTCGCATGAGGTTCACCATGCGCTGGGGTTGGACGACCGTTATGATTATATCGAAAGCCATGCCGGCAACCAAATGATGAATGTTCCGATGAGACTGGTGTGGTTTGAAGTACAAATGGATAAGGCGATGACCGCCAGGGATGACTATAGTAAAATGAGCTACAGCGGAAATCAAATGCTGTCGGAAGATGTATGCTCAGTAGCATTTGGATCAAAGGCCAACAGGGACAGATGTGTTGAAGCCCGAAAAGAACTGGACCCGTCGGGAATACCCTTGAATTGACAACGGTAGGTGGCTTCGGGAGCCTCAGCCACCTTCGGGAGCCTCAGCCACCTTCGATAACAGCCCGGTGACTGAGGTTCTCGAAGTCACCTGGCTTTTATTTGCTTTCTAATTCTTATCCCTGCCTGCATGAAGCAGTCAGGCAGGTTTGAAGTATTGATAACAGCTATATTTAGGAAGCAACTTTTGAAGCCATAGTTGTGATTTGCTTTCTAATTCTTATCCCTGCCTGCATGAAGCAGTCAGGCAGGTTTGAAGTATTGATAACAGCTTCGTCCGGTGATCCATAACCTGATCCGGTGTTGTGATTTGCTTTCTAATTCTTATCTTTGAAGTATTGATAACAGCACTGCTAACTGGGATGGATTAGGACAGGTTGTTGTGATTTGCTTTCTAATTCTTATCTTTGAAGTATTGATAACAGCCTTGTAGTTCCTAACGAAGGTCACGCACCGTTGTGATTTGCTTTCTAATTCTTATCTTTGAAGTATTGATAACAGCTTCTTCGATGGATTATACTACTTTGAAATCGTTGTGATTTGCTTTCTAATTCTTATCTTTGAAGTATTGATAACAGCTGAGGAACAGCAGGACAGTGATCCTGGTGCGTTGTGATTTGCTTTCTAATTCTTATCTTTGAAGTATTGATAACAGCTATATCGGAAATATCAACATGGATAATACCGTTGTGATTTGCTTTCTAATTCTTATCTTTGAAGTATTGATAACAGCCTGGGGTTTCTATTTAAGAATACCCTGTATGTTGTGATTTGCTTTCTAATTCTTATCTTTGAAGTATTGATAACAGCATCACCGCCGAACGCGACACCGCTGTTCAGGTTGTGATTTGCTTTCTAATTCTTATCTTTGAAGTATTGATAACAGCGTCCGTGGATGATGGTGTCTCGTTGCTGTAGTTGTGATTTGCTTTCTAATTCTTATCTTTGAAGTATTGATAACAGCGTTCATGTGTTAAAAATTCTTTTACCTTGTGTTGTGATTTGCTTTCTAATTCTTATCTTTGAAGTATTGATAACAGCCAGAATATAAGATCATGCTGCGCTACCAGCGTTGTGATTTGCTTTCTAATTCTTATCTTTGAAGTATTGATAACAGCTCCGAGTCGTTTTATTGCACGCTGTTCCATGTTGTGATTTGCTTTCTAATTCTTATCTTTGAAGTATTGATAACAGCGCATCCGGGCGAAACACGCACGGGTATGCGGTTGTGATTTGCTTTCTAATTCTTATCTTTGAAGTATTGATAACAGCCAGCACAAAAAAATCATACGTGCCCGGGCTGTTGTGATTTGCTTTCTAATTCTTATCTTTGAAGTATTGATAACAGCTACCACGGTGGATGTTACCCGCGTGATGAAGTTGTGATTTGCTTTCTAATTCTTATCTTTGAAGTATTGATAACAGCTGCAGTAAAATCACTGATGCTTCGCTGAGGTTGTGATTTGCTTTCTAATTCTTATCTTTGAAGTATTGATAACAGCAACTCCTGCTGGATGTAATTTCGTTTCATAGTTGTGATTTGCTTTCTAATTCTTATCTTTGAAGTATTGATAACAGCAATAGGTGCTAATGGGCGGCGGCTTGCAGTGTTGTGATTTGCTTTCTAATTCTTATCTTTGAAGTATTGATAACAGCTCTTTCTACCATTCTTAGCAATCACTACCTGTTGTGATTTGCTTTCTAATTCTTATCTTTGAAGTATTGATAACAGCTGTTACAGAATTTCTCATCACATGACTTGGTTGTGATTTGCTTTCTAATTCTTATCTTTGAAGTATTGATAACAGCCAATAAGTATAAAACAATACTATAAAAATAGTTGTGATTTGCTTTCTAATTCTTATCTTTGAAGTATTGATAACAGCCCTTGTTAAACTTATCAACAACGTCGTTAGTTGTGATTTGCTTTCTAATTCTTATCTTTGAAGTATTGATAACAGCAAAGTTTTGTAACGCTATTGCGCATCGTAGTTGTGATTTGCTTTCTAATTCTTATCTTTGAAGTATTGATAACAGCCGTAGCTAAAAAAGCAAGCAAGGGCATTATGTTGTGATTTGCTTTCTAATTCTTATCTTTGAAGTATTGATAACAGCCAACGGCACTTTTAAAAAAGGATTTACAACGTTGTGATTTGCTTTCTAATTCTTATCTTTGAAGTATTGATAACAGCATATAACCTGAAATTTCCTTTATATTTATCGTTGTGATTTGCTTTCTAATTCTTATCTTTGAAGTATTGATAACAGCACATACAAGGCATCAACCTGGTTTATAATAGTTGTGATTTGCTTTCTAATTCTTATCTTTGAAGTATTGATAACAGCGAATTGGCGATTACATTTACTGAGTCTGCGTTGTGATTTGCTTTCTAATTCTTATCTTTGAAGTATTGATAACAGCGCTACGGATATTCTTATGCCGACCTACATAGTTGTGATTTGCTTTCTAATTCTTATCTTTGAAGTATTGATAACAGCATGACGGCAACACAGGACACCCTGCGTTATGTTGTGATTTGCTTTCTAATTCTTATCTTTGAAGTATTGATAACAGCTTGTACTCAAATGTTTATGCAAAGGCACTTGGTTGTGATTTGCTTTCTAATTCTTATCTTTGAAGTATTGATAACAGCCGGAGGAATACAGACAAAAGACCGTATGCCGTTGTGATTTGCTTTCTAATTCTTATCTTTGAAGTATTGATAACAGCCAACAGGAAAAATGACGGTAACGCCTTACGTTGTGATTTGCTTTCTAATTCTTATCTTTGAAGTATTGATAACAGCATAGGCGCCTCCTTTCTTTGTTAAATGGTAGTTGTGATTTGCTTTCTAATTCTTATCTTTGAAGTATTGATAACAGCATTTTGCTGATGTTTTACCAGGAACATCAGGTTGTGATTTGCTTTCTAATTCTTATCTTTGAAGTATTGATAACAGCGTAATTGTTTCCCACTGTTTGCCTGTTGTCGTTGTGATTTGCTTTCTAATTCTTATCTTTGAAGTATTGATAACAGCTGAAGTTCAAAATTTCAATGGCTTTTCCGTGTTGTGATTTGCTTTCTAATTCTTATCTTTGAAGTATTGATAACAGCAAAATATGCTATGTCACACCCTGCCCCGTCGTTGTGATTTGCTTTCTAATTCTTATCTTTGAAGTATTGATAACAGCACCTCATCAAGCACTTCATCACCACCGCAAGTTGTGATTTGCTTTCTAATTCTTATCTTTGAAGTATTGATAACAGCCACTAAGAACGCTTTAAAAGGTGGTGAATAGTTGTGATTTGCTTTCTAATTCTTATCTTTGAAGTATTGATAACAGCAATTTTCAAAACTCCAAACAGCACGACACGTTGTGATTTGCTTTCTAATTCTTATCTTTGAAGTATTGATAACAGCGTATTTATGTCATGAATAATCACGTACATGTTGTGATTTGCTTTCTAATTCTTATCTTTGAAGTATTGATAACAGCTGGCGTCTACCAATCCCGGAGGCAACTCCGTTGTGATTTGCTTTCTAATTCTTATCTTTGAAGTATTGATAAC
>Ga0116170_10000337_pt1 | contig 49670 bp, 37 predicted proteins | sample AD_JPNHW1_MetaG_FD_89797 | JGI IMG/M metagenome (GOLD analysis project Ga0116170, IMG submission 89797) | Active sludge microbial communities of municipal wastewater-treating anaerobic digesters from Japan - AD_JPNHW1_MetaG | ecosystem: Engineered > Bioreactor > Anaerobic > Digestate | place... | reverse complement strand
CGTAAACCTGAAGAACCGCGGCCTAAGCCTGGGCGCGGGCGTGAACTTCCTGAGCACGCAACTGGATTATTCAGCCGCCCCCTTCGGCGAACTGGGCAATACCCAGAAATTGACGCTGACGAAGAAATTTTAAAAAACTCCTTGTAGAAAGGCGGTGAAGCCTGTGAAAAAAGGAGCCGCTTTTTGTTATTATTACGGTTGGTCAATGCGGTTTGCCGCTCCGGTGCGAGTATGTCTCATAAACATAAAACCATAGAGAAAGCCGGAACCCCCGAGGCTTATCCGGCCGGTTCTTTCTTCGCTTCCTATAAACCGTATGCGGTCATAGCTTTCGCCGGCTTATTGCTTTATTTCCGGACGGTCTTTTTCGATTTCAGCTACCTGGACGATAATGGCCTGATGGATAAGTTCGACTTTATCTCCAAGCTGGCCAACCTGCCTGATTTTTTCAGGCGCGACGCTTTCAACGCCGTTTCGGGCGGTTCCTATTACCGGCCCATGCTCACCGTTTCCTTCATGCTGGACGCCCTGTGGGGCGGAAAAAATCCCGGCGCTTATCATTTCAGCAACCTCGTCATGCACCTGGCGGTATGCGGCCTGTTCTACCGGGTGCTGTTGAAATTGAATATCAGCCGGGCGCCGGCTTTTTTCTGGGCGCTGTTCTTCACGGTGCATCCCGCCCTGACTCAGGCCGTGGCCTGGGTGCCCGGGCGCAATGACATTCTGCTCGCCTTCTTTGTGCTGTTGAGTTTTCTTTCTTTCCTGGCCTTCCTGGAGGAACGCACGAAGACGCGGCTGGCGGCCCATTTGCTGTTCCTGCTGCTGGCGCTGCTTACCAAGGAAACCGCGGCGGTGCTGTGCGCGCTGTGCGCTTTCTACCTGGCTTTCATGCGGGAGCGGCAGCGCGAGTCGGGCGGGGACGCCCTGCTCTGGGCCGGCTGGTTCGTGGTGGTCGCCGCCTGGCTGGCGGCCAGGGCGGAAGTGCTGAAGAACGTCATGGGCGACGCCCCGTTCGATATCCTGGCTTCGCTCAGCGGGAATTTCCCGGCCCTCGCCGCTTATCTCGGGAAGATCTTCTTCCCGGTAAACCTGGGGATACTGCAGGTGCTGCGGGACCTGCCGGCCTGGTACGGGCTTGCCGCGGTCGGCCTGACCGGCTTCCTTATATACGCTTCAAAGACCAAACGGGTGAATTACCTGGTTTTCGGCGGCTTATGGTTCCTGCTGTTCCTGCTGCCTTCCTTCATACAATCTTCCGCGGCCGTGCCCAACTTCAGCGAGCACCGCATCTACCTGCCGCTGGCGGGGTTCATCTTCCTGCTGGCGGAGCTGGACCTGCGGGGGGTCTTTAAATTATCCGGGCGCGGCGCCGCGGCGGCGGGGGCGGTCGTGCTGTGCCTGCTGGCCGCGGTTTCGTTCTTTTACAGCGGGCATTTCAGGGATAAGATAAGTTTCTGGAAAAAGGCGGTGGCGTCTTCGCCCGGCTCTGCTTTCAACCACAATAACCTGGGCGCCATGTATTATCTGGACGGCGACCTGTCCAACGCGCAGCGCGTGCTGGAAGCCGCCGCCGCGATAAATCCCGGCGAGCGGCGCGTGCACAGCAATCTGGGGCTGGTGTACATGGACACCGGCCGGCCCAAGGAAGCGGAAGCGGAATATCTGAAGGAAATAGCCATCGACGCGCGCTGCGACAACGCTTACCTTAACCTGGGGCTGCTGTATTACGACCTGGGCCTGGTGGACAAGGCGGAAGCCGTCTGGGAAACGGCGCTGCTCATCAACCCGGATTTCGCCAAGGTCTATACCAACCTGGCCGTGCTGAATTACCGGCGCAGGAACGCCGCCAGGACGAAATATTACATAGAGCAGATGATCCGCCGGAATATTTACGTGCCGCCCGGGCTTTTAACGCCCTTCGCGCCGGCCGGGAAAAAATAAAGGCGCGGCCGCGCCGCCTTCACTCGAACATCTGAGCGCCGCTCCCGCGGCGGAAATAAAACAGCCCGGGGTTTTGCCCCGGGCTGCTTCAGGTCGCGGCTGCCGCGCCGTCTTACTTCGCCACGCTCCAGGTTATGAACTCGTCCCATTTCGAGGCGGAGGCCCAGGCCAGCTCGCCGTAGGCCGCGGCCGGGGCGGAGCCGGGCAGGTACACCGCTATGCCGTGGGATTCGGAATAATCCTTGCCGCCCCAGCGGGAAGCCTTGTAATCCCAGTCGTCGTAATCGCCGCCGCCGTTGTCGGGCTGGTTGTTGTAGCGGTTATGCTGCACCAGTTCCTTGACGATATAGCTTACCAGGTCGGCGGACTTCGCTTTTACCGCCGCGTCCTGTGTTTTGCCGGCCACCAGGTTCACCAGATGCACCAGGTCTTTGTTCTCGGAGATGGCGTAGGACATGGCGGCCGTGCGCGCGGAGGCAACTTCGGCTTTGAGCCCGGCGGCCATCACGGCGTCCACCCAGGCGTTCACCTTCGCAACGAAGCCGGGCAGGGCCGCGGTCTTGATGAAGCTCTGCGTGGAGCCCGTGCCCTGCTGGTTGTAATGGTCGCTGTAGGCGTCCACGGCCGTCTTGGCCAGCTCGGCGGGCGTCATTTCGGGGCGGGCGGCCACGGGGGCCAGGAAGGTGTTATAGGTATAGCCGTCGCCGGGCTCGGTCTCTTCGGAGCCTACTATATAGGCCGCGGAATCCTTGAGCTCATAGTCCACCTCGGGCATCTGCATCAGGCAGGCGTCGGAGCCGTATACGTCCACGCCGCCCATGCCTTTGAGCGCCAGGCCCAGCTGCGGTGTGGTTATGTGGTTGTCGGTCTCGTCGTCGTAGGAAATGCCCTTGTCGACGCCGCGCCGCAGGCCTTTCTCCCAGCCTGAGCCGTGGTTCCACACTATCAGCATGTACTTTTTCGCCGGGTAATTCTTTTTAGCCCAAAGGCCGAAGGCGGCGACGCTCTTGTAATCGCCCATGTCGGTCTTGCCCAGGTCCTGCACCATTTTGGAGCTCAGCTTTTCCGTGTCGGCGTCCTTGGTTATCAGGTAGCGGCGGGTGCCTTTCCAGTCGCCTTCGGAATCGTCGTAGCCGTCGATGCGGCCGGTTTCCGTAACGATATTTATTTTATCGGTAGAGCCCGCCAGTTCCATCTCGTTCATGTCCTTGAGGGCGTAAGGCTCCAGGTTGTTCTTGCCGTTGATGAAGACCATGATGGTCCATTCTTTGGGGGCTTTCGCGGGGCGCAGCCAGTCAAAAGCCCCTTTGCCGGGGGCCTGGGCGGCCGGCGCCTGGATATTTGAAAGGCGTTCTTTGAGGTCGAGGCTGGCGCTGTTAAGGTCGAAGCCCGCGGCGGACGCGAGCGAAACCGAGAACAGGGCTGAGAGTGCGGAGAGGCCGGCTTTTTTAAACATGTTTCCTCCTGAACTATATATAAAGTCTAACCCTTTTCCGGCCGCGGCAAAAGGGCCTAAGGTAGCAGGCCCGCGGCGGCAAAAGGCCCAGGCCGGCAGTCAAGTTTTGTATCATTACCTATATCGCCGGCCCCGCAGCGCTGTTGCGGGGCAAGAACAGCACCGCGCGCGCAATACAGGCTAACATGAAATTTCCAGGAAAAAGAAAGAACAAGCATTACTTCCCGGTCACCGAAAAGGCCGGGCGCGAAAGCGCGGACCCCCACTTCCTTCAGACCGAACCGTTCTATGTGGTGGGCATCGACCAGCTGCTGGTCGATATCGAATGCCGCGTCGGCGAGGAATTCCTGGTCCGCTACGGCCTGAAAAAAGGCGAGTCGCAGATCCTGGACGACACGGCCGCCGAGACCATCTACCGGGAACTGAAGGCGCAGGGCAAGATCCTGGGCGAATACGCCGGCGGCTCGGTGGGCAATACGCTGCACAATTACTCGGTGCTCTCGGAAGAGCGCTCGGTGACCCTGGGGGCGATCACCCGCAATATCACGGTGGGCGATTACGCTTTCAAGTATATCCGCAATACCAGCGCGAAAGTGGACCTCTCTTACCTGCAGCCTTCCGAAAACGCGATGGGCCGGGCGATGTGCTTTGTGACGCCCGACGGCGAGCGGACCTTCGGCATCAGCAAGGGCTGCATGAACGACCTGGCCCCGGAGTCCATCCCCGTCGACGTTATCGAAAAAGCTTCGGCCCTGCTGATCTCGGCCTATATCCTGCGCGACGAGGGCGCCCCTATTTTCGCCTCCACCATCAAGGCCTGCGAAGCCGCCCTCAAAGCGCGCGTGCCGGTGGTGATGACGCTGGGGACCAGCTTCCTGATAGAATCCCGGAAAAAATTTTTCCGCGACTTCATAAAAAAATACGTGACCTGCGTGGCCATGAACGACGCCGAGGCGCTGGCCCTCACCGGGTTCAGCGACGCGCTCAAAGCCGCCGAGGATACGCTGGATATCGCCGATTTCGTCCTGCTGACGGTGGGCAAGCACGGGCTTTACCTGGCGGGGCACGTCGACGAGCGGTTCGCGCGGCGCACCACCTATAAGCTGCATACCAAGTCGATAGCGGACTACAATAAATTCGAGTTCAGCCGCCCGATGCGCAAAAGCGACTGCGCCAGGCCGATAAAGATATATAGCCACATCAACCCGTTCATGGGCGGCCCGATGGTGATAAAGAACACCAACGGCGCCGGCGACGGCGCGCTGGCCGCGCTGCTGCACGACCTCAGCGCCCGGAAGTACCACCAGGCCAAGGTGCCCAACTCGTCGAAGAACCTGATAAATGCGCTGACCTACTCTTCGCTGTCGCAGATCTCGAAGTACGCCAACCGCGTGAGCTTCGAGGTGCTGGCGCAGAATTCTCCGCGCCTGATGCGCGCGCTGCCGGAAAAAGAAGAGAACCTGCAGGAAGCGTATTGGGACGCCTGACGGCGGGCTAAAGTTAAAATAAGCCGCGGCGGGCGGCTCAGAACATGAACGGGATCACCCGTTTTACGCGGCCGGCGTAGGCGGCGTATTCCGGGTATTCTTTCTTCAGCAGATGTTCCTCCGCCAGCATGCGCACGGCGAGGCCGGCCGTGGGGACCAGCCCGATCAGGAAATTAACCGCGGAAAAATGCGTGAGGACGCCCGCCCAGGTAAGGTACAGCGCCGCGGCGTAAATTGGGTGGCGCAGGTATTTGTAGGGGCCGCCGGTCACCAGGCCGCCCCGCGTGGGGGCCGCGGAGGCGTTGAAGCTGCGCCTGCCAAAGGTGACGCGGGCCGCTATCATCAGCGCCAGGGAGAGGGCCTGGACGAAGAGCCCCGCCGCCCCCTGCGCAATGAGCGCCCGCCGCAGCACCAGCGCAACCAGCGCGAAAAAAGAGGCCGCCAGGCCCAGCAGCGACGCGGCTTTTAAATTCATAGCCAAAGCATACAACAACCGCGGCGTGAAACACAAACCGCGCCCGCGCCGCGCGGCTTAACGGAACGGGGCGGAAAATGCCCGACGATTCTTAAGACATTTCCCGTTCTTTTTTGTATTATATTTCAGCAGTATAATTGTGTTATTTCGGCAACGAGAAAAATCCGGCAGGCAGACAAGCGCGGGATTTCAGGAGGGAGAAACTATGGTGAAGGAATTTAACAAACGTGTGCTTTTCGTGGGATACGGAGCGGTGGCCCAGTGTACGCTGCCGATCCTGATGAAGCTCCTCAGGATCTCCCCCAAAAACATCACCATCATGGATTTCGAGGACAAGCGCAAAGAGCTTAAGCCGTGGCTCGCCAAGGGCGTTACTTTCGTCCGCAAGCGCGTCACGCAGGACAACCTCGACGTTACCGCCGGCAAATACCTCGCCGCCGGCGACCTCCTCATCGACCTCGCCTGGAATATCGAGTGCGGCTCGCTGCTGCAGTGGTGCCACGACCGCGGCGTGCTTTATATCAACACTTCCACCGAGCTCGAGGATCCCTATACCGGCGCGCTGGACAAGCATCCGACGGAGCGTACCCTTTACTGGCGCCACATGAACATCCGCCGCCAGATAGCGAAGTGGAAAACCCCCGGCCCCACGGCGGTGCTGGAGCACGGCGCCAATCCCGGGCTGATCTCGCATTTCACCAAGAAGGGCCTGGTCGACATCGGCAACCGCCTGATAGCGGACAAGAAAGTGAAAGGCAAAGACGCCGAAATTATCCGCCAGCTGATCAGCGACCAGACCTTCAACGAGCTCTCCAGGAAACTGGGCGTGAAGGTCATCCATTGCAGCGAGCGCGACACGCAGATCTCCGCCAAGCCGAAAGAGGTCGACGAGTTCGTCAACACCTGGAGCGTGGAGGGCTTCCGCGAGGAGGGCACCACCACGGCCGAAATGGGCTGGGGCACGCACGAGAAAGAGCTGCCACCGCTGGCCTACCAGCACAAGACCGGCCCGAAGAACCAGATCTGCCTGGCCCGCATGGGCATGAACACCTGGGTGACCTCGTGGGTCCCGAATTACAAGGTGCGCGGCATGGTGGTCCGCCACGGCGAAGCTTTCACGATCTCGGACAAGCTGACCGTCTGGAAGAACGGCAAGGCCGTCTACCGCCCCACCGTGCATTACGCCTACTGCCCCTGCGACGCGGCCATAGTTTCGCTCGAGGAAATGAAGGGCGACGATTACAAGCTGCAGCCCAAGATCCGCATCATGACCGACGAGATCATAAAAGGGGAGGACACCCTGGGCGCGCTGATAATGGGCCATCCTTACAATTCCTGGTGGACCGGCACCAAGCTGGATATTCACGAAAGCCGCAAGCTGGTGCCGCACCAGAACGCGACCACGATGCAGGTGGCCATTTCTGTGGTGGCCGCCGCCATGTGGACGATAGAGAACCCGGACCGGGGCGTTCTGGTGCCCGACGACCTGCCGCACGAATACATCCTGAAGATCGCGAAGCCCTACCTGGGCAAGATGCTCTCCATCCCCTCGGACTGGACGCCGCTCAAGCATTACACCAACGCTTTCAGCGGGCACAATAACCCGGCGGTGGACAGGAAGGACCCCTGGCAGTTCAAGAACTTCCTGATCACGGACGGCGACTAAGGTTTAGTTAAATAAACTCGGAACGGAGGAATTCAAGCCAGCAATATGATAACGAAAAAACAGATGCAGGAGCTCGCCAAAAAGCACGGGACGCCGCTTTTCATCGTGGACCACGACGAAATACGGAAGAACTACGCACAGTTCAAGAAATATCTGCCCCGGGTGCAGGCCTACTACGCGGTCAAGGCCGAGCCCCTGCCGGAGATAGTCAGCACGCTTTACAAGTCCGGCGCGAGCTTCGACGTGGCCTCCATGCCCGAATTCCTCATCGTTCACGAGAACATCAAAAACATGCCCGACAAGAAGCGGCTGGACTGGATCTGGGACAAGATCATCTACGCCAACCCGATAAAGCCCAACGAGACGCTCAAGCAGCTGGACCCGTATAGGCCGCTGGTCACTTACGACAACCTGGAAGAAGTGCACAAGATCAAGAAGTACGCCCCGCACGCCGGTTTGGTGCTGCGCATCCGGGTGCCCAATACCGGCGCCGTGGTGGAGCTGTCCTCCAAGTTCGGCGCGTCCCCCGGCGAAGCCGTGGACCTGATCCTGGCGGCCGAGAAGGTCGGCCTGGGCGTGGAAGGCCTGAGCTTCCACGTGGGCAGCCAGACCACCAACTTCGAGAACTTCGTGCAGGCCATCAACCTGGCCGCCGATATCTTCAAGGAAGCCAAGGAGCGCGGCCACACCCGCATGAACCTGCTCGACATCGGCGGCGGCTTCCCCGCCCCCTACGACGCGTCCGTGAAGCCGTTCAAGGAGCTGGCCACCAAGATCAACGCCGAGATCAACCGGCTCTTCCCGAAGAACATCGAGATCCTGGCCGAGCCCGGCCGTTTCATGATAGCCACCGCCGGCACCTCGGTGGTGAAGATCAACGGTAAAGCGGTGCGCGACGGCAAGACCTGCTACTACGTCGACGACGGCGCCTACCACACCTTCTCCGGCATCATCTTCGACCACCAGCACTGCCACATGCAGTCCTTCCGCAAAGGCAAGAAGACGGAGATCTGCGGCGTGTTCGGCCCCACCTGCGACGCGCTGGACGTGATCTCGATGTCCGAGAACCTGCCGACGGACCTGCAGCTGGGCGAGCTGCTGTACAGCGCCAACATGGGCGCGTACAGCCACGCTTCGTCCACCAGCTTCAACGGCTTCCCGCCGGCGAAAGTGGTGCACATAAATAAATAAGCGAGGCGGCCGCAATAAAGAACCGCGGGGAAAGCCCCGCGGTTCTTTATTCGCTCCGCGCGGGAGCGGGGATGCCGGGCCGGCGCGTTCCGGGGCGGCCGTGTTCTATGAGAAAGCGCTGCGGGCGGAGCCCGCGGACAAGGAGATCCGCGCGCGGCTGGGCGCCCTGCGCTGACAGGCTCCGCTGCGGTCCGGACAGAGAAGTCGGCAGTGCCTGCGGCGTTGCGCGGCCTAGCTTAAATAGCCCATCAGGCGGTAGATGAGCTTGGCGGCGCCGAGTTCGGTAATGTTGGAGCCCTTTACGGGCGACACTTCCACCACGTCCACCCCCACCACTTTTTTCTTCGCGCATACCGCCTTGAAAAGCTTCATCGCCTCGTGCCAGCGGAAGCCGCCGGGCTGCGGCGTGCCGGTGCCGGGCATTTCCGCCGGGTCGAAACCGTCGACGTCGATGGTCAGGTAAACCGTGTCCGTCAGCTCGCGCAGGATGTCGCGCTCGAGCTTTGCGAAGTCCAGGTTTTCGTGCATCAGGTGCGTGCGCACATTGCCCGCGTTGTGGTACTGGCGCTCGTCGGAGCCCACGCTGCGGATGCCTATCTGCACCAGCCGGTTGGTGCGCGAGGCGGGGTACACCGCCGAGGCGTGGCTGTGCGCCGAGCCCTGGTAGGAGGGGCGCAGGTCCGCGTGCGCGTCGAAATGCAGGATGGAAAGGTCCTTGTGGCGGCGGATGAACGGCGGCAGCAGGGCCTGGGTGACGCTGTGTTCGCCGCCTATAAAGAACGGCAGGGCCCGGGTGGCCGAAAGCAGGCCGTCCACGGTTCTTTCCAGCAGCGGGAAAAATTTATTCTCCGGCAGCGCGCAGTTGACCGGGGCCGCGGTGAAAATGCCTTTTTTCCAGGTCTCGCCCTTGGTCTCCTCGTCCCACAGCTCCAGCTGGTAGGAGGCGTCCAGCACCGCCGCCGGGCCGCGCTTCGTGCCCTTGCCGTAGGAGGTGGTTTTCTCATACGGCACAGGCAGCACTACGAACGCGGCGTCGCCGAAAGCTATCTGTTCGCGGGCTACGAACCGCTTCTTTGACGGTTTAAAGATCATGTGAACTCCGTACGCGTACTGAAAAATTTTGCGGCGGGCCGCTGCCGCTCCCGCCCGGAAATTTTCCCGGCGGGTCAGAACAGGAAAACGGCGGCGGCCACGGTGGTGGTCCAGACGCCTTCCGACCCGATGGCGGACTGGGTGATGTTGGCGGCGCGCACGATCTTGCCGCTGAGCTTCCAGATCTCTTCCTTCTGGTCCCAGGTCGTGTCGCTGCCGAATTCCACGCCCTGGATGGTCGATAACATCATGGCCGCCAGGTCTTCGGCGTAGTCGCCGGTCTTCTCGTCGGTCTCTCCGAAGGTGTGGTGCTCGGAGATGTACCCGTAATGGCTGCGGTCCTTGGGCACGGCCAGGCCTACGGAGGAGGCTATCAGCCGGTGGTTCTCGTTGATGGCGTTGCGGCTGAGCACGCAGTGCAGGATCTGGCCGTCGCTGAGTTTCTCTATGCCCTTCTTGGCGGGGATGACCTTGCAGTAGGGGGGGAAGATGCTGGAGACGTGCACAAGATTGTACTTGGCGATCTTGGCGTCCCGGAGGGCTTCTTCGAAGCTCGCCAGCTTTTCTTTGTGCCGGCCCAGGCCCTTGGTCAGGAACACTTCTTTTGGAATGGGGAATGAGGTCATGCGGTAATTATAATAAATTAGGCGGTTACTTCCCGTTCTTTTTCATCTCCAGCAGGCGCTCCTGGTATTCTTTTTCCAGGCGCTCGCGGGATTCCTTGAACCGGCGCGCCATGTCGGCTTCGCGCGCGGCGTAGCTGTCCTGCAGCGCGGCGTCGCGCTTCTGCAGGTCCGCCACCAGCCGCTGCTCCTGCTCCAGCAGGCCGCGCAGCTTGGCCCTTTCGGCTTCCAGCTGCGAAGCCCGGATGCGGTGGCCGTCCTCCAGGTCTTTTTTGCGGGCCTCGTGTTCCGCGCGCAGGCTGTCTTCCAGCTCTTCCACGCGCTTCTCGTGGGCGGCGATGGTTTCGCTGAGCTGGCGGTTCTTGGTTTCCAGCTCGTCCTTCATCCTGGAAATATTCTCGGCCAGCGCCCGGTCCATGTCTATCTGGCCGGTCTTTTCAGACAGCATGGCCTGGTAGCTGCTTTCCAGCTGCTCCTGCCGCGCCTGCAGCGCCTGGCCCTTGAGCTTGAACGCCTCTTCCATGGAGGCGGCCAGCTTGCGCTCGCGCTCCATGAACGTTTCCTCCAGGCTCTTGGCCTGCGCGGCCAGCCGCGCGTTGAAATCGTCGTTCATGAACTGCATCTTCTTGAAATATTCGTCCCGCTCCGCCTTGGCGGAAACGTCGGAGCGCTTGGCCAGCTCCGTCAGCTGGGCCAGGTAGTTCTGCTCTATGGTCTTGAGCTTTTCGAGGAATTCTTTTTCCAGGGCCTGGCGCAGGTCCCGGGCTTTGGTGAGGTTCTCCTGGATGAGGCCCTGCTTCTCTCCGGCGCTCTCCTCCAGCGCGCGGGCGAGGCGTTCGATCTCTTCCTTGAGCTTGGCGGCCTCGGCGCGCGCCGCGGCGCCGCCGTCGTCCATCTTGGCGATCTTTTCTTCAAGCTCCCGGGCGCGGTTCTGCAGGTCGCGTTCGCGGATCTCGAAATTCTCGGTAAGGTGTTTTTCCGCGGCGGCCAGCGTCTGGCTGGCGCGCGCCAGGGATTCTTTTTCGCGGGCGTCGTAGAAGGCGCGCAGCTCGGCCTCGCGCCGGGCGGCCGCTTCCAGCTCCATCGCGCTGATGCGCTGCGCTTCCTGCTCGGCCTGCGCGGCCATGCCGGCCTTTTCCTCTTTCCAGGCCTGCCGCGCGGCTTCGGCCTGGGCTCGCATGACCTCGGCGTTCCGTCGGAAATTGGCGGTGACTTCCATCTCGCGCGTTTTCAGCGCCTCGAAGAAGCCGGCTTCCAGTTCGGCGGCCCGGCGGTTGAGGCCGATGCGCTCCTCTTCCAGCGCCGCCTCCCGGATCTTGAGCTGGGCCGCCTGGCGCTCCTGCGAGGCTTTGAACTTTTCCTCGTAGTCGGCGCGCATCGCCTGCTCGCGGGCGTTCAGGTCCAGCTTGAGCTTCTCTATCTTTTCGCGGAAATCTTCTTCCAGCCGCTTGCGCTCCTGGTCGAGGCCGGTGCGTTCGGTCTCCAGCAGTGTGCGCGCCTGCGCGTCATGGGATACCAGGGCGTCCTTGAGGCGGGAATTCTCCGCCAGCAGGGCGTTAACGCGGGCCAGCGCCGCGTCCTTCTGCTCGGCCAGCGCCGCGTACTGGCGCTCCAGGTCTTCCTGCTTTTTCGCCAGCCCCGTCTCTTTTATCTTCAGCGACTCTTCCAGCGACTGCCGCAGCAGGGACTGCCTTTCTTCGAAAGATTGCTCGAGCTCGGCTTCCTTTTCCGCCAGCAGGCTGCCTATCTGGGCGCGCAGGTCGGCCAGCTTGGCCCTTTCGGAAGCGGAGTGCGCCTCCCGCTCGTCCATGGCCCTGGCGCGCCGCGCCGCCTCGGCTTCGAAATCGGCCAGCCGCCCCGAGAATTCGGCCTCAAGCTCTTTTTCTTTTTTCTGGAGCGCGTCTTTCTGGCGCTGCGCTTCGGCCTTCGCCTCGCGGGCCAGGGCGTCGCGCTTCTGGGCGAGGTCCCTCTCCTGCGCTAAATGCTGGGCGGCCTGTTCGCGCGCCGCCGCGGCCAGCGCGGCCTCTTTTTCGGTGTAAAGTTTTTTCAGTTCGTTATATTTCTCGGTCCAGGCGGCTTCCCTGGCGGGCAGTTCCTGCCGGGCTTTTTCCAGCGCGTCTTCCAGGCGCGCGGCGCGCTCGCGGTATTCCGCTTCCAGGATCTCGGCGCGGCGGGCGGCTTTTTCTTCGATGGTCTTTTTGTTCTCTTCCAGCCAGGCGGTGTAATGCGCGTACTGCTCTTTCTCGCGGCCGGCGAATTCGGCGTTGAGGCGGTCGTTGAGGACCTTCAGCTCCTCCACGCGCTCGCGCCGCATCTGGCTGCGTATGCCCTCGGCGGCCAGCGCCTCGCGGTTCTTGAAATCAATTTCCTGCTGGCCCAGTTTTTCGCGCCACAGCTCTTCTATCTGGCGGATGCGCTCGGCCGCTTCCTTCTGCGCCGTTTCGCGGCCCAGCTTGAGCTTTTCGAGGAAAGCTTCCCGTTCCGCCTTGAAATCGGTTTCGCGCTCCGCCTCCCATTTCTTGAACAGGGTTTCCATTTCCTGGCGGAGGTTCTTTTTCTTGTCGGCCAGTTCGGCTTCCTTGCCCCTGATGTCGGCGGAAAGCCGCGCGCGCTCCGTTTCGAAGTCGGCGCGCTGGCGGCTTACGGCCTCGTCCAGCATCACCTGGTATTTCTGCCAGAGCCCGGACTCCTTCTCCACCAGCATGCGGGCCAGTTCCTGCTCTCGCTTCTTGATGCGCTCGTCCTGCGCCCGCATCAGCGCTTCGAATTCCTCTTCCCGGGCCTTGTTGTTGCGCTGGATCTCCTCGAAGCTGCGCGAGCGCATGGAGGCCAGCTCCAGGTCCTTCTCGCGCAGTTCGGCGGTGAGGCGCAGGACCATCTTGGCCGAATCGAGTTCGGTCCCGCTCAGAAGGTCGTCGAAGTCCGGGCTGAATCCTGGCATAAGTTCAGGGCTGTTTTTCCATTTTCTGCGCCGTCAGCTTGTTGCGCTCTTCTTCCAGCTCGCGGAATTTGGCGCCGACCGCGGCTTCCATCTCCGAGCGCAGCTTGTCCAGCGCGCTGCGGCTGCGCTCCAGCTCCGTGTAATAATTCTTTTCCAGCTCGTCCTTGCGGGCGGAGAATTCCTCTTCCCGCCTTACCCGGTCCGCGCGGTTCTTGGCCAGCTCCTCGTCGAAGCGCTGGCTGAGCAGGGCTTCTTTCTTCTCGAAATCGGCCCGCAGCGCCTGTCTTTCGGCGTTGAGGATCTCCATCCTCTTGGTTTCCCAGAGCGCCCGTTCCCGCTGGTATTCCGAGGCCGCTTTTTCGGCCAGGTCGGCGTGTTTTTTCTCGAGCTCCTTATCTTTTTTCGCCAGCGCGGTCTCCAGTTCCTGGCGGCGCTTCTCGAAAGCCTTGTCCTGCGCGGCCAGCGCGTTCTTTTCGCGCGAGATGAATTCCGCCTCCAGGCGGGCCTGCCGCTCGGTCAGCGAGGAGTTCAGGGCCTGCTCGCGGTTCTTGATGCGGTTCTCCAGCTCCATCCTGCGGCCGTCGAACTCCAGGTTGAGCTTGTCGAGCTCGTCCTTCTGGCGCTGTTGCTGGGCCGCCAGCGCGGCCTTGAGCTTTTCTTCCAGGCGGGCGGTCAGGGCGGCTTCCTTGTCGCGCAGGCCGTTGAGGCGTTCGTCGTACTCCCGGTCCAGCACCTCGCGGTGGGCGTTGAGCGCGGCGTACATTTCCTCTTTGGCGGCGGCCAGCTTGCCGAACAATTCGTGTTCCTTGCCCTGCAGTTCGCGGTAAAGCTTCAGCTTCAGCTCGCTGTTCTGCTGCTCGAGGGCGGCTTTGGCCTTCTCAAGCTCCGCCTCGCGCGCCTGCAGGTGCAGCTCGCGGCTCTTGAGGGCCTCTTCGGCTTTGGTCCGCTCCAGCGCCGCGCGTTCCTCCATGGAGGCTTCCAGCTCCCGGATGCGGGCCGCGTGGGCGGCTTCCATGGCCGCTTTTTCCTCGAGGATCTTCATCCTTTCCCGGTCGGCCGACGCGGCGCGCTCGGAGAATTCGGAGGTCAGGCGCTTGCTTTCGATGACCAGCCTTTCGTCAAAAGTGGATTCCGAGCTCTTCATCTTGGCGTGGTATTTCTCGCGCAGATCCTCCTCGGACCGGCGCAGCTTCTTTTCCATGGCCTTGCTTTCCGCCTCGCGCTCTATCTGCAGCGCGGCGACTTTGGCCTCCAGCTCTTTGCGGCCGGCCGCGGCCAGTTCGTCGAGGCGGGCTTTCTCGGCCTCGATGGCTTTCTTCGCTTCGTCGGCTTCCACGGCCAGCTGCGCGCGCCCGGCCGCCTCCAGCTCCAGCTCTTTGCGGGTATATTTAAGCTTCAGCTCGTCCTCGAACTGCGTAAGTTTTTTATGCAGCAGGGAGCGGTGGCTCTCGAATTCCAGTTTAAGCTTCTCTTTCTCGGCCTGCAGCTCGGTCTCCTTTTCTATCTGCCACTCTTCTTCGCGCACCAGCCACTGTTCCTTGAGCTTTACCTGCACCGCCGTAACCCGCTCCTCCAGGGCGCGCTCCTTGGCCAGGTAGGCCTGTTCGAGGCCGGCCCGCAGGCCCTCCAGCCGCTTATCCATGCTCAGCTCGAAGGCGCGGCGCGCGTCGTTCATGGCGGCCTGCTGCCTGACTATCCAGGTGTTCTGCTCTTCCAGGATGCCGGCGCTGAGGGCGTCGGCGCGCATCCGGGATTCGGTTTCCAGCGCGGCTTTGAGGGTTTCGGTCTCGGCTTTTTTAGCGGCTTCCAGCTGCGCGGTGCGGTCCTTGAATTCCTGTTCCAGCGCGGCCAGCTTGTTCTGCGCGGCGGTGTCGGCCTGGGCGCGGCTTTCCGCGGCGGCTTTGTCCCACTGCGCCCGCGCCTCTTCCAGGGCTTTTTCGTAGCGGCGGCGCGTTTCTTCCTCGCGGTTCTTCACCAGCTCGGCCAGCTGACCTTCCAGCTCCAGGCGCAGGTCCACGTGCTCCTGCTCGCGCTGCGACATGTAGTCGCGCATGCGGGCGCGCAGGGCGTCCATCTCATTGGCCGCGGCGGTCTTGAAGGCCTCTATTTCGGCCTTTTTCTCTCCCTCCACTATCTCCAGGCGCCGGGCGAAATCCTTTTCCATCTCGGCGGCGGCCTCGGCTTTCTTATGCGAAAAATCTTCGGCCAGGGCGCGGCGCTCCTCTTCGCGCGCCGCGCGGGCCTGCGCCTGGATGGTCTCCAGGCTGGCTAAATGTTCGTCCTCCAGCTCCTTGCGGAACTTTTCCAGCTGGGCGTCCTTCTGTTCGTGCAGTTTGCCCAGCTCCCTGACTTTGGCCTCGTAGCGTTCGTGCAGGCCCAGTTCTTCCTGTTCGGCGTGGATGCGCTGCGTCTGCACCAGTTCCCGCTCCAGGCGGTCGTACTTCTCGCGCAGGGCGTTCTCTTTTACGGCCAGGTTGTCCAGGTGGCGGGTGAGCAGGTTGTTGAGTTCCGCTTCCTTCATTTCGCCGGTCTTTTTAAGCTCGTCGATGAGGTTGAGCTTCATGGCGCCGATGGCGGCTTCCTTGTCGGCCAGTTCGCCTTTGAGCGCTAAAATTTCTTTTTCCAGCTGGGCGCGGACCTGCTTCCAGTTGGCGGTCTCCTCGTTGATGATCTGCTCTCGGAGCTTCGCTTTCAGGTCTGTCTCCAGGGCGGTCTGCGTCTTCCAGTTCTCCTCCCAGGTGCGGATGGTGCCCTGCCATTTTTTCAGGATCTCGGTTTTCTGCTCCACCTGCTCGGTGAGGGTGCGGCTGAGGTTGGTCTTGTTGCGGTTGTCTTCGCGCAGGCGGCTCACTTCGTCCTGCAGGGCGTGGATCTTTTCCACGGCCCAGTGCAGCGCCAGTTTTCCTGTTTCCACGTCCGTTATGGTGGACGGGTCTAATTTAGGTTCCTGCTCCATTTAAGCCTCCGGCGTACAAAGTGCATCGGCAGAGCCGCGGGGGGTGCCCCCGTTCAGCTGGCGACGCTACTTAAGGAAATTATACAAAAGGCGTGTTTACAAAATATTAAATTCTTATTGCCCGCGGTGCCGGGGTAAATAAGTACGGCCGCCCGCCTGGGGCGGACGGCCTGGAATACCTGGAGGGACTGACCTTCGGCTTACTTAAGAGGGCGAACCGCTTTGCCGCTCTTAATGCAGACGGTGCAGACGTAAGCGGAGGTCGTGGCCCCGTCGAGCGTCAGCTTCTGCTTATGAAGGTTGGGCCTGAAAACCCGCTTGGTAGCCCTGTGGGAATGGCTGTAGGATTTCCCGGTAACCGGCTTTTTGCCGCAAATTTCACATTTATAAGACATGGTTTTATTATAGCAAATTTGTAGAATACCGTTACCATGAAATCCCATACCGCTTATCTCACGCTCAATACGCCCGAGCGCTGCGCCCTAGTGAACCTTACCGGCAAGGTGGAGGCCGAACTGGAGCGCAGCGGCATAAAAGAGGGGCTTTGCCTGGTAAATTCCATGCATATCACTTCCAGCGTGTTCATCAACGACAATGAAAGCGGCCTGCACCGGGATTTCCTGGAGTGGGTGGAAAAACTGGCGCCCTACGAAGGCGGCTACCGGCACAACCGCACGGGCGAGGACAACGGCGACGCCCACCTGAAGCGCACCATAATGGGCCGCGAGGTGGTGGTGGCCGTGACCAAAGGGCGCCTGGATTTCGGCCCGTGGGAACAGATCTTCTACGGCGAATTCGACGGGCGGCGCAATAAGCGGCTGCTGATCAAGATAATCGGCGAATAGGCGGAAGGAATAATGAAAAAGACCATCTACTACCACGACACTGACTTCAGCGGCGCGGTCTACCACGCCAATTATCTTAAATTCCTGGAGGAAGCCCGCTCGGAATTCCTGGCCGAATGCGGTTTCACGGTGGCGGCGCTGCTGGCCAGAGGCGTCGGCTTCGCCGTGCGGCGCCAGGAGATGGACTACAAGGCCCCGTCGGTTTACGGGGACGTCCTAGACATCGTTACGACCGTCAAGGAATTTACGCCCTACCGCATAGTGTTCGCCTACACCATTCATAACCAGGCCGGCCGCCTGATAGGCAAGGCCGCCACGGACCTGGTCTGCGTGGGCAAAGACCTGCGGCTGCTGGAGCTGCCCGCCGACCTGACCGCCGCGCTGCAGCGGCAGGCGGAAAAATGAAAAAAGCATGTCTGGCGGCGGCCGCCCTGTGCCTTATTACCGCCTGCGGCGGTCCGGCCGCCCGCCACCCGCTGCTGAACCCTTCCCTCAGGAACCTGCGGCGCATACCGCTGCCTCCCGCCAAGGTCAAGGTGATGGAGCTGGTGGAGCAGCGGCTGGCCCGCGGCGACGCCGACCATATTTCCGTGATGTTCCAGTGCCTGAGCACCGGCTACTGGTTCGGCATAGGCGAGCACGAGAATTTTATTCCGGCAAGCCTGCTCAAAAGCCACCTGCTGATCACGGTGCTCAAGGCCGCCCAGGACGAGCCGGGCCTGCTGCAGCGCAAGGTGGAATACAAGGACTACTCAAATGTCTTTACGCCCGGCGCCAGGCCGGAGCAGCGGGTGCGGCCCGGCAGGCAGTTCACCTTCGGACATCATTACACTATCGAGCAGCTGCTGAAGCAGATGATAGAGCAGTCCGACAACAACGCAGCCTACAACCTGCAGGTCTCGCTGGCCCCCGGGCAGTTCGAACAGGTACTGCAGGACTACGGCATCCGCTTGCCGCCTGACGGGGCGGCTTTTATCACCCTGAAGAACTACATGATGATGCTGCTGTCCCTTTATAACGCGTCCTATTTGTCCATAGAGATGTCGCAGCGCGCCCTGGACTGGCTGACGCTGGCCGCGTACGACAAGGGGCTGGCCGCCGGCCTGCCTCCCGGCGTGCATCTCGCCAACAAGTTCGGCGAGCGCGAGCTGATCTCGTCTTCCGGCTCCAGCACGCAGCTGCACGACTGCGGCATAATCTATCACGAACAGGCGCCTTACCTGCTGGGCGTGATGACCCGGGGCTCGGACCTGGAAAAACAGACCGCGATAATACGGGACATCTCGGCGCTGGTTTACGCGGAAGTGGACGCCGGCGTGAAGGCCGGGCGCTGAGCCGCGCGGCCCGGCCGCCGGCGGGAAAATGAAAAGGAAAAGGCCCCGGCAAAGGGGCCTTCTCTTTTGCGCGGCGCGCGGGCTCAGTCTTCCGTCAGCTCCGTCACCGGGCCGAAGTCGGACAGCGGCTTATCGAATTTTTTCGAGTCGCCGATCACGAAGAGCATCGCGTCCCCGGGCTTGAACAGCTTTTTGGCGGTTTCGAGCACGGCGGCCGGGTCGGTCTTCGCTATGTTCTCCACGTAGTTGTCGAGGTAGTCCGGGGCGTAGCCGTAGTATTCATAGGCCGCGCGCTCCGAGATCAGCTCGAACGGCGTGGCGAACTTGAACACGAAGGAGTTGACGATGGAATCCCGGGCGCGGGTAACCTCTTCGGCGGGTGCGGCTTCGGCCTTGAGCAGGTCGAACTGCCTGATCATTTCCGTCAGCGCCTGGGAATAGGTTTCCGGCTTGGTGCCGACATAGCCCACTATATAGCCGTAGTCGGGCTTCTTGGCGAAATAGCTGTATACGCTGTAGGCCAGGCCTTTGCGCGAGCGGATCTCGGACGCCAGCCGCGAGCTGAGGCCGCCGCCCAGCATTTCGTTGGTGACGGTCAGCGGGTACTCGACGGGGTCCAGGCGCTTCACGCCTTTCTGCAGCATCACGATGAAGGCCTGCTGGCTGTCCTTCTCTATGTGGAACACCCTGCGTTTGCCCTCCAGCTGTACGGGGGGAATGACCGGGAATTTAACTTCCCCGCGCTGCCAGGCGCCGAATTTTTTGTTGAGCTTGCCCAGCATTTCCTCGTTGGAGGCGAAGTCGCCCGCCACGGCCAGGATGACGTTGTTGGGCCGGTAATAGTTGGCGTGGTACGCTTTCATGTCCTCGATGGTTATGGCGTTTATCGTGGCGGTCTCGGTGCGCCAGCCGTAGGGGTGGCCGGCGCCGTAGAAGCTGCGCACGGCTTCGCGCATGGCCGCGCGGGCCGGGTCGTCGTTGCGGCGGCTGATCATCTCCAGCGTTTCGTCGCGGTGGATCTTCACCTTCGCGGGTTCGAACGCCGGGCTGGTGAGGACCTGCGCGTAGATGTCCAGCACTTCGTCGAGGTCTTTCTTGAGCGTGGTCAGGTCGGCGCGGGCTTCCTCGTTGCCGATGGAGGATTCCACCTGCGCGCCCAGGAATTCCAGCTTCTTGTCGATCTCGTCGGACTTGTATTTCAGCGTGCCGCCGTCCTTGAGCAGGCCGGCCGTCATTTCGCCCAGGCCTATCTTGTCGGCGGGGTCGTTGAGCTTGCCGGTGCGGATGAAGGCCGTCATGTGGATCACGGGCAGGGTGTTGTCCTTCATCAGGTACACCACCAGGCCGTTGTCCAGCGCCACCCGGTCGCCCTTGGGCGGCTTGAAGTTCACCGCCTCCAGGGGGGGGAGGTTCGGCGCCAGCGCCGCCAGCGGGTTTGCGCTTAGAAGTGTCATCAGTAGGGCTCCTGGTATTATTATTTTTTTCATTTTGCTTTCCCCTCCGCGGCGTCGGCCGGCTCGCGCAGGAACACCGCGGTGCGGTTGTCCCTGTTGAGGTATTTGGCCGCGGCTTTCGAAACGTCTTCCGGCGTGACCTTGCGCAGCTCCGCGCCGGTCTTCCAGTCGTATTTCCAGTCGCCCATGATCTGCTGGTTATGCGCCAGGCTCATGCCCAGGCCGGGATTGGACTCCAGCTGCTTGATCATTTCGGCCTCGTAGTTATTCAGGATCTTGTCCAGCTCCCACTGCGTGGGCGGCTCCGTTTTCAGGCGGTCTATCTCGGCCATCACGGCGGCGTCCAGCTCGTCGAGCGTGTGCGGCGCCTTGGGCGCGGCCGACACCACGAACAGCGACGGGTAGCGGTTGCCGGGGGTGGAGTAATAGGAATTCGCGTAGAGGGCCAGTTCCTTGCCGTCCACCAGGTCCTTGTAGAAGCGCCCGGTCTTGCCGTTGGACAGCACTTCGCTGACCATCATCAGCGCGTAAATGTCGGGGCTGTCGTTGCCGGGGTTGTGGAAGCCGATGCGCAGCGCGGGCTTGGCTTTGAAGAACACGTCTATCTTCTTCTCGGACTTCTGCGCGGGCTCTTTGGTGTAATAGCGCTCCGGCACCGGGGCGGTCTTCCACGAGCCGAAATATTTCTCGGCCAGCTTTATGACCTCGGCGGGCCTCACGTCGCCCACTATGGCCAGCGTGGCGTTGTCGGGCACGTAAAATTTAGCGAAGAACTTCTCGGCGTCGGTGCGGGAAAGGCGCTTGAGGTCGTCCATCCAGCCTATGGTGGGGTTCTGGTAGGGGTGCGCGCTGAAGGCGTTGGAGAACAGCGTTTCCCACATCACGCGGTTGGGGTCCGACTCGTTCATCCGGCGCTCTTCCATCACCACGCTGCGCTCCTTGTAGAATTCGCGCAGCACGGCGTTCTTGAAACGGTCCGACTCTATGACCATCCAGGATTCCAGGCGGTTTGAGGGCAGCGACACGACGTAGCCGGTGTAGTCGGTGGAGGTCATGGCGTTCATGCCGTTCTCGCCCAGCGTATTGTAGATCTTCCAGTATTCGTCCTTGGTGATCAGCTTGTCGGCCTCTTTTTCCAGCTCGTTGAACCGGGCGCGCAGGGCCTCGACTTTCTTCGCGTCCGGGGCGGGCGCGGATTCCGCGGCGATGAGCTCCTGCGCCGCGGCCTCTACGCTGTCCAGCAGCGTTTTTTCCTTGTCGTAGCCGGCGGAGTTTATGGTCTTGGTGCCCTTGAAGGCCATATGCTCGAAGAGGTGCGCCAGGCCGGTCTTGCTCTGCGGGCTGTCCACATTGCCCACCTTGAACATCATCGTGAACGACACCGTGGGGACGAAGGTCTTTTCCAGGATGAGCAGCTTGAGGCCGTTCTTTAAGGTATAGGAAACCACCGGCGGGTAGACGGGGTCCTTTTCCCGGACGGCGCCGGCGGGCAGGACGTCGCTTTTCTCCTGCGCGGACAGCGTCGCGCAGCAAAACAGCAGCATCGGCAGAAGTGCGAGTGATTTCATTATTTCCTCCATAAGCGTCAGCGGGGAAAGCGGACAGGGATATTATACAGGTTTTACTCCGGCGGCATACAACCGCGCCGCGGCTGAAGCGCGCGGGCGCTCACTTCTCCGCCATCGCCGCCACCACGGCCGTCTTGTTGTAGAATTCCAGGAATTCGGCGCCGCAGTTGGCTATTTCCCCGATGGTGCAGGCCCCGGCGGAAGGCAGGCCGCCCGGCGTCATCCGGGCCAGTTCCTCCGGAAAGAGCTTTTCCAGCAGGAGCATGCGGGAGAAGCAGTCCATCAGCAGGAAAGAACCGGGCCGGCCGCCCGGCAGGGCCGCTACGGCGATCCGGGCCGCGTCCGCTGCGGCGTTTATCAGCTTGTTCTCGTCCCCCCGCATTATCGAAACATAGGAATCCTGCGGTATTTCTCCGGCGCAGACCAGCGCGCCGTCCGGTTTTACCTGCAGCGGGTCGCGCACTATCATTTCGCTGTCGAGGCGGGCGATACCGAAGGGGAAGCGCCTCGAGATCCTGAAAAAATCGCTGTGGCCGAAAGGGAGCCCGGTGCTGCGCGCCACCGCGCCGGAGTAAACTTCGAAGGCCGGCTTGAAATTTATTTCCTTCAGGATATTGCCTTCGGTTCCGGTGGCCTGCATGGGCTCGCTCATGGGCTGCCAGCCGTGGGCCACGCCCATCCCGCTGGCGGTTTCCGTCAGCGCCAATACCGCGCCGTCGCCGAGCATGCCGGCATTGGAGAACAGGCAGGGCCCGCCCCCCTGCGTCATGGAGCCCGCCCCGCCGCCGATGTAGTTGATCTCCAGGCCGAAGATGTCGAACAGGCTGTTTATGAAAGGCCTTATGCGCGGCGAGAACCCGTCTATGAAGACCAGCATCGTGCGGGCCCCGCCCGCCTGCCCGTCGAGCTTTTCGAGCGGCTCTTCCAGGTCGGTGGCGGCGGAACTTAGATCCGGGATCGCGGCGGCGGTCACCCGGCCCCGGAAGCCCAGCACCACGCTGCCTTTGCTGTGCGCCCGGCCGCCGTGAATTACAGCCGGAAAAACGCCGCCGGCCAGCGGCGCGCCCACGGACTTCAGCAGCGGGTCCAGCGTGCCCGGCTCGAATTTATTGTCCGCGCCGGCCAGGATCACAAGGCCGCCGGCGCCGTCTTGCAGCGCCTTGTCTATAATTCCTTTCAGGCCTTCAGGCGTGCCCGTGCCGTCGAAATAGATGTTCATCGCGTCCCCTCCCGGAAAATATCGCCGCTGTCAGCGGCCCGGCTCCGTCACGTCCCCGTTCCGTCAGCCGGCCAGCCCGGCCGGCGTCTCCTGGAAAACATACCGGCGCACCTTGGCCAGCAGTTTCTCCCTTCTGACCGGTTTTACCAGGTAGTCCGTAAACCCGGCGTCGAGACATTCCTGTATTTTCTCCGGATCGTTGTGCGCGCTGAACGCCACCACCGGTACCCCGGGGCTGGCGCCGCCGGCGCGGATCTTTTTTATGGCGGCCAGCCCGTCCATTACGGGCATTTCCATGTCCATCAGCACCAGCGAAAAATCGTTCTTGGACAGCAGGCCCAGCGCCTCCAGCCCGTTGGCCGCGTGCCGCAGCCGGATGCCGGTTTCGCCCTTGAGGAAATTATCCGCCAGTTCCAGGTTGTCGGGATCGTCGTCGACCACCAGCACCTTGTGCCGGGGGTCCACCCATTTCTCCAGCGCTTCATACAGCGCCCGTTTCTTGAGCGGCTTCGTGATGTGGGCGTTCATGCCTACGGCCAGGGATTTCGCGATGTCGCTTTCAAGGCCGTGCGCCGTCAGCGCGATGATCGGCGTTTTTTTGTATTCCGCCATTTTCCGCAGCTGGAAAGCGGCTTCATGCCCGTCCATTTCCGGCATCTGTATGTCCATTAAAACCAGGTCGTAATTGAAGGCCGCGCATTTTTCCAGCGCCAGGCGGCCGTTGACGGCCAGGTCGGGCCGGTAGCCCGCCCTTTCCAGCAGCAGGCGGGCCAGGTCCTGGTTGACCGGGTTGTCTTCCACCACCAGGATGCGCAGGTGGGAAAAGTCGCGGCACGCGGCGGGCGCGGCCCCGGCCGGGGCGGCCGCCGGCGCGGGCCTGAATATCTTCAGGACGGCGTTGAATAAGCCCGACCGGGTTATAGGTTTGGAGATGAACCCGGAAACCGAGTCTTTCAGCGCCTCCGGGACCTCTTCGGCCAGGGAAGACATCAGCAGTATCCTGGCGCCGCCGCCAACTTCCGCGCGGCGCGCCGCGGCGATGAACCGGCCGCCGTCCATCGCCGGCATACGGTGGTCTATCACCAGCAGGTCGAATTTTTCGCCGCCGCGGAGCAGGGCCAGCGCCGCGGCCGGGTCGGAGTAGGACGCGGTGGAGAAGCCCCAGGGCGCCATATTCTGCGCCAGGACCTCGAGGTTGTCGGGATTGTCGTCCACCAGCAGAGCCCGCATGCCGGAAAAAGACACGCGGTCCTCTTCCCTGGCCGGCGCGGCGGCCTGCAGGCAGGGCAGCCTGAAGCTGAAAAATGAGCCGCGGCCTTCCGCGCTGTGCAGCGTCATGCGGCCGCCCATCAGCTCGGTCAGCTTCTTCGAGATGGTGAGGCCGAGGCCGGTGCCGCCGTATTTGCGGGTGCTGGAATCGTCCACCTGGGAGAATTTCCTGAAAAGTTTTTTCTGGTTGTCCGGAGAAATGCCTATGCCGGTGTCCGCCACGGAGAAGACCAGCCATTCCCCGCCGGGCTCGCGGTGCAGCCCGGCGCTGATGCTGATCTGCCCCCGGAGCGTGAACTTGAAAGCGTTGCCCGCCAGGTTTATCAGGATCTGGCGCAGCCGGTTGCCGTCGCCCAGCACCAGGCCGGGGAGATCGGGAGCTATTTTCAGCACCAGCTCCAGGCCTTTGGCGGCGGCGCGCTGCGCGAACATTTCGGCCACGCTTTCGGTTATCTCCCGGGGGGCGTAGGGCTTGTTCTCTATTTTCAGCTGTCCGGCCTCTATTTTCGAGATATCCAGGATGTCGTTGATGATGTAAAGCAGGGCGTCGGCCGAGTGCTGTATGGTCTTCAGATGTCTTTTCTGGTTCTCTTCCAGGGGCGCGTCGAGGAGGATGTCCGACAGCCCGATGATGGAATTCATCGGGGTACGGATCTCGTGGCTCATATTGGCCAGGAAGTCGCTTTTGGCGCGGTTGGCGGCTTCGGCGGCCTCCTTCGCCTTTTTAAGTTCCTCCGTGCGCTCCCGGACCGTGGCCTCCAGCCTGTCGGTATAGAGGCTGGCCTGGCAGGCCGCGGCCAGCTTTTGGTTGAGGCGGCTGATGCCGTGCAGCGTAGCGGTGTCGAAAGGCTTGCCGTTCTTGAGCAGCAGCAGCAGGCCGAAGTCCGGCAGTTCCATTATGTAGTAGTTCGTGTCGCCGGAGCGGCCGGCCGCCGGCAGCGCGGCCAGGAAAGGCCTGGGGCCGCTCTTTGCCAGCCCGCTGTGGATCAGGTCCGACACTTCCCTGTAGGCGGCGTTATTGGCCAGGTTGCGCGGCGCGGTGATGACCAGCGCCGGCCGGCCCGTTTCCCCGGCGGGGTCCGTACGCATGATCATGCCGGCCAGGCAGCCCAGCTTGTGCAGGTAGGCGGACAGCGCCTTCCTGGCGGTGGTCTGCAGGTCCGCCTCGGCGCCCAGCTCCATGGCTATCTCGTAGAAGATCTGTATCTGCAGCAGGCCGTTCATTTTTTCCCCTAAGACCGATAATACACAATTTAGCCCCGCGGTCAAACCCCCCGCGCGGCCGCAGGCCCCGGTGCGGAAAAAAGCGGCGTTGCGGGCCGGGTCCGCCGGTTTATTTTCCGCGGTTTTTTTGAACATAAAAACGAAACGAATTTTTTTTGATTTTATGTCAAGAAAATTTTTCACCAATGAAAAACGGCCTGAAATTTGCGCTCAAAACTGGATATGGTGTAAAATAGTCCTACTACTACTAATGGTGGCGGGGTCGGTAACAGGCACAACTTATGGTAGTCAGGCGGTTGCCCGGGCTAGTATAGCAAAGGCGCGCTCCCGGGGGCCCTTCGGCCCCCGCAACGGCAGGGAGAATAGATGAAATGTCCTTTTTGCGGCGCGGAAGACACCAAGGTCACCGACAGCCGCGACTCGTCCGAAGCTTTTGAAATAAGGCGCAGGCGGGAATGCGAGAAGTGCGAGAAGCGGTTCACCACTTACGAGCGCATTGAGTCCCACCCGCTGGTCGTCATCAAGAAAGACGGCCGGCGCGAGAGCTTTTCGCGGGAAAAGCTGCTGGGGGGCATAGTCAAATCCTGCCAGAAGCGGGACGTCAGCATGGAGAAAATAGAGGAGGCCGGCAGGGAGATAGAGGGCAGCTTGAGCAGCGAGGACAAGAGCGAGATCCCCAGCAGTCTGATAGGGGCGCTGGTGGCCAAGAAGCTCAAGAAGCTCGACAAGGTCGCGTATATAAGGTTCGCATCCATCTACAAAGATTTCGAGGATGTCACCGATTTTGAAAAAGAAATCAAATCGATAAAACAATAGGGGAACAAGTAAAATGAATGAATTTTTTCCGAAAGTGATCAAGAAGCGCGACGGCAAAGTGGCGCCTTTCAATATTGAAAGGATAAAAGCGGCCATCTATAAGGCGGCCTATACCCTGGGCGGCCGGGACGAGGAGAAATCCGTGGAAGTGGCCAATGAAGTGGCCCGCCGCCTGAACAACAATTTCACCCTGAACAACAAGATCCCCACCGTGGACGACAGCAACGCCATGTGCGTGGAAGTGCTGCGCGAGAAAGGCTTCGACCGCACCGCCGACAAATTCGAATCTTATTCCCTGGACCGCCAGCGCGTGCGCCGCAGCGGCCTGAGCGTTAAGAGGAAGAGCGGCAAGGCCGACATCACCGACCAGATGCTGCTGGTGCAGAGCATCACCAACGAGACCATAGAGGCTTTCGACCGGGCGAAGCTTGCCCAGGCGCTGGAGAAGGAATACCTGCTCACCCCCGAGCTGAGCGCCATGATAGCCAAGGAAACCGAGAACGACGCCTACGAGCTGTCCGAGAAATACGGCACCAAGAATTTCGACACGCAGTTCCTGCGCCGCCTGGCGGAATCGCATTTGTCGATGATGGGCATCCCGCTGAAGAATTCCGCGCTGGCCATGCCGCTGTCCACCATAGAAGGCCTGGTGTTCGGCAGCAGCAAGGAAAACTCCAATATCACCTCCAACAACCCCGAGGCGGTGAACCTGGGCATAGCCGAGTACGTGCTCAAACAGTACAACCTGCGCAAGGTGTTCTCCGAAGAGATCGCCGAGGCGCATAACAACGGCTCCATCCACATCCACGACCTGGGCTATCCCCAGCGCGTGTACTGCTCCAGCCACTCCATCGAGTACATCAAGAAGTACGGCCTGGACAAGATAGTTTCCAACCTGCAGAACAAGTCGAACCCCGCCAAGAGCGCGATGGTCCTCAACGGCCACATCCAGACTTTCCTGGCCTCGATGCAGAGCCGCTACGCCGGGGCGCTGGGTTTCGGCTTCCTTAATATCCTGTACGCGCCCATGCTCAACTGCCCCGAGCTGCTGGTGGAAGGCGAGCTGGAAGGCAAGAGCGTGAGAATAAGGAAGGACGCGCTGGAGGCCATGGCGGAGGCCGGCACGGTGAGCTACACCGACGGCACCGCTACGCCCTACTTCAAGAAGACCGGCGAAGTGCGCGTGCTCAACAAGCAGAGCCGCCGCGAAATGCGCCAGATCGCGCAGAACCTGATCTTCTCCGCCAGCCAGAACGCGTTTTCCCGCGGCGGGCAGACGCTGTTCATCGACTTCAACATGCACACCGGCGTGCCGCAGTACATGCATAACGTGCCGGCCATGGGGCCCGGCGGCAAGTACATGCTGGAAGACGCGCACGGCAACGTGGAGATGGTGGACGAAGCGCCCCGCTTTAAAGGCGTGGAAGGCGACAGCCGCAACGGCGACGTGGTGCATCCCGCCGACGGCCGCCGGTTCATCACCTACGGCGATCCCCGCATGGTGAAGACCGCGCAGGAATTCGCCATCGAGCTGATGAAGGTGTGGGAAGAGGGCGACAAGTACGGCATACAGTTCGCCTTCCCCAAATGCGACCTGCACGTGAGCAAGGAAGCCCTGGAGAACCCCGACGAGCGGGAAGTTTACGAGTACGGCTGCCGGCTGGCCACGAAGAACGGCTCCACCTACTTCATGTTCGACCGCGACGGCGCCGGCGCCACGCTGGCGCAGTGCTGCCGCCTCAAGGAAAAAGTCACCGACCCGTTCCTGCTCAAGCACCCCGAGAACATCCGCTTCACGGGCTTCCAGAACGTCACCATCAACCTGCCGCAGGCGGCCTTCAAGGGCAAAACCCTGAAGGGAACGCTGGCGCAGATAGACAAGGCCATCAACTTCGCCGTGAAGGCGCATCTGCAGAAGAAGGCCTATACGCAGACGCTGCTGGACACCGACGGCAGCCCGCTGCGCTCGCTGGGCATCCCGTCCGACGACGGCACGCCCTACGTGGACCTGAACAAGGCCACCTACATCATGGGCCTGATCGGCCTCAACGAAGTGGTGCAGTACCTCACCGGCAAAGAGCTGCACGAGAGCCGCGACGCCTACGAGACGGGCCTGCAGGTGATCGACCACATGCACCAGACCATCAACGCGCTGCGCGCCAAGCACGGCCTGAAGATAACGCTGGAGGAGACGCCCGCCGAGAGCGCCACGCAGAAGCTGGCCAAGGGCGACATGGCCCGGTTCCCGGAGTCGAGGAAAGTGATAAAGGGCGACATAAAGAAGGCTCCCTATTACACCAACTCCGTGCACCTCAACCCCGGCGCCAATGTGTCCATCCTGGACCGCATCGAGCTGCAGAGCAAGTTCCACGACATGATAGAGTCCGGCTCCATCATCCACGTGTACTGCGGCGAGAGCCAGATCCCGCCGGAGTCCATCGCCCAGCTGGTGGAGAAGACTTACCGCAACACGCGCGCTTCGCAGATCACCGTGTCGCCGGAGTTCACGCACTGCAACAACTGCCACACCAACTACTTCGGCTTCAAGGACAAATGCGGTAAGTGCGGCAGCGACGACATGACCAAGCGCACCAAGATCGTGGGCTACTTCTCCAACCTGAGCGGCTGGAACGATTCGCAGCTTGAAATAAGCAAGGCGCGCGAAGCCGTGGCGCAGCATTACGCCGATTTCGCCCCGGGCGTGAAATGGCTGCACGAAAAAGACGCTTCCAAGCGCGTGATGGTGTTCGGCAAGGCCGGCTGCGCGATGTGCGAAGAGGCCAAGGCGAGCCTTACCAAGGCGCTCAGGGAAAAGGGCATGGAGATCCCGGTGGAATTCCACGACCTGACCAAGGCCGAGGCCCGCATGGAAGCGGCCCGCTGGAACGTGCCGCTGGACCCCATCCCGACGGTGCTGGTGAAGAACAACGGCACCATGGGCCGCTACGAACTGGAATTCAAGCGCGGCAAGCCCGTGCACCGCAAAGAAGTGGAATACTTCAAGATGGTGGAAAGCGCCTACGTAGCGAAGTAGGCGTCTGCGTCCGTCGCGGGGGCCGGGTTATCAAAACGCGGCGTCGCGCACACCGTGCGCGCGCCTCATCACTCGGCCTCGGCGCTACGCAAGCCTCGGCCTCCGTGAAGGTTTTGCTAACCCGGTCCCCGCGGCGGACGCAAGTTGTAAGGCAATAAATATAAAAATAATGGAGGGGTGGCGAGGGTATGGGTTCGGCGGGCCCTCACGGAAGGAGCCGCTTGCGTAAGCGCGGCGACTGAGTGGGGAGGGGCGGCCACGGTGTGGCCGACCCCGTGCCCGGCGGGCCCATACCCTCGACAGGCCCCCGACTCGGCTTCTTGCGTTTTAAATTAAAAATGAAAATAGGCGCGGCATTGGGGTTCAACCTTATCGACTATCCGGGCAAGATAGCGGCGGTGGCTTTTACGCCGGGGTGCAATTATCTTTGCCCGCATTGCCACGCCGCGCCGCTGCTGGCCAGCGCCAAAGACATCGGCGAGGCCGGTTTCTTCGAGTACCTGGGGACGGTAAGGGAATGGGTGACGGGCGTAGTTATCTGCGGCGGCGAGCCCACGCTGCAGCCGGACCTGATCCCTTTTATAGAGCGCATAAGGGCGCTGAATCTGGCCGTGAAGCTGGACACCAACGGCAGCAGCCCCGAAGTGCTGGCGCGGCTGCTGGCCGGGGGGCTGGTGGACTATGTGGCCATGGACGTAAAAGGCCCGGAGAGCCTCTGGCCCGCCACGGCCGGCGTGCCGGGCCGCGCCGCCGCCATGCGCGAAAGCATGCGCCTGGTCGCCCGCTTCCCGGTTTATGAATTCCGCACCACGGTGGCGCCGGTGGTCAGGGACGGCGGGGAGATCTCCTTCTTTACCGTCGCCGAAATGGCCGCCGCCGCGAAACTGATCATCGAAACCACCGGCGGCCCCGACCACAAATATTATGTCCAGAAATTCGTGCCGCGCAAGAACGGCCTGCTGGACGCGCGGCTGGAAAGTTTTCCGGAAACCCCGTTCAGCCTGCTGCAGGAGATACACGCCGAAGTTTTAAAACACATCCCCAACACCCAGTTGAGAGGCTAGAAAAATGGAAAAAATAGAAGTGCTGGTTCAGAAAATAGCGCCGGATTCCGTGATCCCGAAATACGCCCACGACGGCGACGCCGGGGTGGACCTGTACTCCGCCGGCACCTTTACTTTGGCGCCCGGGCAGCGCCTGCTGGTGCCCACCGGCCTCAAGATGGCCATCCCCTACGGCTACGAAGGGCAGGTGCGTCCCAAATCCGGCCTGGCTTTAAAGCACGGCCTCAGCGTGCTAAATACGCCCGGCACCGTGGACGCCCCGTACCGCGGCGAGGTAGGCGTGATAGTGATCAACCACGACCCCAAAATTTCCTACGAAATTAAAAAGGGCGAGAAGATAGCCCAGATGGTTTTCAACAAAGTTGAATACGTCACTTTCAAGGAAGCGGCCGAACTGCCCGCCACCACCCGCGGCGAAGGCGGTTATGGCAGCACCGGCAAACATTAACCGGGGGAAAACTTCATGACGCCTGAAATTTACCTGGAAACGCTGAAAAAAGCCTGCGGCGGCAACCTGCAGTCCTTTGTGCTGTACGGCTCGACCGCCGCCGGCGACGCCATAGCCGGCAAGTCGGACTGCAACGTGATGCTGCTGCTCAAGGACGCCTCCCTGTCGGAGCTGAGAGTTATCGCCGCTGCCTCGCGGGACTGGCTGAAGAAAGGCAACCCTCCGCCGCTCATCTTTACTCCGGAACAGTTCGGTTCTTCCGCCGATACCTTTCCCATAGAGCTGGCCGACATGAAAGAATTCCACGTGGTGCTGTACGGCGACGACCCGCTGCCGGCCCTGAACATAAACCCGGCCGACCTGCGCCTGGCCGTGGAGCGCGAACTGAAAGGCAAGCTGATACAGCTGCACGGCGCCTACCTGGCGCTGGCCGGCAGCAGCCGGCCGCTGCCGGGGCTGATGACGGGTTCGCTGTCCCAGGTGCTGGTGCTGTGCCGGGCGGCGCTGCGCCTGCGCGCGGCCTCCGTGCCGGGTTCAAAGCTTGCATGCGCCGCGCAATTGCGCGAGCACGTCGAATTCGACGCCGAAGTGTTCGCGGTAGTGCACGCCCTGCGCAGCGGGAAGGCCGCGGACGGCGACGAGGAAGCGCTTTTTGGCCGGTACCTGGGAGCGATAGAGAAACTCAGCGCGGCCATAGACGGGTGGGGGAACTGACGCCATGGGCCTGAAGCGCCTGCTGCTGCCGGCGGTTTTCGCCGCCCTGTTCCCGCTGGCCGGGAGCGCGCTCTTCGCGCCGCCGCCGGCCGCGGCCTACAATTCTTTCGGCGTGGATGAGAGCGAGGAAGCCCCCGGGTCCGCGCTGCAGGATCTCCTCAAGACCCGCGGCGAACTGGTGCTGAAGATCGTCGTCGTGGGGATGGGACTGGTGTTCGTGCTCATACTGGGCCCGGGAAATGTGCTGGACGCCTGGCAACGCAACCGGCGCAGCCGCTACGGCGGCTTCGGCTCCAACGGCGGCTTCGGCGGCAGGCTGTTCTGAACGCCGCGCCCGGAGGAGGGCGCGCAAAACCGGGGCGGGAATACTATCAACTTTTAAATATTTGGGGCCGCGCCTGATACGGACGGGCGGCATAATTGCCGGGACGGAACATGCTTACAGGGCGTCTTAAATTCAGTTCGGCGCGGTTCTGCCTGGCGGCTTGCGCCGCGGCCCTGCTGCCCGCGCCGTGCGCGGCGGCCGGGCTGCCGGAAACCCCGCCCATAGAGATCCCCGGCGCCACCATACAGCAGACGCTGGCTTTCGTTTACAAGGCAGCGCATACCGCCAATGTCGCCGCCCTCAAAGCGCCCCGGCGCGGCGCCAGGCCCGCCGTGGCCGCGCTGCCGGCGCTGGCCTCGGTGCGCTGGCTGCCGGAATCACCCGACACCGTTCACTATTTCCTCTACTTAAAAGACCTCGAAGCCAAATTTTACAAAGGCAAAAAATACCGGCCGGGCAGCGTCTACCAGCTGCTGGAGCTGACCGCCGCGCCGGCTTTCGCGCGCAAGCTGTCGCCCTACAAGCTGGTAAAAATGAAGAGCGCCGGCAGCAAGGACGGCCTGCTGTTCGGCAAAGACCTGGCTGAGATCCGCGCGCCTTTCAAGGACATCAGCGAAGTGATCGGCGAGCTGCAGCTGCGGCTGCACGTCGACCTGGCGCTGGCGGCCAGGCGGCAGCTGTGCAGCAGCGGGTCGCCGGGTTTCATGCTGGCGCCGCGCTTCGAGCTTTCCAACCGGGCCGGGTTCGCGCCGGGCTATAGCGGCACGCTGGAGCTGGCCGCCAGGGCGAAAAAACCGTACGGCGAAAAATACGGCAAAGCCGGCTGCCGGGAATACTCCGGCCTGGACGTGTTCGCCGACCAGTATTCCGGCAGCTACCTGGTTTCCGATTATAACGACGGCTTCGTGTACGCGGAATACGCCGCCGGCGAACTGCCGCCGGTAAAAGCGGGCAAAGATAAAAAAGAAGAAGCCCGCAGCCGCCTGCGGCGGGCTTTCTCCCTGATGGATTCCCTGTTCGGCGCGGCCCTGGAGCCCGGCGTCAGGCTCCGCAGGACCATAGCCGAAGGCGCCGCGGGCCTGCCGCCGGAATTGCCGCCTACGCCGCAGGAAGAGAAAGTGTCCCGCGTGCTCGACACCGCCTTAGCCCGGGAGAGGGCCGCCGAAATAGAGGCGGCCGTTAAGCTGAGTTCCTCCTCGCCTATGGCGCACGCGGCGCTGGGGCTGCTGCTGTCCCATGACTGCGAGCTGAAAAAACCGGCCAGGCCCGGCAATTGCGAAAAAGGCATAAAGGAACTGGTCAAAGCCCTGGAGCTGGAGCCGGGCCTCGCTTTCCCCTCTTATGTGCTGGCGCGCAGGGCCGGGGCTCCCGCCTTTCCGGCTAAGCTCCGCGCCCTGCTGCCTGCCGATGTTCCCGCCTTGTGCGAAAGCGCCCGGGGCAATGCGCCCGACTGGGACTGGGCGCTGCGCGGCACCTGCGCGCTGGCCGCGCTGCGGCGCGGCGACGCCGCCAAGGCGCGCGAGCATCTGGACAAGGCCCGGGATATAACCGTGCTGCGCCCCGGCGACCTGCTGGGGGGCTACCTCGCCCGGGAATAGCCGGGAGAAAAGGGCCGCCGCCCCTTTTAATTCAGGACCGCGGCGGCTCCGGGTCAGGGCTTTCTTAGGAAATATTTTACCGAACCGCGGAACACGGAATTTTTTGCCGTGCCGGTCGTTATCGTGCAGCCGCCGGCTTGCTCCACTACCGCCAGGCCGCGCTTTTCAGGTGTGCTGGAAAGCGCGATGATAGCGTATTCTCCTTTGGCGGCATGGGGGGCCAGGGAGGAGGTGGTTACCTTGAGGGCTACTACCCTGGAAGCGCTCTGGTAGGACAGGGGGAGAAGTTCGTCCGGGGCGGTATCGGCGTTGAAAGTGAATATGCGCGAGTCTATAACGCCAACTACCGGTATGCAGCGGGAGTTGTGCGTATTATCGCCCTCATGGGCGCGCGGGGCTCCCGCTCCCGAAAGGCAGCAGGCGTTGAAACTTTCCAGGGAAATATTAAGTTCCGCGGCGATTTTGGGGCGCAGCGTTTCGTCCGGGGTAAAACTGCCGTTGACCCAATGAGAAACGGTCGCCTCTTTCACGCCTATCCTGGCCGCGAATTTGCGCTGCGCGCCTCTGAGGATACCGTTATTCCATATGGTCAGCAATTTTCTGAAATCGGCGTTCATTGAAGTCCTTTAACGAGAGCGGTGCCATATTTTCAGGGCAAAACGACCCTTGACAACTTAAACATAGTTGTTTAAGCTATTTCGGAAAGAAACGCTGCCGGGAATGCAAGAACACGAAGCGACGACCTGCGGCAAATCTGTTTAGTGTGAGGGGTGCGTTCCTTCCTTGGTACGTGGGTTCGTGCCTCTCACCAATTTGTCACACTTAATTATATTTTAAAAGCGGGACACGCGCAATGTAAGTCCGGTTACATTTGTTTCAAGGCCAGTAGCCTGCAGCGTGGTTAGGTGCAGCCGCCGGAGCCGTATGCCGGTCATAAAGTGAAATTCGCCGGGCCGCCGCCCTAACCTAACCCCCACACAAGGCGGCCCGGCGCCTTTTTGGCCGGCGGGGACCGGTTGACGCAGGCGGCTGGGCCCTTGGTCCCTTGTCGGCGGCGGCGGCGCGGGCTACACTGTTCTTATGGACGGGAGGGCTGGCGGGTGACCAGGAAAAAATTGCTTTTTGCCGGTTTGGCGGTACTGCAGGCGTCCCTGGCTTACAGCCAGGCGCTGTGGACGCCGGAAACAGGATCTTCCCCTGAAAACAAGCTCTCCGTTCCCGCGCCCGCCATCGCCGGCGCGCGGCAGGGAGGCGCGGGCTGGGACCAGATCTCGCCTTATCTGGCGGGCAGGGACCTCTGGCTGAATATCGCCGCCAATTCCGAACAGCGCCAGCCGGTATACCTCGGCCGCCGTCCCCGCAGCCTGGAGCTGGGCGGCGCTGCGCAGGCGGCCGGCCTCCCAGTTGCGCTGAAAGCCGCCGGGGAAAAACAGGCCGCGGCCATACGCGCCGCGCTGAGGGCTAAAAAATTTATCAAGTCCGGCGAAGCCGTGCAGCTGGAAGGCTGGCCGGTCCGCAACGACGACGGCATGTTGACCTGGGCCTTCGCCTGGTGGCGGCCGCAGTCCGCCCAGGCCCCGGCCTGGCTGGACATTGAACTCCCGGACAGCGGCGGGCTGGCGCCTTTCCTGCCGCAATTCATAAACCCCGCGTCTAAAAAAGGATATTCAGAACTGTTCGCCGACGTGCTGGACTACAAGGACCTTTACCAGAAGCCGCTGTTCGGCGACGCGGTATGGCTGGACGCCAATGGCGGCGTGGCGGCAGCCTGGCAGGCGCCCGACAACCGCGCCGCTTTCGCCGCCAGGGCCGCGGGCGAAAAACTTACGGCCCTGGTGCTGCCGCAGCCCGCGCGCGCGGACGGCAAGGCCGTCTCCTATAAATTGACCGTGCGCGCCGGCGCGGTGCAGTGGCCGGCGGGGCTAAGCTGGACGGCGCCCGCCGCCGCGGCCGGCCCGGCCGCCGATTCCGGCGTGAAAATAAAAGACTGGCCCGCGGATTTTAAAGAAGCTTACAAGGCCGACGTGATGCTGCTGGCCGGCGAAACGCAGGCCGTCTTCCCGCTGAGCCGGCGCACGGTCTCTTTCACGAAGAAAAATAATATCGAAAAAGACAACCAGCTCGACGCCGTGGTGGCCTACCTGGAAGAGCGCTACGCGCAACTGGGCATAAAGACGCGGCGGCAGGACTTCGGCTGGCGGGGGGCGAAGCAGACCAACCTGATAGCCGTTATCCCCGGCGCCGACCACAGCCGGCCCATACTGATGGCCGACCACATAGACACGGCCTTCTGCCAGGACGTTTTCGACAAGGGCGGCAAAAGGGTTTCCGCCCCGGGCGCGGACGACAATATGTCCGCCGCGGCCACGCTGCTGCGGGCGGCCGAGCTGTTCAAAGACAGGAAGCTGGAACGCGACATCTGGCTGGTGCACCTCACCGGCGAAGAATTCCCGGCGGACGACCTGGGGGCGCGGCATTTCATCGGCAGCCTGCTGGCCTCGAAAACTGACATAGGCGGCCTGGTGCTGATAGACATGATAGGCTGGCGCGAGGGCAAAGACCCGGTATTCCAGATCAGCGCGGGCGAGTCGGCGGAGTCGCTGGGGCTGGCCGGGGTGGCGCTTTCCGCCGCGAAGGATTTCCCGGGGCTGAAGCCCGCGCTGCGCAAGCGGTTCGACCCCAAGAGTTACCTTTACAATACCGACGGCCTGATCTTCTCCGACGCGGGCTTCCCGGTGATACTTTTCAACGAGCATATAAACGCCCTGGAGAACCTGTCCCGCGCCGGCTACCACGACACCACCGACACTTCCGCGCGCATAGACTGGGACTACGCTGCCGGCATAGCCAAAATAGCCATCACCACCGCCGCCCGCCTGGCCGGCCTGCGGTAAAAAATTGCGATCCGCGGGCGCGATCGTTCCATGCAGCCGGCGCTGGCCCGGGCTTATGAATAAAACCAAAACCTACCGGCAAATTTTCACGGACCTGGCCGGAAATATAAATCCCATGATAGTGGTTTTCGGGATGTGCGTGCTGTTCTCTATACTTACCTTCATCGTCCCCGGCGGCGAATTCGAGCGCCGCCAGGTGGAGGTTCTGGGCGTGCAGCGCGAAGTGGTGGTGCCCGGCTCCTTCCGCGCGGTGCCCTCCGTGCCGCAGGGGCCGGCGCAAACCTGGACGCTGTTCATGCGCGGCGCGCTGGACGGGGCGGAGCGTTCCTTCCTCATCATGCTGGCCGCCGGGGCCATCACCGCCATTATTTCCACCAATGCCATCGCCGCGGGCCTGAGCCTGCTTATCTCCGGCAGCCGGGGGCTGGGCCTTTTCTTCATCCCCGTCATGGTCTTCGCCTTCGGGCTGTGCGGCGCCACCATCGGCATGTACGAGGAGACGGTCCCGTTCATCCTGGTGCTGACCCCGCTGATGCTGTCGCTGGGCTTCGATTCGATGGTGTCGGTGTTCATCCTGTACTGGAGCGTTCCCATCGGCTTCGCCGCGGGCATCACCAATCCCTACAATGTACTTATCGGGCAGGCGCTGTCCGGGCTGCCGGCCTATTCCGGGTCCTGGTTCCGGGTGGTCTCCTTCGTGGTGTTCATGACGGCCGTGAGCATTGTCATCATGTGCTACGCCCACTCGGTGCGCAAAGACCCGCGCAAGTCGCTGTCCTATGAAGAGGACCAGCGCAAGCGGCAGGAACAGGAAAAACTGGAAAAGACCGCCGCGGGCCATAAGCTGACCCGGCGTCGGGCGGCGGCCCTGGCGCTGCTGGCGGCGGGCTTCGGCCTGCTCCTGTTCGGCATGATAAAGCGCGGCTGGGGCTTTACGGAGATAGCGTCGGTGTATTTCTGGATGGGGATAGTCATCCCCGTGGCCGGCGGGCTTTCGGTAACGGAGATGATAGAGAAGAACATCGAGGGCATGCGCAGCGTAATGGTGGCCGTGGTAATGATGAGCGCCGCCTGCGCCATGGGTTTCATACTCCGGGACGGCAAGATCCTGGACACGATACTGAATTTTTTCGCGGGTTACCTTTCGGGCGCGCCCAAAGTAGTGATCGCCTATATCATGTTCGGCATCAGCGCGCTGTCGGCGGCGGTGATCTCCAGCGCCACCGGCACGGCGGTGGTGGTGATGCCCATCCTGGCGCCGCTGGCCGAAGTGCTGGGCTTCTCAAAGCAGATAGTTGTGCTGGCTTTCCAGTACGCCACCGGGGCTTTCAACTTCTGGATGCCGTGGGACGGCATCGCCTTTACGGTGTGCGCCATGGCCGGCGTAGGCTTCTTTAAATATATCCGGCATACGGTGAAATTCGCCCTGTTCGTATATTTCCCGCTGGCGCTGGTGATGTTGGCCCTTGCCGTGGCGGTGAATTACCGCTGACCGCGCGGGCGGCGCAGCGCCGCCGCAAAAGCAGGCGCCCGCAATGAGCGGGCGCTTTTTTTGCCGCTGTGCCGGCGGTTACAGCGTGGGGGTTAAAGCGGCGGGATATTTTTTCAGGGGCGTTTTGCCGCTGATGAAGATGGCCAACTGCTTATTGTTCCAGACGCCCGTCTCAAGCTCCTCGTAATCGTGCCAGCGCTCGAACAGTTCCGGCAGCGGGATATAGGTATACCCCGAGCCCACCGACGGGTCCATGAAGTAAGCGTATTTGGCGTCCAGGGCCGTCAGCACCAGGTAATGCCCGTCCTCGCGTCTTTTCGCCCAAGGCAGTTCACCGGGTTTATCGGGCCAGGCCTGTATGTCCACAATTACAGTCTCGCCGCGCGCCAGCGCCGCCGCCAGGTCCGCCGCCGTAACATTTTCCCTGTAGGATGCCGACAGCCCGAATTTCTGCGCGCCCCTGATAATTCCCTGCGGCGTAGTTCCCGCGGCGGGCGTGGTGCCGGTTAGCTGCGCGAGCCCGCTCTCATTGCCGTCGTAAACCTGCCAGTAGAACAGCACCGCCAGCAGGGCGGCCGAGCCGCAGGAATAGCTGCTGGACTGGCGCACTATAGGGACCGGCAGGGCATTGCGCGGCAGGGCGGGCGCTGAGCCGCCGGCGCAGGCCGCCAGGGAGAACAGGAGTACCGCGCCCAGCGGGCGGAGGCTTTGCCAGCGCCCCGCCGAATTCCCGCCCAGGACGGTATTGTTCGCCATACTTTTGGGTATTTCCCGGTCAGTCTTTTCCGGCCAGCACTGCGGCCAGCCGGTCTTGCGGCAGGGCGTAAACGGTATTGCCGTCGCGGCCCACTACCGTGTGCGCGGCCAGCATGCAGTTTATCACCGCTTCTTCGGCCGCGTCCGCCGCGGCCTCGAAGAGCGGGTCTATGTGGAAGTCCGACAGGGCCGTGAGCTTATAGGTGGGCTTTTTCGGATAATGCGGTATGCGGTTGGCCGTGGAGAAAGCCACGCACACGTCGCCGCTGCCGTGGGCCGCCACCGCGCCGGTGCGGCACACGCCCAGCATGGCGCGGCGGGCCAGGCGGCACAGCTGGCGCGCGTCCAGCGGCGCGTCGGTGGCCACCGCCACCGTTATGGAGCCGTCCTTACGCTCTTTGGGCCGCAGGTCCGTTATGCGCGCGCCCACGGGGGAACCGTTGATGCGCAGCAAATGCCGCTTGCCGTGGTTGGCGTTGACCAGCACGCCCAGCGTATAGCCGGCGGGCAGTACGCGCGAAGCGGTGCCTATGCCGCCCTTGAACTCGTAAGTGGTCATGCCGGTGCCGGCGCCTACGTCGCCTTCGGCCACCGGCCCGGAGCTGGCGGCTTTGAGCGCGGCGCGCACATGGGCGGGTTTAACGTGCTGGCCGCGTATATCGTTGAGCGTGCTGTCGTCGCATTCCATCACCACGGGCGTCAGCGTATCGTCGCTGACGCCTATCTTCGGGTGCGTTTCCAGCATCAGGTCCACCAGCGCTTTCTGCACCGCGCCCACGCTTAAAGTGTTGGTAAAGGCTATGGGGGTTTCCAGCACGCCGGACTCGGCCAGCCACATCAGGCCCATGGCTTCGCCGTTGCCGTTGAGCACAAAACAGCCGGCGGCCAGCTTTTCTTTCCAGAGGTCGCCGGCGGCCGGGATTATTACCGTTACGCCCGTGCGCACCGGGCCCTTGCCGCAGCGCAATTTCCCGTGGCCGGACCTTAGCGTGACCTGGCCTACGCGTACGCCTTTAACGTCGGTAATGGCGTTGTGGCGGCCGGAAGGATAACGGCCGATGTTGATGCCTAATGCGCGTGAACGCAGCTTGTTTATAGTTGTTTTCCCCATGAGCGAAAGTTTAGCATTTTGGCGGGCTTTTCGAAGCCGGCCGGGCAGCGCAGCGGGCAATAGGCCCAAAGACGGGATTTTGTGGGCCTATCGGCCCCTGTGCAGCTGCGGCCGGGCAGCTAAACTATATATACAAATGAATTTATCTAAACGCATTCTCAGCGCCGGTTCAACTTTGCTTGTGGCAGCGCTGTTCGTAAATGTTTCAGCCGCCGGCTTCGCCGACAATTTCTCCGGCGGGCTTTCCATTGCCGATACCGTACAAACCCTCAAGGCGCAGAGCGCCGGCCTGGCGCGCCCCGTGGCCGTTGCCGCAAACGCCGGCGCGCGCACCTACGAATTCCAGGCGCTGTATAAAAGCCTGGGCTATCCCGACCCCGGCTTTTTCGGCGCCAGCGAGCAGGCCCTGCAGGACCTGGATTCGTACACCAGCAAATACGACGCTTTTTACGAGGAGATCAACGGCTACCTGCGCTTTTACCCCGCGCCCTATGACTGGAGCGGCACCGGCCCCGAAGACGCCAAGCTTATGGTGGCCAACATCGACGGCATTATAAACAAGGCGCCGGCGCTGCCCGCCGACCTGGTGCTCTTCCGCGGCCTGGACCTAAAATTCCGCAAGAGCAAACCTTACGCCATCAACGAAGAGTTCGTGGATAAAGGCTATGTCTCCACTTCCACCTCCTACAAAGTTGCCCGCTATTTCGCCATAGAGATGAACGACAATGCTACTACGAAATCCCGCAAGGCGGTCTTTACGCTGTACAGCGCCCGCCCCGGCCAGAAAGGGCTGCTCATCGACCAGAACGAGGACGAGGTGATCTTAAGGCACGGCATGAAGTACCGGGTGATGGCGAAAAAAGACAATGTGAAAAAATACGACCTGTACCTGGTGCAGGTGTGCGGCGACGTCTGTGAAACCACTTTAAAGACCGACGTAGGCAGTTTCTGGGCGAACCTTAACATTACCGATTAAATTACGGCGCAAAAAAACTCCCGGCCGCTGAAGAGCTGCCAGGGAGCGTTTTTTTCTGTTGCGGCGCGGCGACAATACAAGGGATAATATCCTGTATGAAAATAAAAATAGTTTTAAGCCTGCTGTTTTCCATGCTGCCCGCCGCGCAGGCGGCCGCGGTGAATAAGGCGGCGCCTGCCGCGGCGCCCGTAGCCGAAGAAGTTACCTGGGCCATGGGCGTTACCACCGCCGCGGCTACCATTACCCGGCCGGGTTTTCCCGGGCGGCACCCGGCCGTATTGTTCGTGGCCGGCAGCGGGCCCACCGACAGGAACTGGACTTCGCCGCTGCTGCCCGGCGCCAATGGCAGCGCCGCGCCGCTGGCCTTAAAGCTGGCTGAAGCCGGGTTCGTGGTGCTGCGCTATGACAAGCGTTTCACCGGCCCTTACGCCGCGCAGAATATGCAGTTCCTGAACGGGAAGTTGAGCTTTCAAAGCCACATGGATGAAATTGCCGGCGCCGTGGCCCGGCTGCGCGGCCTGCCGGACGTGGACGCCGGGCGGATATTTGCGCTGACCAACAGCGAAGGCGCCATCCACGCGCTGAATTACCAGCTGCAGCGTGAGCCGGCCTTCGCCGGTTTTGTGCTTACCGGCGCGCCCGGCCGCAGTATGGGCGACGTGATGCGCGGGCAGATAGCGGCCCAGGTGGCGGCGCTGCCCGGTCCGGACGCGATAATGGCGGGCTATGATAAACTGGTAGCGAACTTCCTGGCCGGCCAGCCTTTCACCGCCGACCCGGCCCTGCCCCGGGAAATAAATAGCCTTATAGGGAATTTAAGCCAGCCAGCCAATTTGCCTTTTATCCGCGAATTATTAACCGCCGATGCGTCCGCGCTGCTGGCGCGCAGCAATGCGCCCGTGCTGGTGCTGATAGGCAAGAAAGACGTGCAGATAGACTGGCAGCTGGACGGCGCGCCGCTGGAAAAAGCGGCGGCGGGCCGGCGCAACGCCGCTTTCGCCTATCCCGAAAATACCAACCATCTTTTGAAGTTCGAGCCAAAGCCCAGGAGCGAATTGACGGGCGCGGACGGCCTGTATTACAACGCCCCGGGAAAAGTGCTCGACGAGGATGCGGTGCGGCTGATCCTGGATTGGCTTAAAGCCGCCGCGGTGCCGGTGAAAAAATAAATACAGAGCGAAAGGCCTCAGGCGGCGGCCGCGCACTGGCCGGCCAGGTAGCCGGTGGAGAAAGCTTCCTGCAAATTGTAGCCGCCGGTAATGCCGTCGAGGTCCAGCACTTCGCCGCAGAAATACAAACCCGGCACCAGGCGCGAAGCCAGCGTTTGCGGGTCCACTTCCTTTAAACTTACGCCGCCGCGCGTTACGGTGGCTTCGGCCAGCGGGCGCGGCCGGGTGAGGTGAATGCGGAAACCGGTAAGCATGGCCGCTACCTTGCCGCGTTCTTCGGCAGTAATAGAGGCGCATTGCCTGTTGCGGTCAATGCCGCAGCGCCGGCCGAACACCGGGGCCAGGGAATCCGGCAGCGTGGCTTTGAGATAGCTGGCGAAGATCTTGGCGCCGTTGGCGGAGAAATATTTCTGGATGTCGCGGTTCACTGCTTCGCCGGTAAGGCCGGGCGCCAGGTTTAAAGACAATTCCACGGTATTGCCGGGCTCCGCCAGCGCGTCTACCGCTGTGCCGCTCATAATAAGCAGCCGGGGGCCGGAAACGCCGAAATGCGTGAACAGCAGGTCGCCGTCTTGCGCCGCGGCCTTCTTGCCGTTGACCAGGATCTTTATATTGATGTTCTGCAGCGTCAGCCCCTGCAGGTCTTTTATGAAAGGCTCGTCGGATTCCAGCGCGGTAAGGCCGGGCCGCAGCGGGGTAATGGTATGCCCCAGGCGTTTGGCCAGCGCGTAACCGTCGCCCGTGGAGCCGGTTTTAGGATATGAGAAGCCGCCGGTGGCGATGATAACTTTTGCGCCGCGCACCAGACCGCCGCCGGCCAGTTTAACGCCCTCTATGCCGCCGCCCTGCGCCATTACCACGGCCTCCGCGCGCGCGCCGGGCACCACATTAACCCGGTGAAAATCCATGTAGGCCGTCAGCGCCGCCAGCACGCTGGCCGCTTTATCGTCGGCCGGGAATATTTTGCCGTCGGGGTCCGTGCGGGTGGCTACGCCGCGCGTATTGAGGAAGTTCACCAGGTCCCGCCCGGAAAACACGCTCAGCGCCCGGTACAAGAATTTTCCGTTGCCGCCGAAAGCCGCTATAAAGCCTTTAAGGTCCGCGCTGTTGGTGACATTGCACCGGCCACCGCCGGTGAGCATCAGCTTAACCCCCAGATGCATGTTCTTTTCCAGCAGGGTGGTTTTAGCGCCCAGCTCGGCCGCGCGCGCCGCCGCCATAATGCCGGCCGGCCCGCCCCCGATAACGATAATATCGTGTTTTTCCTTGGCGCTCATCCTTAGCATTTTAGCAAACCTGTCCGGCAAGTTCCGGGGCAAAAGTTGCCAGGCAGGTTTGCACACAGCCGGTTACAGCCTGCCGCGGCATACCCTAAAGCGGGTATAGGTTAAATTGCCCTAAAGATATAGAATAGTAATAGGTTAGGCGGGCGAGCGCAACAGTGCAAAACTACAATGCCGACTATTAAAAACCTGATGAACAGGTGATAGTTTATTCCGGCACAAAAAGCCGCTTTCACCAGGATGTCATGGGCAATGATATCCCGAATCCTGCCGGGCACGGCAGGATTCCCCGCAGCAGCGGGTTTTGGGCCAAGCGCTATGCGCGCCAGGCCCAAAAGGGTGTATGCCGCCAGGAACGGGCCCCCGCTATGCGGGGGGGAAGTTCCAGCAGGAACTTACCGGCCATCGGCAACATAATTTTCAACACCTTCAAGTCCGTAACCGGCAGAAGCACCACCCGGGCGGAAATAGCAGCGTGGGCTAGCTCCCGGAATAAATACACCAGCAAGAAGAAATACGCCGAAGACGGCACCTGGGAGCACGAAGAAATAATCTTAAAGCCGCTGCCCCCGGAGTATAAAGACATCGTCATCCGGGATGCGGAAGATGAATAGTTCGTGGTAGTGGCGGAAGTGATGGGGAAGTGCGGAGAACAGGATGTTTCCCAATGAGGAACACATCATTGATTTTTATAATTATTGTAGAATGTCCATTATGCCTCAAAAACTCGTGACCGATTTGAAGGCAGTAGACTTTTTTTGTGGGGCTGGGGGGATGAGCCTTGGCCTACGCAACGCTGGCATCAATGTTTTGGCTGGTGTCGATAACGACACTGATTGCTGTAAAACATATGAGGCGAACATTAGTGGCGCAAAGTTTATAAAGCATGACATAAGCACTCTTTCTGCAAATTCACTAAAGCGCCGCCTTAATCTTCAAATAAACGACCCGACGCTTGTCTTTGCTGGATGTAGCCCTTGTCAATTTTGGAGCAAGATTAGAACTGACAAGACCAAGTCTGCGCAGACTGCGTTTCTCCTTAAACAATTCCAAAAGTTTATTAGATATTTTCGCCCTGGTTTTGTAGTTGTGGAGAACGTGCCGGGACTCCATAACAGAAAAGGCGAAACGATTTTACCGAAGTTCACTCAATTCCTGTCTTCCCATGGATACTCATGGGAAGATGGAATCATTAATGCCAGTCATTATGGCGTGCCACAAAACAGAATCCGGTATCTACTTATTGCAACGCGTCTTCCAGAAAAAGCTTCGTTGCCGCCTGCGAATCCAGACCCATCATTAACTGTTAGCTCCTTTCTCGGTGTGGAAAACGGTTTTCAGCAGATTGAAGCAGGACACAGAGATAAAACCCGGTTTCAACATTCTTCCAGTGCGCTTTCCCAGGAAAATCTTAGACGAATAAAACTAACTCCGAAATCTGGAGGAGATCGATCAGCTTGGAAGGATGACGTGACTCTCCAGATTAATGCCTATCGTGGGAAGGATGGTATTTTTCGGGATGTTTATGGGCGAATGTACTGGGACCGATCATCTCCTACAATTACCACCCGGTTTAACAGTTTCTCGAATGGGCGCTTTGGGCACCCAGAAGAAGACCGGGCTATTTCTATACGGGAAGGGGCAACACTCCAGACATTCCCTAAAGATTACTTCTTTTGTGGCTCAAACCAAACTCATCTTGCAAGACAAATTGGCAACGCAGTTCCGCCCGAATTGGCGCGTCGAATAGGAAACCACTTAATTACAATTGCTACCAATGGCTAAAATACGAACAAGAGCAAGAGCGGTTGATATGCTTGGGCGTCAGCAAATCGCTGGCACACAAAACGCTATTAATGAGCTGTTTAAGAATGCTCATGATGCATACGCAAAGAATGTGCGAATAGATTTTCTCGAAGAAGACGAAACACTCGTAGTGCGCGATGACGGCGTCGGGATGACAAGAGAGGATTTTGAAGAAAAATGGCTCGTTCTTGGAACCGAAAGCAAAGCTGCTGAAAACAGAGATATCCAATTTCGTCCTAAAGGCGTAAAGCCGCGGGCAATTACAGGAGAGAAGGGAATTGGACGGCTTGCGATAGCACTTCTCGGGCGGCAAGTGCTTGTTCTTACTCGTGCTATCCGGAAGGATGGGCTGCATGACCTAGTGATTGGGTTAGTTCACTGGGGATTATTTGAACTTCCTGGACTTAACCTTGATGAAATCGAAATTCCAGTAAAATCATTGCCTGGCGGCAAGTTGCCAGATGCCGATGAAATAGAAACATTAAAAGCCCCCTTATTGAAATGCATAGAAAAACTCGGCAAGGATCATCCTGAGTTGAAATTGTCCCAAATAGCTGACGAGCTGAAAGCTTTTCAACCCGATCCTGCAGACCTCGATAAGTTTTTTGCTGGCCAGGGAGAAGCCTCGCTTGGTTTAACAGGTGACTCAACAGGGACTCATTTTATAATTGCACCTGCCAATCCGGTTCTAGCAATAGAATTGGCTGTAGAGAATCGAAACAATGATTGGAGCTTTCGAAAACAACTTTTGGGGTTCTCCGACCAAGTTTTTGGAGCTAAAATCGATACCCCCATTTCGGCCTCATTCCAGAAGTGGCCGCCTGATGCTATGTCCGGGAGTGAGATGCTTGACGCAGAGACTTTTTTCACAAAGAACGAGCTTGAATCTAAATCCGACCACCTATTGCGGGGAACAGTCGACAGATTTGGCCAATTCAAAGGAAGCATGCGTGTTTACCAGCATGCCTATGACGATGTAATCGTCCCATGGGCGGGAGCTGCAGGTGTGGCAACAGAATGCGGGCCCTTTAATGTGGTTTTTGGGTATCTTATGGGCCGCGAGGCCGAATCTCTTATTATCGGAAATGAATATAGGGAGCTGAGTGATAAATTAGATAAGATTGGCGGAATTTATGTTTACCGTGATGGGATTCGCATCCTGCCGTATGGTGATTTTTCTTTTGACTGGCTGGAGGTTGAAAAACGTCGTTCAAAGGGGGCAGGTTATTATTTTTTCTCCTCCAGGAGAATGTTTGGAGCGGTGCAATTGAGCAGAGAGTCAAATGCAACACTTCAGGAAAAAGCAGGCAGAGAGGGTTTTCAGCAAAATAAATCATATCGTCAATTGCGCGATATTCTCACAAATGTGCTAATTTATTTAGCCGGCGAATTTTTCCGTGGGGGTAAGGGCGAAAAGGGAGATTTGTTTGAGAAAACACAGGCAGAGATGCGGCGGCGCAGTGAAGCTTTGGAACGGCAACAGCGGCGATCTGGGACGAAACGAAAACAATTTGCCACTTCGCTAGAAGTTTTTTTTAAAATGTGTGAAAATAGTGAGCCGGAAAGTGCTGTTGATGAATTAAAGAAATTGACCCGGGTACGAATGGAGGCTGCGTCACGAATTGAAGATCAAGACCGAGCTGCAGCCTCTCTAATTCGATCTGAACGGGAGGCTATCACGACCCTGAATAGTCTTCGTGATCGATTTACTTGCAAGAAGCCCACCGGTGTTGCTTTAACGAAAGCGTTAACCCGCGAGTGGGATGGGTACCGAATAGAAAAAGATCGTCTTGATTCTAAGATATTCGCACCCTGTGAAGAAGAAATAGCGCGAACGCTTGGCGAAGTGGCGAAACAAGCCCGTCTTTATGTCGATCAACGCAAACGACTTGAAGACCGAATCAAAACCCTTTCGGATGAGCGCCAAAAACAACTCCAAAGTGCCGCCAATATGGCGCGTGATACGGCTAGCGACACGCGAAAGACTGTTTTTGATATTACTCAAAAAGCGATGTTGGCGCTTGACCTAAAGGTAAAACAGATTGAGGCAGATCTTAATAGCACTGACCTAGACGCTCTCACACCTGGAAAGATTGAGATTCTTCGAAAGGGTTGGGAGGAACAGCTATCGGAAATAGAAGGGCATCATCGTGATGCGCTTATGCAAGCCAGAGACATGCTTGCCGCTCTTGCTGAAAATCTCCGCGCATCTGATGGACAAGAACCAGCGGAAGTTATGGAAGCGCTCGAGAATCGCATGCTGGCTTTGGAAGAGGAGGCCGACGAAAACTTTGAGATGGTTCAGCTTGGTTTGGCAGTTGCAATCATTAATCACGAATTCGCTGCAGCTATCCGGAATGTTCGCAGAAGTGTTCAGGAACTTGGACACGTATCGCAAAGGAGTACGGTGCTTCGTCCGCTTTATCAGTCTATTCACAACAACTTTGAGCACCTTGATGGGCATCTCAAGCTTTTCACTCCCCTCCAGCGCCGGTTATATCGAAGTGCTCAGGTGATTGTGGGAAAGAGCATTCGGAACTATGTCACGGATCTTTTCGGAAACCGCTTGGCTCGCCACAACATTACTCTCGACTGCACGGATGCGTTTCTTTCGGCGAGAGTCGAGTGTTATCCGTCTACTGTATTCCCGGCGGTAATCAATCTGGTAGATAATGCTATCTTCTGGCTTGGGACCATTAAAGAAGCCCGTCGGATTCGTTTTGATGTTTCCGGGACCAATATTATTATTGCCAATACAGGCCCCGGGATTGAAGACCGGGACCGACAGCGAATATTTGAACGCGGATTTAGCCGTAAACCTGGCGGGCGCGGTCTTGGGCTATTCATTTCTACTCGCGCACTGGAGGCAGAAAAAATGCACCTCAGAATTGATGCCCCACCACCCGGATACAGTGTCGCCTTCCATATTGCTGCGCCGACTTTGAAGATACAGCCATGAGCGCTCTATCTAAGTTTTCAAAAGACGCCACGCGCCGTTACCTGCAAAGCGTTGTGTTTGTTGATGACAATATTTTTAACCAAAAGACAGGCATGCCTGAACTGCCTGTAGATATGCCACCAAAACGAAAGTTGGTATATCGCCGCAGCGGAACGCCTTCCACACCCAGTAATGCTTCGGCAGCCCCAGACGAAATCGACACCGTTGAACCGTTATATCATCCCAAAGATTTAGTTAGCAGTTTTGCCAAAGAAGGAATCACGTGCGCCCTATACGAACCCTCGGAGGGATTTGGCACGAATCCTGAATCGGAAATGTTCAAGCTTTGCGAACGACCCGATATAATTATTCTTGACTGGGACTTCTGGAATGATAAAGGGGCGAAAGCACTTGATTTGATTTCGGCGTTAGTGAAGCAAAGCACCTCAGACTTCCCTCATCACACAAGGCTGATCTCTATTTATACTGCGGATCAATCACTTCTTGCGGTTGCCAATAGTATTGCAGACCGCCTAAAAAAAGATGGCCTTGAGGCAACACCAATAGAAGTGTCATACCGCCTTCAGTCCAAAGCAACACGGTTAGTAATTTTGGGAAAACCTAAAGCCCGGTTTGGAGAGGAGGAAGTAAGATTTACGGTTAAGGAATCCAATCTGGCAGCCACACTTATTGATGAATTTGTGAAAATGAATGCTGGGATCCTGCCTTCCTATGCCCTGCACGGCTTGGCAGCGATTCGGAATAATTCAAAGCGAATTTTAGACCGTTTCCACGGCGATCTAGATGGTGCGTTTCTGCTTCACCGCGAGTTAGTTTCTAAAAGCGAAGAAGCATTTGACCAACTACCAGAATTACTAGCGGAGGAAATGCGCGCAGTTGTTGAGGATGAAAGCCTCAGCGCCGGATACGCGAAGAAACTGGCGGCAGCAGCTCTGAAGCACAGCCACATATTACCGAAAGACAAAGAATGGATCGTCTCGTCTAAACAAGGAATGCGCTCGGATAGAGTGGCGCACAAGATTCGTGAAACGGGTTCGGTTCCGATTGGACATTTGCGTCTTGCAGCATTATTTAGCAGCCGCACACAGTATTCCTCCGCGTTGAGAAGACTTACTTTCGGAACAGTGGTACGTTTTCGTGCCAAGTATTCAAAAGCCAAGAAGACCCCATGGCAGTATGCCGTGTGCTTGGTCCCTGAGTGTGACAGCTTACGGTTACAAAAGACCACTCAGTTACCATTTTGGACAATCGAGCGTGAGGCATACAAGGATGGAGCCAGACGCAACGGGATGGTTCTTGCACTAGGCAAGGACTGTGTTTCACTATCAGCAAGTGGCAAAGCTGGGGACAAGCTTTGGACTGACTCTTTTGCTGTGGATTCGAAAACAAATACCATTGTCGCAGTTCGTAAAGCTGGGGTTTACAAATACTTGGGCGCAAAACGAAATATTGAATGGTATGGGCAATTGAAGCCGCTCCACGCCCATCGCATTGCACATGAAATTACAGATGCTCTGTCGCGGATTGGGGTCAGCGAGGCAGAGTGGCTTCGACTTCTTTGTGACCGGTAGTAGCATACCAAGCGCTATGTGCTAAATGACTAATGATATGGAGAAAGACGTTGAAATAGATGAAAAAGAAGAAATCCGAGTGGAAATTGTAAAGTCCTTTCACGAACAATTTGCGCAGAACCAAAATCACCATCAGGTATTATTCTTGCAGGTTCTGGCTGTAGTATTGACTGTTATAACTGGTTTTGGCTACTTGTACATCCATTTTGGCGTTCAAAAGTCTGACATCAACGTAACAATTGATACCATATATATTTCGCTTACCCTCTCGCTATACCTCTTGTCTCTGGCAATCGCATTGATTATAAATATGGCATTGGGATTTAGACGAGATCAAATGGTTGCGTGTAATATTAGAATGAAGGTAGAAGGCATGGATCTTCCGAACAATAAGGGATACTTCCCAACAAGTTTCAATCCTGTTAAAGAATGCAATTGTTTCAATTGGATGCCTGAGTTTTACTTAATATTTTTTATTGCCTTGGTTTGTATAAAAGCAATATTTCTCGTAAGCGTTATGTTTGGAGCCAATTCTCGTCTTCATTTTGCTTTTCCGCCTGACTTATTCTTAAGCGCCACAGTGGTAATGATAGTTTTTAGTTTTTATATTGATGGTTATGTTATCAAACGATATTGGCGGAAATGGGTAACATATATTACCGAAGCGCCGGAAATTCTAAAAAATCCAATAACCCAGCCCATGTCATTGGTGTATTGGGGAATGGCTTTAAAGCGTAACCCTTCTAATTAATATCGTGATTCCCGAGCGCAATTCGTCAAATGGAGAAGTATGGGGGACGTAGATGACTATTTATTTGCGAGATGGTCGTGCACCTGTCCCCAAGTCATCTTATAGTGGTCGGGTTTGTCTAGACCAGTCTTAGGCTCTTGCTAAGGTTAAATTCTCTTCTGT
>Ga0116170_10000336_pt1 | contig 49679 bp, 33 predicted proteins | sample AD_JPNHW1_MetaG_FD_89797 | JGI IMG/M metagenome (GOLD analysis project Ga0116170, IMG submission 89797) | Active sludge microbial communities of municipal wastewater-treating anaerobic digesters from Japan - AD_JPNHW1_MetaG | ecosystem: Engineered > Bioreactor > Anaerobic > Digestate | place... | reverse complement strand
CGCATGGCTTTGGCGGTCTTTGCCTGGTCCGGGTGGTAGTAGCCGCCCATGTCCACGGGTTTGCCCTGGGCGCCTATCAATTCCCCGTTTATCCGGGCCTCGTTCTCCTCCAGCTGCCTGGCCGTCTTGGAGAACTTCTCCTTCAGCGCGGCGTCCTTGGACTGCGCGGCCAGCGCCTGCGCCCAGTACAGGGCCAGGTAGAAATGGCTGCCGCGGTTGTCTATTTCTCCCACCGTGCGCGCGGGGGATTTATTGGTGTCCAGGAATTTTGCGATGGCCAGGTCGAGCGTCTCGGCCAGCAGCAGGGCTTTGTCGTTCTTGAAGGTGTTGCCCAGGTGTTCCAGCGAGGCGCCGAGCGCGGAGAACTCGCCCAGCGAATCCCAGCGCAGGTAGCCTTCCTGCTGGAACTGCTGCACATGCTTGGGGGCCGAGCCGCCGGCGCCGGTCTCGAAAAGGCCGCCGCCAGCCAGCAGCGGCACCACCGAGAGCATCTTGGCGCTGGTGCCCAGTTCCAGTATCGGGAAAAGGTCCGTCAGGTAGTCGCGCAGCACATTGCCGGTCACGGAGATGGTGTCCAGGCCCTGGCGTATGCGCTCGACCGAGTAGCGCAGGGCTTCCACGGGGGGCAGGATCTTTATCACCAGGCCCTTGGTGTCGTGCCCGGGCAGGTATTTTTCCACCTTGGCTATAACTTGCGCGTCGTGGGCGCGCGCTTTGTCCAGCCAGAAAACCGCGGGGGCGCCGGTGGCCCTGGCGCGCTTGACCGCCAGCTTTACCCAGTCCTGCACGGGGATGTCCTTTACGCGGGACATGCGCCAGATATCGCCCGCCTCGACGGCGTGCTCCAGCAGCACCTTGCCGGCCGCGTCCGTAACGCGCACTACGCCGTCGTGCGGTATCTCGAAGGTGGTCGGGTGGGAGCCGTATTCCTCGGCTTTCTGCGCCATCAGGCCCACATTGGGCACCGAGCCCATGGTGGCGGGGTTGAAGGCGCCGTTCCTGCGGCAGTCCTCTATTATCTCCCGGTATATCCCGGCGTAGCAGCGGTCCGGGATCACGGCCTTGGTTTCCTGCAGTTTGCCCGCGGTATTCCACATCTTGCCGCCGTCGCGCACCACCACCGGCATGGAAGCGTCGATGATGATGTCGCTGGAGACGTGCAGGTTGGTGACGCCCTTGGCGGAATCCACCATGGCCAGGGCGGGCCGGGCGGCATATTCGGCTTTGATATCGGCTTCTATCTCCGCCCGCTTGTCGGCCGGCAGGGCCGCTATCTTCTTATAAAGGTCGCCCAGGCCCATGTTCGGATTTACGCCCAGGGTCTTGAAAGCGGCGGCGTGTTTGTCGAAAACATCCTTGAAGAAGGTGTAGACCGCGTGGCCGAACAGTACCGGGTCCGAGATCTTCATCATGGTGGCCTTGAGGTGCACCGAGAACAGCAGGCCGGTTTTTTTCGCGTCCTCGATCTGTTCGGAGTAGAACGCGCGCAGCGCTTTCGCGCTCATGAAAGTGCCGTCGACGATCTCGCCTTTGGCGGCTTTTATCCCGCCTTTGAGCAGGGTCGTTTTGCCGTCGGAGCCGGTAAGCTCGATCTTAAGCTCGGAGGCGTTGTCCATGCAGACAGCCTTTTCGTTGCCGTAGAAATCTCCGCTGTTCATGTGGGCGACATGAGCTTTTGAGTCCGGGCTCCAGGCGGCCATCTTGTGCGGGTGTTTCCTGGCGAAATTCTTTACCGACAGGGGGGCGCGGCGGTCGGAATTGCCTTCGCGCAGCACCGGGTTTACGGCGCTGCCGAGCACCCGGCCGTAGCGCTCCTTTATTTCCTTCTCTGCGGGAGTGCCGGGGTTTTCCGGGTAATCGGGAACATTATAGCCCTGGGTCTGCAGCTCCTTGATGGCGGCTTTCAGCTGCGGCACCGAGGCGCTGATATTGGGCAGCTTGATGATATTGGCTTCCGGGTTCAGCGTCAGTTCGCCGAGCTTGGCCAGGTTGTCCGGCAGCCGCTGCGTTTCTGAAAGGTTTTCGGGGAAGTTGGCAATGATCCTGCCGGCCAGGGAAATATTGCCGGTTTCCACCTGTATGCCCGTGCCGCCGATAAAGGCGCGCACTATGGGCAGCAGGGAATTAGTGGCTAAAGCGGGGGCTTCGTCGGTTATCGTCCAGACTATCTTGTGTGTAGACATGGTTTCTCCTTGATGCTTAAGTGCAGCCGCAGATATTAGGGAACCGCGAATTGGCTCTGCCCGGTAACTGAAGGGCCGGCCGGACGCGTAGAACTATTTTAAGGTTATTGAAAATAACGGGCATTGTCAAGCCTGCATTTGTGAACGCTGGGGTGTGCCGGAAAATACTTGCGGTAAACAGCCTGTACCGCGTTAAGCGCCTGGGGGTCGAACTGAACCCGCCTGCGGGCGATTACCAAATACGCGCTTTTGCGCTGAGGGCCGGAGTAGGTCTAAAAACGGGGCGTCCTGAGCGGCCGGCCCATGCGGCGGCCGGCGCCCCGGACTATACTATGGATATGAAAAAAATACTCATGGCAGTTGCGGCGCTGGGTTTAGCCGCCGCGGCACAGGCGGCAACCCTTGAAGACTTGGCGGCCTCTCCCGCGGGTTTCGCTTCGCTGTATGCGGCGGACCTTTCCGGTCTTGAAAGTCCCAAATCCCTGCCCGGTATAAATATCCCGGCGGCCAAGGCTTACGCTGTGGATTATACGCTGCGCGGCGTGCTCACGCGCAGCGGTGATAAAACCCTCTTCAACACCCCCGACGGCAGGCTGTTCGAACTGAAAATAAGCGCCGGCAAAGCCCGCCGCTACGACGGCAGGTCCGTGGAGATCTCCGCCAGGGCCACGGCCGCGGACCAGCTCTCCGTGCTGAAGGTTTCCAGGATAGAGGAATACCGGCCGGGCAGCCAGGAAGTGCAGCTGCCGCCGTATTCGGCCTTAAGAAAGCCCGCCCGTATAGTGAGCGGCGACGGCGCGGCCGCGGTGGTTGAAAATGTGCGCTGGAATTACGACCTCAAGGCCCCCGCGGTTTTCGACTGGGCCACCGCCACGATAAAGCCGGAGCTGGTAAAAAATATTTACTTCGTGAAAAAACCTTTCGCTCCGGAATGGCTGGCGGCCCATTCGCTGTTCGCCTTCTCCTTCGAGGACGGCGGGCTGACCGACGCCGCGGGTAATAAGGCCGGCGCCCTGGTGCTTTCCATAGAGGCTTACCTGCGCGACGGCCAGAGCTATTCCCTGACGGACGGCCTGAAGAACAAATTCTCCATAGTATGGCAGCTCACCACCTGGGAGGAATACTCCGCCCGCACGGTATATGTTGAAAAGCAGCGCCTGATCCCCTATCCCGTTACTCTCGGCCATGAACAGAAAGCGGCGCTCCTGCGGGAGGCCCTGCGGCAGGCCGCCGTCAACCGCGAGGGGGAATATTACCACACGGTCACCAATAACTGCACCAATAACCTGGTCATACTGATGAACCATGTGCTGCCGGAGAACCGGCGCATCAAGCCCTGGACCATCCCCGCGCTGGTCTATAATCTTAATTCCACCATGCCCATCTGGGTGCCGGGTTACCTGCAGAAGAAAGGTTTGCTCGGCGCGGAGCTGCCGCCCGTGAACGAGGCGAGCTTCCCCGTGATGCTGCCCTGAAACCCTTACTGGTTTAGCGGATTCATTCCGCGTGGGCTGCGATCTGCCTGGTGTGGTTTTTACTCGGAAGCTGCTGTCTTATTGCGGGCCGGGTTTGCTTTTCAATTTCAGCACCGCCCGCCGCAACCAGCCGGTCTGCCCGGTGCTGGTGCTGACTTTTGCGCGTTCACCTTTCAGGCCGAGCACGGTCACTACGGAATCTTTGAACATGAAGCCGAGGCTGTCCGTGCTTTCGGGGTCTTTGTACAATATGGCGCGGTTCGTTACTATTATAGCGCTGCTGCCGGTTTCAAAATAGTTGGCCGACTGCGGGCTGGCATATGCCGCGTCGCTGGCCTTTTTTTCCGCTATCTTATGCTTTTCGAATTTCATGACCAGCGTCAGCAGGTGGGAATTGCCCAGGTCCCCGAACGGGACATAGGCGTAATCAAAGCCGGCATCTTTATAACCTATACCGAACCCGGCGCTGAAGCCGGCGTATTTCCCGGCTTTTCCCGCGCCGGTGCGGCCGTTGTAGCCGGCGCGGAGAGCGGCGCTCAGCGCGTCAAAGAAACTCTTCCGGTATTCCAGGCCGGCACAGCCGTACGCCGGCGCGCCTCTGGCCATAATCCCGTCGAAAGCCAGCAGGAACCCCGTGCCCAGCCGGTAGCTGCTGCCCAGCCTGAACGTACTGGGCAGCCGCGCGACCTCGGACCTGTACTTCAGCCCGGGGCCCAGATTAGAAAATGAAGCCGCCAGCGTCAGCGAGCGGCCGGTCCAGCGCACGCCGCCGTCGCCCGCATAGGACAGCGCCTCGTGATAAAGCCGCGAATAGAGCAGTTTCGCCCCGAGCCCGTATTCGAAGTCTTTATACCTGCGCGCATTGTACGCCGAGACCGCCAGGTCCATGGGTGACAGGGAATCGCCGGTCAGGTTACCGGCATTATCCACCTTCGCTATGCCTCCCGGGGACAGATACTGCGCCCCGAACCCCAGAACGCCGTGTTTGAGCGTCTCTACCGCCAGGCTGACGTGATCATAAGAGACCGACTGGAAATAGACCGCGTGCGTCAGGGAGAGATTGACCCCTTCCAATCCGGCGATCTGCGCGGGATTATAATGGATGGCCGAGGCGTCGGTGGAGGCGGCTGCCTGCGCGTCGCCCAGCGCTACCGCCCTGGCGCCGGCCGGGAGCTCCAGGAATTGCGCGCCGGTGGTGCCTAAGGCGCCGGCTGAATAATCTCCGGCCCGGGCGGCAGGCAGCCCTGCCGTGCAGATGCCGAGCGCGAGCAGGATCGCCGGGAACTTTTGCCGCTGATCAGTGTTCATCTTTCAATTACCAGCTTTTTGACCGCGCGCTTGCCGGCAGCGTTTTCAATAACGGCCATGTAAACTCCGCTGGCCGCGGCGCGGCCCGCTTCGTTCTTGCCGTCCCAGGCCTTGCAGCCGCCGTCGGACGCCGCTATGGCGAGCTTGCGGATGCGGTCGCCCTGCAGGTTGTAAATGGTTATCCGCCCTTCGAGCCCGAGGTTTTCAAAGTTAACCCCCGCGCCGCAGCCGGCGGCCGGGGAATCGTACCGGCCGCCGCTGCCGGGCGTCCACGGCACCGGGTAAACCTTCACTGAATCAAGGCCCGGCGCCGCGCTCACCAGCAGCCCGTACGTCGAAAAATGCGGTACCGCTGCGCTGAAATGATTCTGGACATAATCGGGAACAGAGCCCGCTACCAGCTCCCAGCGGGAGAAGGCTTCATTGAGCCAGTACAGCGAAAGTTTGGTTTCCTTGATATGCGTGCCGTCCACCAGCCCGTCATTATCAGCGTCGGGATAAGGAATTGTTATGGTTACCGGCAGGTCGAAACCGGGGATCACCGCCTGGGTGTTGGTGTCGGTTGCGGTAAACATCCTGTACAGATTGACCGCCTGTACCGGAACCAGCCCGCCGGTGTTCTGGAAAGCCGTCCCGAGCTGGCCGCCCGACGGGTCCGGCCGCGCTATCTCCACATCCAGCTGTCCGGCATAAGCGTTGGCCGGCACTGTTACCATTGTGCCGTCATCGCTGTAAAAAACGCCCCCGCTGAGGCCGCTCAAAGAAGTGTCGATCGCGAACGTAGCGCCGGTGAGGATAAGCGTCCCGACGTTGCCGGCCGTGTCCGTGGCTGAAAGGTCAAAGGCGGCCGTGCCGTTGGGAACACCGGGATTTATAAATCCATGGCCCGTCCAGTTCTTGTTAGCCCCGGTTAAAGTGAGCGGTACCGTCAACCCGCCGGACGGGGTGTACGACAGCAGAGGCGCCTGTGGGATGGAGCCGGCGTCCTGCAGCGTAACGGCCACAGAGAAGACGCCGGTTTTTAAAGGCTGGACCGGGGTGACAACTATAACGGCGCGGGGCCCCACGGTGTCTACCTGGAAAGACGCGTTCTTTACGCCTGTATTCGAGGCCAGGTCTTTGCCCGAAGAGGCTATGGCCGCCGTACCTTCAAAACCAGGGACCGCGGTATAAACGCCCTGCCAGCTCAGCGCCCCGGCGGCGCTAAGAACGACAGGCGTTGCCGCGCCCTGCCCGTGCTGTGTTACGCTGATAGCCGGCGGCTCTTTCAGGTCTTCGCTGGAAAGCAGCGTAATGGTGACCGGCCCCGCCTTGGCCGGATCGGGCGCGGCCGTTACGGTCAGCGTCGGCGAGGCGGTATCTACCGTGAACTTGTAGCGCGCGATCGCGCCCGCGTTGCCCGCATCGTCCACGCCGCGCAGGTGGAACCAGTAGGTGCCGTCGGCCGTCAGGGGGCCGGTATAATTCGTAAGAACGGTTTCCGTAACGGCGTCGAGCGTATACGCCTCAGCCTGGTTGAGCGCGTAACTGTAACCGGCTAAACCGGAACCGGTTTCCGCCGCAGCGCTCCAGGTAAAAGAGGGGGTATTCAGCGAAGTGGAGGCGTTCTCGGCGTGTGTGGGAGAAGTTATGGCCGGCGTGCCCGGCGCCGTGGTATCCACCGCGAAACTGGCGGAACCGGCCAGGGGACGCGCGTGCAGGTCCAGCCCGGAAACCGAGATTGCCGCGTTGCCGTCGTACCCGGCCAGCACCGTATAGGTGCCGCTCCAGGTTATGTTGTTCTGGCTCGTCAGCGGCACAGCGGCAGCCGAGGCGCCGTTCTGCGTTACGGTCGCCGACATCGCGCTCATTTCCTTGTTGAGGGTAACGGTCAGCGTTATCGGACCTTCTTTGGCCGGATCGCGGGAAACAGCTATCCCCTGCAGCACGGGGGCCAACAGGTCTATCTTGACCGGGCCGTAGCGCGCGGGATCTCCCCAGTTGCCGGCATTGTCCTTGGCCTTGACATAAAAATACCAGGTGCCGTCGGGTACGTTCTGGAACGTGGTCGTGTTGGCGGTAAGGTTCACCGTCATGGCCGGCGAATAAGCGGCGGACTGGACCAGCGCCACGCTGTACCCCGCCACGCCGGAGGGGCCGTCGTCCAGGACCAGCCAGCTGAACTGCGGGTTATTGCTGACCGTGTTCCAAACGTTCGGCTGATGCGTTGCCGAAGTGGTAGGCGGCTCCGGCGGGGTGGAGGCATCCACCGTTTGGCCGTTGGAATTTACCGGTGTGGAATACAGCCCCGCCCCGTTCTGGGCTTTGATGGAAAAATAGCAGGTCGCCCCGTCATCCAGCCCCGGCCCCGAAACTGTCACGGCGCGGGCGGCGCCGTTGTCGGTCCAGGGGGCTATATCCGTAGCCCCGGGGGCGGTTCCCGCTGCGTACCAGTATTTCGCGATCCCGGAATAGTTGTCGGCAGCGGCGCTCCAATTGGCTGAAAACCGGCTGGTAGAGCTCGAATAGGTAATGTCGGCGCCTGTGCCGTCGTTGACTACGGCTACCGCCGACGGCGGCGTGGAGTCCAGCGTCTGCCCGTCGGACATCGTCTCGGCCGAGAGCAGCCCGGCCCCGTTCTCGGCTTTTACAAAGAAGTACACATGGTCGCCTTCTGTCATGGAGTTGGTGAAATAAGTCACCGCGCGGGAGGAACCATTGTCGGTCCAGCCGAGAAGGCTCGTCGGATCATCCTGAGTGAAACCGATAGCGTACCAGTAACGCGCTATGCCGCTCTGCGCGTCGCTGGAGGCGCTCCAGTTGGCCGAGATCTGGGTTGCCGAGGTGGTATAGCTGATATCGGCGCCGGTGCCGTCGTTTACCGCGGCTATCGCGGCCGGCGCGCTGCCGTCCGCCGTCTGCCCGTTGGAATTGGCCGCCGCGGACAGCAGCCCCGCCCTGTTCTCGGCCTTGACCGAAAAATAATAGGTCTGGCCGGTAGTTAATGATAAGCCCGTTTTGGTTACGCTCAGCGAGCCGCCGTTGTCGGTCCAGCCCGCCACATCGGTGCCGCCGGCCGCGGTGCCTATGGCGTACCAGTATTTCGCCACTCCGGACTGCGCGTCGGAAGAGGCGCTCCAGTTCGCCTTAAGCTGGGTCAGCGAACCGGTATAAACGATGTCGGCCCCGGCGCCGTCGTTGACCGTGGCTACCGCGGCCGGCGCGCTGGTGTCCACCAGCTGCCCGTCGGAATTGGCCGCGGCGGAAAGCAGGCCGGCGCCATTTTCGGCTTTTACCGTGAAGTAATAAGTCGTTCCGTTGCTGAGCGAAAGCCCTGTTCTGGTCACGCTGAGCGAGCCCCCGTTATCGGTCCAGCCCGCCACGTTCGTGCCGCCGGCGGCGGTGCCTATGGCGTACCAGTATTTAACTATCCCGGATTGCGCGTCGCTGCCGGCGTTCCAGTTAGCGGACAGCTGGGTCAGGGACCCGGTATAATTTATGTCCGCGCCGGTGCCATCTCTTGAGGTGCTTGGCGCCGCGGGCGCGGTCGCGTCCACCAGCTGGCCGTTCGAATTGGCGGCCGCGGACAGCAGCCCCGCCCCGTTCTCGGCCTTGACCGAGAAGTAGTAGGTCTGCCCGTCGCTGAGGGACAAACCGGCGGCTGTAACGCTGCGGGCGGAACCGTTATCCGTCCAGCCCCGTATATCGGCGCCGCCGGCCGTGCTGCCTATGGCGTACCAGTATTTTACTATGCCGGATTGGGCGTCGGACGAGGTTCCCCAGTTGGCCGCCAGCTGGGTCAGCGAACCGGTGTAGGCGCTATCGGCGCCGGTGCCGTCGTTCACCGCGGCTACCGCGGCCGGCGCGCTGGCGTCCACCGTCTGGCCGTTGGAATTGGCGGCGGCGGATTGCAGCCCTACGCCGTTCTCGGCTTTGACCGTAAAGTAATAGGTCTGCCCCGTAGTCAGCGAGAGGCCTGTCCGGGTTACGCTGAGCGCGGCCCCGTTGTCGGTCCAGCCCGCGATATTGGCCGCACCCGCGCTGGTGCCGATGGCGTACCAGTATTTGGCTATGCCGCTTTCGGCGTCGGTGGCGGCGCTCCAGTTGGCCGCCAGCTGGGTCAGCGAACCGGTATAGGTTATGTCGGCGCCCGCGCCGTCGCTTACCGCGGGTACGGCGCCGGGCGGAGTGCTATCGGGAGGCGTATCGTCCCTGATCAAGCGGACAGCCATCCCGTATTTGTTGCCGGTGACATAATCCCCCAAAAAGGTGTAGCCGTAAAACAGCCCCTGATAGTAGGACTCCACATCAGTATTTAAGGTGGAAGTCCAGAACAGAGAGCTTGCGCTCATGGCGCCGAAGACCCCGCTGATCCCATACCGCAAGCCTGAAGCATAAGCGGTAAAGCCGCTGCTGTTGTTGGCCGCCTGATTGTTGCCAGGAGCTCCGGCTGTTGCGGAAGCGGCCCAAGAACTGTTGCCGGCAATTGATTTGGCTATTTTATTCCCGCTGGTAGTGGCATCGTAATTATAACCATTGGCTATAAGCCAGTCACTGGCCCTGTTCCATTCCTGTCTGCTGGGCACATGCCAGCCCGAAGGGGCTATGTTGCGGTTATCGGCGGCCGCATACCAGTTATACAGCAGTCCGTAAGTCGGTACATTGCCGGAGTCGTTGTCGTAGCTGCAATATGCGGCCGAGCCGGCATTCGCCCAGGCGGTATCGTCCGTGATATTGCTTATGCTGTCGCCGTTCCTGAACCGGGTGGTTCTCAGGTTTTCCACCGTCCAGGTGTTGGTCCCTATGATCACCGTGTGGTACACGTTCCCGTCAATGTCCGTAACCGTGCTGGATTGGGCGGCCGCATTTACCGTCTGGCCGTTCGAATTTGCCGGGGTAGAATATGTGCCCGCTCCGTTTTCGGCCTTCACCGAAAAGTATACGGTGCTGCCATTGGGGACCAGCAGGCCGGTTTTGGTCACGCTGAGCGCCGTGCCATTATCCGTCCAATCCACAATATTCGTGCCGCCGGCAACAGTGCCTATGGCGTACCAGTACCTTAAGATACCGGATTCAGCGTCGGAGGAAACGGTCCAGTTGGCTGAAAGTTCGGTCCGGGAATCGGTAGTAGCTATGTCGGCGCCCAGGCCGTCGTTTACGGTCGCTACGGTCGCGGGCGCGGTGGTGTCCACGCTCTGCCCGTTGGAATTGGCCGGGGTGGAATTAATGCCCGCGCCGTTCTCGGCTTTAACTGAAAAATAATACATCTGGCCATAGGCAAGGGACAAGTCGGTTTTGATCGCGTTGAGGGATAAGCCAACGCTGGTCCAGTTCGTTATGTCGGTGCCGCCGGGGGTGGTGCCTATGGCGTACCGGTATTTAACTATGCCGCTTTCCTGGTCGGTGGAGGCGGTCCAGTTGGCGGAAAGCCGGGTAAGCGAATCGCCGTAATCCCTGTCGGAACCGAGGCTGTCGCTGACAACCGGCTGTGTGGGCGGGGTGGTATCGGGCGTGGCGCCGGATTGGCATGAGCAATACGCGCTGCCTGTAAGCCCGCGGCCATTTTTTACCTGCAGGTAGACGGTATCGCCATAGCCTAAAGTCCAATCCCCTACGGTTTTTGAGAAGGAGCTCCCGCTGGAGGTGAGCTGCCAGGCGGTATCGGTAAAAGAGGCGTTGTTCGAGACCCGGTAAGCCAGCGGATTGCTGTCGGTGTCCGCCGCGCTGAGCGACAGGGTTGCCGGCCCTGCCGGACAGGCAGCGCCGCAACTGCCGTTGATCTTGATATCGGCCGCGGGCGGAGTTGTGTCGGGAAGATAATCAAAAATGCGATTAACAAATATTTCGGTATTAACCGGACCGAAAAGATCTGCTGATTCGTTCATTTTTGAGATATAGGTGGGGCGATAAACCCCCAGCGGTTTGTAAGCCGCCCCTTCGAACAGGCCTACTTCGGCGGAGCCGGCAGGTCCTATGGTAGGCAGCGGGGTAGCGGGAAACACCCATTCTCCCCACTTAAGCGTAGAACGGTCCGTGTTGATGGTTACATTCCGTTGGGAGGGTTCACCGCCTGAATAGTAGCCTGTAGATTCCACATACTCATCGCTCAGTAAGCCAAAACAGTGCCCGGCCTCATGCGTAAGACAGTCCGGGCCGGATGTTATGGAACACGACCCAATTCCGCCATACCAGGCCGCGCCGCCATAGGCGACGCTGTTTACAATAACAAGTACGATGTCGCGGCCCTGTACGAATCCGGCCACGGAGCCGGCCGCGGCATGCGCCAGATTGATATTGGAGGATAATGAACGACAGCTGCTGCTGTTGCCGGCTACGATCGAGAATGCGCTGCCAAGGGCATTGTCCACTACATTGCCGGAGCAGTTTTCATTGCTCGCGCCGGATTGGTTGCTGATAACGTCGACGCGGTAGACATTGAAGAAATCCTTGTAATCGCCCAGTTCCTGTGAAAAAAAAGTGTTATAGGCGGTCTGGGCGTCAGTCGCAAAATTGGAGATTTGCGCGCTGGTGTACCCGTCGCTTAAAAAGATCAGGTTTATTTTGTTCGCCGCCGTGCCGCTGTAAATGGTGGCGGTATTCCAGGCTGTGGCAGGGGCGGCCAGGAACATTAAAAGTCCCGCCATGGTCCCCGCCAGGCCGGGGCGCGGTCTCATTGGCTTTCCCCTGTAACGGTGCCGAGTTCCAGCACCGACTTTAGGTCAAGGTCGGCCGCCGCGGGGGCGGAGGACGCTTTTACGGTTTTAAAGTTCTTCCTCTGTTGGCCGCGGCCGCCTGCCGGGGCCTTGCGATGCGAAACCCGCAAGGTCTTGATCCTGGTGTCGTAGGGCAGGGTCAGGGTCATTTCAGCCTTGGCCGCCTTGTAGCTGCCGCCCTTCATTACCTTGCGCCCCGGCGACCGCCCTCCCGCCTGCTGCGGTTCCGGGTCTTCAAAATAATCGTAGAATCCCTGCGTGGGATCATCCAGGCTCTGGGTCGCCAGGGTGTTTCCGGCGGCGTCCACCGCTTCAACGTAGCGGGAGCCTTCCGAGGCAGGCTGGCGGTAGAACATCGGCCTGGGTTTATTTATTATCTTTTTTGAAACCACCTTGTAGCTGTTCCCGTCGGTTCCCAGTACGACCTGCAGGTATTTATCGCCGGGGGGAGGCTGCGGGGCGGGCATGGCTTCCAGGTTGTTGTTCCAGGTCTGCGCCGCCATTACGCCAGCGGGGCCGTAGGCCGCGCGCAGGCTCTCCGGCTCGGTTATCTCTTCCCTGTAAAATACGGCGCCGCAGCGGGTGGCCAATTCCGCCTCCAGGGCTGCCGGCACATGCCCGTAGAAAATGCCTGGCCCCAAAGCGCCATCCAGCCGCCCCCCATTGTCCGCTACGTAGCGGCGGCATTCCGCGGCAAGGCCGGCCGCGGCCCGGCTGCTGAGCAAAACCAGCGCATCCGCGGCTGCCGGCGCGGCAAGGCAGCGCTGCGCGGCCAGCAGCGGCAACAGCGCGAACAGCTGCAGCAGGATGGATTTATGTAATGGCCGCTGGGTTGCTGTTGATGGCATATGATAAGTATAAAGCAGGCTGGTAGACATGTCAACACCCACGGCAATCAGGCCGCTGCATTTATCAGCTATGTTATTCTATCAGTATCGGCGGCATTAAGCCTGAGACGCAGGGCCCGGTACGGTCCGGTTTTAACTCCCAGGCCTTTTGCCCGGATGGCTTACGTCCGCGCGGAGCAATGAATTAATGAGAAAAGTGAAGTGTCACTTCACTGCTATATTTTACTTGTGAAGCGCGCTGCCGATATTCGTTATAATATGCGGTAAAGGAACGTGAAACAATCGCTTATGAAAACCGTTTTTTCTGAAATGCTGGGGCAGCTCCGGACGCAGGCCGGTTTTGAGACAGCTTATAAGTTCTACCATAAGAACGGCGGCCAGGGCGTGTTGAAGATGAGCTATCGCAACTATCTCAACCTTGAGCAGGGGCGCAGCCTGCCACCTTTGGAAAGACTCGGAACTCTTACCTGGGCGCTGCGCATTCATCACGGCAGCGCCGAGGCTAATGCCCTGGTTTCCGCCTGGCTGCGGAGCATGGCGGGAGAGGATAATTTCCGGGATTACCTGGCGCCCCTGCTGGCGCCGAAACCCGCGGAGCCCCCGCTATCCCCGGCGTCGCAGGCGCTGAAAAAATTTGTAGATGCGGGGACTGGGCCTCTGAGCCTGGAACAGGTCCGCGCCATACACCTGTCCGAGAACCATTGCCTGTGCGCTACCGCCATGAATTGCGAGAGGGGCGCGCTGAGCATCAGGGAATTGGCGGAGCGCCTGGAACTGCCGGAAGCAACGGCGGCGAAAGTAATGAGGGATCTGGCAGGAGCGAAGCTCGTGAAAGAGGTGAAAAAAGATGTATATCGCAATTCTGCCGGGATGTCCTGCAAACGTGCGCCCGGAGGCAATATCATTCCCGAAGATATCAAACAAAAAATACGCGGGACCTGGCGCAAGTTGGAAGCCGCCGGGAAAGTGGTCTACCCGTACCGGGTAATTATGCGGGCTGACGAAAAGGACTCCGCCGGGTTGTTCAACATGATGGATACGCATATGGCGGCGGTGCAGGCCTACGCCGTGGATAAGGGCAGCGCTTCCACCGCCCTGTTCATGGTGGAGGCGCGCATCACCCGGTTGCGCAAGTTCTGAGCGGCGTTGCTTTATTTTTATTTACAGCCTGAATATGTTTCAATTGTACAGGACAAAACGGAGACAGGAGCAACTATGAACAAGCCCAGCGAGCCCCAGAAAACGGAAACGGCCGTGACGCCCCGCGCGCAGGATTACGCGCAGTGGTACCTGGACGTTATAAAGAAAGGCAGCATGGCCGAGCACTCGCCGGTGCGCGGCTGCATGGTGATCCGCCCGCACGGCTACGCCGTCTGGGAAAAGATGCAGCGCGAGCTCGACGACAGGTTCAAGGCCACCGGCCACGAGAACGCCTATTTCCCGCTGTTCATCCCGCTGTCCTTCTTCTCCAAGGAAGAGAAGCACGCCTCCGGCTTCGCCAAGGAATGCGCGGTCATCACGCACCACCGCCTGAAGTCCGCCAACGGCGAGGTGGTGGTGGACCCCGAGTCCAAGCTGGAGGAGCCGCTGGTAGTGCGGCCCACCAGCGAGACCATAATCTGGGCGCAGTACAAGAACTGGATACAGAGCTACCGCGACCTGCCGCTGCTGATAAACCAGTGGGCCAACGTAGTGCGCTGGGAAATGCGCACGCGCCTGTTCCTGCGCACCGCCGAGTTCCTGTGGCAGGAAGGCCACACCGCGCACGCCACCGAAAAAGAGGCGCTGGAAGAGACCTGGCGCATGCTTGACGTGTATGCCGACTTCGCCGAGAACGTGATGGCCGTGCCCGTGGTGAAGGGCCGCAAGACCGAGGGCGAGCGGTTCGCCGGCGCGCTGGAAACGCTTTCCATAGAAGGCATGATGCAGGACGGCAAGGCCCTGCAGATGGGCACCAGCCACTACCTGGGCCAGAACTTCTCCAAGGGCGCGGACGTGAAGTTCCAGAACAAGGAAGGCCAGCTGGAATACGTGTACGCCACCAGCTGGGGCGTGAGCACCCGCCTGGTGGGCGCGCTGATCATGACCCACTCCGACGACAACGGCCTGGTGCTGCCGCCCAAGCTGGCCCCCATACAGGTGATAGTGATCCCGATCTTCAAGACCCCCGACGAGCAGGCCCGGACGGTGGCCGAGGCGAAGAAAGTTGCCGCCGAGCTGAAGGCCCTGGGCGTGGCCGTGCGCGTGGACGACCGCGACGGCATAATGCCCGGCGCCAAGTATTATGAATGGGAAGGCAAGGGCGTGCCGCTGCGCATAGAAGTGGGCCCCAAGGACCTGGAGAAGGGTTCGCTGTGCATAGCCCGCCGTTTCGTGGCCGAGATACCCGGCGAGGCGCCCGCCGACCAGCGCCGGCGCCGCAAGGTTTTCCTGCCGCGGGCCGAGGCTATCGCCTCCATAGCGCCCACGCTGGCCGCCATGCAGAAAGAGCTGCTGGAGCTGGCCCGCACGCGCCGGACCGCGCGCACGCGCGTGATAGACAAGCTGGAGGATTACGAGAAGTTCTTCAAGGGCGAGGGCGGCGGCTTCGCCTGGGTGCACTGGGCCGGCACGCCGGCGCAGGAGGAGGAGATGACCCAGCGTTTCGAGACCAGCATACGCTGCCTGCCTTTCGAGGACCAGATCCCCGCCGAGGCCAAAGGCGAGGGCGTCTGTATCCTTACGGGGCAGCCTTCCAAACAGCGGGTGCTGATGTCCAAGTCCTACTAGGCTGCGGCGCTGACGTTCTCCCTGATAACTGGACCACGGGAAGCTGGAAAAATTGCTGGATTATAGGCCTCCAAGAGCGGAGGAGAACGTGAATAAGCGGTTCACGGAAGAACAGGTAGCGTTCGCGCTGAAGCAGCATGAGACCGGGGTCCCCATAGCTGACATATGCCGTAAAATGTGCGTCAGCGACGCCTCATTTTATCTTTGAAAGAAGAAATACGCGGGGATGGGCATAACCGAGCTGCGCAAATTGAAGGCCTTGGAGGAGGAAAACCGGCAGCTTAAGAAGCTGGTGGCGGATCTCAGCCTGGACAAGCAGATGCTGCAGGATGTGCTCTCAAAAAAATTCTGAAGCTGCGCGTAAGCGCACCGCCGCCCGATCCCTCCAGGATACCTACAGGGTCAAAATAAGGCGGGCGTGCAGGCTTGTGAAGGCCGAGCGCTCCGGATATTACTATAAGCCGCATGGCAGGGACAATAGGGCCCTGCGCTTGCGGATACTGGACATAGCCAATGCCGGGCCCGGATTCGGATATCTGCGGATACACATCCTTCTTCGACGGGAGGGCTGGCTGGTAGATAAAAAGTGCGTTTACAGGATCTACACGGAAGAAATGCTTCAGGTCCGCACGAAGCAGCGAAGAAAACGCATAAGCCAGCCCCGGGTTAGATTGCCATTGCCGGGGGCAGTAAACGAGCACCGGAGCATGGATTTTATACATGATCCCCTGGAAGACGGCCGAAAGTTCCGGATCCTGACCGTGGTAGACCAGTTTAGCCGGGAATGCCCGATACTGGCGGCGGAGCATTCGTTAAGCTGGGAAAAAGTCGTAGAATATCTTGAAGGGTTGCGACGCAGGCGCGGTCTGCCCAAGGCGATAACCGTGGACAACGGGACGGAGTTCATTTCAAAAGCTCTTGATGCCTGGGCGTATCGCAACGGCATACACCTGGATTACATAAGGCCCGGGAAACCGGTTGAAAACGCCTGTATCGAGAGTTTTAACGGCCGGCTTCGCGACGAGTGTTCGAACGCGAACGTGTTCGCGGCATTAGAGTCGGCTTCGAGTTTGCTTGAGGCATGGCGGCAGGATTACAATAATTTTAGACCGCACACTTCTGCCGACGGCATGCCGCCGGCCGAGTATGCGGCGAAGTGCAGGGAAGGCCTAAAAACAGCTGCGGTTTTCCAACGCTCTGTGGTCTAGTTTTCGGAGGAAGGTCAGGTTAACCCGAATCAGATCTACGCATTAATTTTGATGACCGACTTGGATCTTAGAATTGCAACTCGCCACTCTTTGTTTTGGGTCCTTTTTGTACTCCTATCAACTCCAAGGTTACTGCTTGCCGTTACGGCAAGCCCGAGAGGTGTCGAAGTTACGCAGCCGGATGGGACTAAGATCGCCATCTATATGCGCGGAGATGAGTTTTATAGTTGGAATGAAGACGCAAAGGGCTACACGATCGTAAAAGACACAAGTACCGGCGAATGGTTATATGCAAAAAAAGACCTCAAGGGTGCTTTGTCCACAACTGAGTTTAAGGTCGGAGTGAAGGACCCCGACACCTTAAATTTAAAAAAACATTTCACGGATGGTTCAAAGGTTTCGCGGGCGCGGAATTTTCACCGTGCACGGAAAACGGCTTCGGCGTTTTCAGTTGCCGCTAGTCGTGTTAGCGCTGCTCCAGCCAGAGTTCCGGTATTAACCGGGACAATGAAGAACCTGGTTATTCTTGCACGTTTTTCCGACATTGCTCCGACCTATTCACAGGCTCAGCTAGACAGCTTGTTTAATCAAGTCGGCTATAGCTTTGACGGCGCCGTCGGTTCGGTTAAAGACTATTATCACGAGGTTTCATACAACCTCCTGACCATACAATCTACGGTTAGCCAGTGGGTCACTTTGCCGCATGGTTATGCGTACTATGGGGCAAATGATGTGAACGGCAACGACGTCGGAGCACGGGAAATGGTCCTTGATGCCATAAACGCTCTTGATGCTGCCGGTTTTGACTTCAGTACCGTTGATGGAAATAACGATGGAGAAGTTGACGGACTTACCATTATCCATTCTGGCCGCGGTGAAGAAGCAAATTCCGGAATCAATAATGATTACATCTGGTCCCATCAATATGGACTTTCTGCCCCTGTTTATAAAGATGGCAAAAAGTTGCAAATGTACCATACCGAACCGGAAGTTCGTGGCACTGATGGATGGCCTGCGACATGGGGAATCTCCCGTATAGGGGTAATTGCCCACGAAACCGGCCATTTCTTAGGCTTACCTGACCTTTATGATTATGGCGGAGACAGTCACGGCGCCGGGCAATTTTGCCTTATGGCTGAAGGAAACTGGAACGGTGGAACCAATTGCGGCGTATCTCAAGGCGATGGGTCAACCCCTGCCCATATGAGCGCTTGGCCCAAGGCGATACTTGGTTGGGCTACGCCGACACAGATTACCAATGCCGGCAGTTATAACCTGCCGAGGATAGAGGATAACCGCAGCGCCATGTATTGGATGCAGGCAGCCGCATTCTTATCTTCCGAATACTTCCTGATGGAAAACAGGCAAAGTGTCGGCTTTGACTATTGTTTGCCGGGTGTAACCAACGGCATTTTGATATGGCATGTTGACCACACCATGTGGAATAACGGGGATAACGACGACCAGACTCACTACCTTGTGGACCTTGAAGAGGCAAGTGGGATTCAACATCTTGCCAGCAACACAAGTTCGGGGGATGGTTCTGATTACTTTCGACCAGGGAATAATGTAAGTTTCGGGGATACAACTTTTCCTAATAGCAAAAGCTATCTGAACTATAATCTCGGGCTTCTTATTCGCAACATCTCCGCGAGTGGCGATCCGATGACTTTTAGTGTTACGCAATCTGCCGCTTCCGAATTGTCCATGGGGAAACTTAAAGCCTATCCCAATCCTTGCTACTTTGACAAGAACCCGAACATAACCATAGCCGGCATCCCGCCGGACGCAAAGGACGTAAAGGTTTACATTTACAACGCCGCGGGCAAATTGGTCCGCACCCTGGAAAGCGGCAGCGAGATAGACGAGGACAACGTTGCTGTATGGGATGGCCGCGACGAGAACGGCCTTAAATCCGCGAGCGGCATCTGTTTTTATCTGGCTAAGTTCTCCAACTACGACAGGGCGACCGGCAAGTTCTATGTTTTTTGGTAAGAGCAAATGAAACGGGCCAGCGCACTAATTCTGATTGCGGCCGTGTCGGCGATCCCGGCAAAGCCCCTTGCCGCCCAGACAGCCTCCAATGCTGCCTCGTTCCTTGAAATAGACTGTGGAGCCAGGGGCGAGGCCTTGGGCGGAGCGTTCACGGCCATAGCCGACGACGCCTCTTCCGTTTTTTACAACCCGGCCGGACCGGGCCTGGTCAACAGGTCGGAAGTGATGGTTTCGCACTCCCAATGGCTTGAAGGCTTATGGAATGAACAGGTCGCCTATGTTCATCCTGTAAACGCCAAGTTGACCGTGTTTGCGGGGATAACCGCGCTGGTCAGTCCCCCGCTCGACAAATTCGACGAGACCGGGGCGCAGAATGGCACATTCAACGCGTTTGACGGCGCGCTGAGCGTGGGCGCCGCGACCGGGTTTGGCGCCAACGGTTATATCGGCATGAACGTGAAAACCATTTATTCCGAGGCCGACCTCCATAAGGCTTTCGCCTACGCGGGAGATGCCGGAGTCATACAGAATATCGGCGCATTGCGGCTCGGCTTCTCTATACAGAATATCGGCACGCAGATGAAACTCTATAAAGAAAAGTTCAACCTGCCCCGCATCTCCCGCGGCGGCGCCGCACTTAAGCTGTTAAACAAGCACTGGCTGTCGGCCGAAGTAATTAGGTTGAACGATGGCAAGGCATTATGGGGCGGAGGGTTGGAAAGCGAATTTACGGTTACTTCGGAATATACCGGGGTATTGCGGTTCGGCTACAAACAGGGCCGCTCCAAAAATACCGGCTCGGGAATTTCAGCAGGCCTCGGGCTGAAGGCCGGGGATATTTCCGGGGACTACGCGTTTTCCCCGTTCGGAGAACTGGGCGCCACGCACCGGCTTACGCTGAACTTAAAATTTGGCGAAAGCCGTGACAGTTCCTCGCGTCCTGCGCGGAGCAAGCCGCCGGTAAAAGCGGATATCCCGGCGCCGGCACCTGATCCCGAACCGACCGCGACGGAGCCGGCAACCGCCACGAACGCGGCGCTTGAAGCGGCGGACAGGTATTATTCCCAAAAGGATTATTCCAATGCGGCGGCGCAGTATGCCGCGGCGTCGAAGATGCTGCCGGAAGACGATACGCTCCGCATACGTGTGTTTGAACGGCAGGGACAGATATCACTGAAGGGCAAGAACATCCCCAAAGCGAGGGGCTTTTATCTGGCTGCCATACAGACCGCAAAAATACTTGCCGTGACAGATGTGAATGTTGTCAATTCCTATCTTGGTTTGGCATACTGTTTCGATAAAAGCGCGAACATTCCGGCGGCGATAAAGAACTACGAAAAAGCCCTGGAGCTTTCCACGAACGAAAAGACCAAGGCGGGGATCCGGAAAACACTGCAGCGGCTTAAATCCAATCCTAAGCAGTAGCGGGGGCATAACGCGCGGCATCAGTTCTGGTACATGCGAAGACTTGTAAAGATTTTAGTGCCGGCTTTAGGCGGGGCCTTGGCGCTTGGCCTGGCCACCTTTGTGGGGTTAAAGCTGTACTTCACCCCGGCCCGGATCAAAGCTCTGATAGTCAGCTATGCCGCTGCAAATCTGAAAAGAGAGGCCAGCCTGGATTCCGCCACGTTAACGCTGCGCGGTTTTGCCGTGAAGAATTTGCGGATATCGGAGTATCCCGACCTGAAGAAAGGCGAGTTCCTGTCCGTCGCCGAGTTCGACATCCGTCCGGACCTGTTGGCGCTGCTCAAAAAGCAAATTAAGATCGGTTCCATCCTGGCTTCCGGGGTAAATCTCAGCATCGTTGAGGTCGCCACCGGTACCTACAATTTTTCGGATATGCTGCAGTCACAGCCGGGCGCCGGGGTGGCCGGGACTTCCGTGGCCGCCGCGCCGCCGGCATTCAGTATCTCAAATATAACCGTAAAGAATTTAAAGCTTTCCTATTTAAGCGCGGACAAAAGCATGGCGGTGCGTTTGTCCGATACCAAATTCACCGCCGGCAATATTTCCGGGGCGGACTTTTTCCCGTTCGAAGCGGGTTCTAAGCTTAAAGTGAAATCTCCGTACCTGAGCGGCGAGTTCCCGGTATCGGTAAAGGGCAAGCTGGATCTGGGCGGTCTCAACCCGGAAAAGGGCAAAGTAATTATTGAAGCCGGCTCCCTCAAGGCGGGCAACATCAATGCGGGGTATTCCGGCGAACTGGAAGGGTTCCAGAAATTTTCAATAAAACTCGCGCTGAACGTGGAGCCATTCTCGACCAGTGATCTGAAACCGTATCTTCCGGCCGTACCGCCCCGCATTCCGGTCCCGGTGATCCGGGTTTCCGCCGTATTCAATGCCACGACCAGCAGCGCGGTCTTCAAAAGCATTGAGTTCAAGTCCGGCCCGGCTGAGGGGAATTTAACGGGCCGCGCCGCCTGGAATCCCGCCGTAGACTATGAGCTGCAGGCCCGGTTGAAGGTGCGCAGCCCTAAGATGGCCTCGGATGTTCTGGCCGTGAATTTCCCCGCCGTTCCCAAAGGTTATCAGCTGCCGCCGGCGAATATCGACGCGGTCGTCTCGCTTACGCCGGAGAAGATAAGCATCACGGAGGCAAAACTATCAGCCGCCAGTCTTCAAGGCGGCATAGTGGGGGATCTGAAACGATCTCCTCTTTCGTTCATCGGAATAGCCAGGTTCAATGTGGGAGAAATGAAGGACATGGCCGCCATCGCCCCGTTCCTTAAACAATTCGAGCCCAAAGGCAAAGCGGGGGCGGATATCAAAATTAGTTATGCCAAGAAATTGGCGCTGAGCGGAAAGGCCAGTTTCAACGGGATGGGCGCGAAATTCGCCGGCTGCGAGCTTTCCTCTTTGAAAGGCGCGATAGACATTTCTAAAAACCAGATGAAATCCAAAGGTATCAGCGCAAAGTTAAATGGCGCGGAATTAAAAATGGATCTCGCCGCCCAGAATTATCTCGAGCGCCCGAAGATTACGCTTAATGTTGAACAGGCCCCGGTAGTTATTCCGGAAATTTCCATTTCCACCGCGGCTCAGGGCGGCGGGCCCGTTAAGGCCGCACAGCTTGCGGCGCAGGAAAAACCATTAACCTTTGATCTGAGCGGTGTTTCGAAGATAGGCGGGCTTACCTACCCGGAATTGAACGCCGGCGAAAGCACGTTTAAATATGATCTGAAAGGGATATCTGCGGACCTTACGGGTTTGTCCGGACGGGCGTCTTTTGCGGTAAAAGGCGGAAAATTCGACAATTTGTGCGCCTTGGCGGAAAAGAACAAGGTTTCAAAAGTTGTGCTGTACCCTATGGTGATATTGGCTGTCGCCTCACGAACCATAAAAGGCGTAAAACTGCCGGATTTCAACACTGTGGTTTTCAGCAAGATGGAAGGCGATTATGTTTTTGAGAACGGCGTGATGCGATTGCAGAAATCCAGCCTGGACGCAGAAGCGGCCGACGTTAACGCCAGCGGCAGCATTAACCTTGCTACGGAAGAAATAGACATGAGGGTCAGCGTGAAGCTGAAGAAAGCCAGCGGCATAAGCATGTCCGTGCCCCTGGCGATGAAGATCAAGGGCACTTTTGCCGCGCCGGAGGCGAAAGTCGATGTGAAGTCCGTCCTGGACCAGCCCGTAATTAAAGACAACCTGAAAAAACTATGGGACGGATTGGTTAAGAAAAAGAAGTGAACGGTAATGCGGTTTTTTTGCGGGTAACCGACTGCGGCTTTTTCTTAAACCCGCGCTGATCTTTATTCGTAGCGCAGCGCTTCCACGGGGTCCAGCTTGGAGGCCTGGAGGGCGGGGTACAGGGCGGCCAGGAAGCCGGTGAGCACGGCGGCCAGCACCGACAGCAGCGGCATCCACCATTGCACCATCATCATGTCCGTATCGCCTTTGGAGGCCAGGTATTGTATGCCGGTCATCGAGATGAGGATGCCCGCTATGCCGCCGAAGAAGCCCAGCAGCATGGCCTCGATGAGGAACTGCGCCATGATGTCGGCGCGGGTGGCGCCGATGGCGCGCCGGATGCCTATTTCCTTGATGCGGGAATAAATGGTGGCCAGCGTCACGTTCATGATACCTATGCCGCCGGCCAGGATGGCGATGGCGCCGATGATCAGCACCGTGTACATGTCGCGGTGCTTGTCGGCCATCTTGGTCTTTATGATCTCGCCGAAATCCTTGATGTCCAGCCGCAGCCTGCCGCCGTGCCTGGCCTGCAGGGTCTTTTCCATGCGGCGCTTGTATAATTCAACCGTCGAGGCTTTGCCGGTGTCCACGTTGATGGCGTCGATGCTGCCCACGCCGCCCCAGCCGCTGTCGAGCAGGCGTTGGTAGGTGGTTACCGGTACCATCACCTTCGCGTCCCACTCCTCCAGGTCCAGGAAAGTTTTGGGGTTGTTCTCCAGCGGCGGGGATTCCAGGATGCCGACCACCGTATAAATATTGTCGCCCAGCTGCACGGTCTTGCCCAGCAGGTCGTGATGCTTTATGAATTCCTGGAAATCGTCCTTCCAGCCGTAGAACTTCATCCACTGCGGCTTCTTGAACCAGCCGCCGGTCTGGATGATGACGCAGACGCGGGCATAGGAATCTATGTCGTATTGGCTGATAAAGCGCCCGCGCACCTTGTAGATCCAGCCGCGCTTCTTCCACTCCAGCGTGATGCCGCCCACGCCTTCCCAGTCATTGTAGTCGCCGTAAACGAACTGCGCCCCGCTGTCGGTGACGGGCGAGACCATAGGCAGCTCCGGGAAATTGGCGCGCAGCGCCATGGCGTCCTCGAAGGTTATATGGTCGCGGGCTTCCTTCTTGTCAATGCTGGTGCTTTCCTGGTAGGAGCGCTTGGTCTGGATCTTAAGGCGGCCGTGGCCCAGCACTTCCAGCGCTTTCCTGGTGCGGAAGTTCATCGAATAGATGAGCGTGAGGCTGTACATGATGGAGATGACGCCGATGGAGATGGCGAAAAAAGTAAGGAAGGACCGCATCTTGTGATGCAGGATCTCCAGCGTGCCCGTGCGCAGCGATTCTGAAATTCTCATGGGTTCTCGATGGCCCCGTCTTTCATGCTGATTATGCGCGAAGCCTGTTTGGCCAGGCCCTGGTCGTGCGTGACCATGATTATCGTAAGCCCGGAAGCGTTCAGTTCCTTGAGCAGCGCCATCACTTCCAGCCCGGTGCGCGAATCCAGATTGCCGGTGGGCTCGTCGGCCAGCAGCAGGCCGGGGTTATTGGCCAGCGCCCGGGCCATGCCCACGCGCTGGCGCTCGCCGCCGGAAAGTTCCAGCGGGCTGTGCTCGGCCTTGTCTTTAAGCCCCACGCGTTCCAGCAGCGCGCGGGCGCGGGTTTCGCTCTCGTCGGAAGCGGCGCCCAGGTAGAGCATGGGCAGGCGCACATTGTCCAGCGCCGTGAAGCGCGGCAGCAGATTGAAGGACTGGAAGATGAAGCCCACCTCGGAAAGGCGCAGCGCGGAGCGCTCGGAGTCGGAGAAAGAACCGACATTTCGGTCCCGGAAAAAATAGTGGCCCGCGCTGGGTTTGTCCAGGAACCCCAGGATATTCAACAGCGTGGATTTGCCGCAGCCCGACGGCCCCGTGACGGCCACGAATTCGCCGGCCTTGATGGAAAGGTCCAGCCCTATCAGGGCCTGGAAACCGTGCAGCCGCTTGAGCTGGTAGGTTTTTTGGAGGTTCTCGCACTTGATCACGGTGGCTCCGGTGCTATTTGCCCGCAGGGGGTGAAGCCGGGCTGCCTGAGGCGCCGCCGGCGGCGGAACCGGCGGGCTTGGGGGCGTCGTCGGCCTCTATGTTCAGCGGCTTGTCGGCGTAAACGGTGTCGCCTTCTTTAAGCCCCGAGAGCACTTCCACTTCCGTCTCGTTGCGCAGACCGGTCTTAATGTCTGCTTTCCTGGATTTGCCGCCGGGTACGTACAGGTAGGCGAATTGCCTCCCCTTTTCCTCGAAAAGTCCGGAAACAGGCATTACCAGCGTGCCGCGCCGGGAGTCCATCACGGCTTCTATGCGCGAAGTCATGCCGGATTTAACCCTGGCCAAATTCTTCTGGTCTATGCCTATTTCCACTTTGAAGCTCTTGGTGCTGCCGCGGCTGGATTCCGCCTGGGGGGAGATCAGCGTGATCCTGCCGCTCAGCGGCAGGGCGGGCAGCGCGTCTATGGTCACTTTTACCGGCAGGCCGGCGCGCAGCTTCATAACTTCCATCTCGCTGACGTTGAGCCCCACCACCAGCGAGGTGAAATCACCCACCTGCATCAGGCAGGCCGGGCTGCCGTCGGCCAGGCCGCTGATGCGCTGGTCGATCTTGACTATGCCGCCGGAACCCGAGTTGCCGGAACAGGTCAGCACGGTGCCGCTGATGGGCGCGGCCACGTCCACCGGCACGTATTTATCCGAATCGGTCTGGCCGGGCTGCACCACGGCCAGCTTGTCGCCCTTCTTTACGGTGTCGCCTTCGCGGGCCAGCACCGCGGTCACGCGGCCGCCTACGCGCGAATATACTTCTATCACGTCCCTGGGGCGCACGTCGCCTATGTCCTGGAACTTGACCGCGATATCGCCTTTGGTCACGGTCACCTTTTCTATTTCGCCTTCCACCAGCGAAGTGTTCTTGTAGGCGCGGTAGCCCCACCAGCCGCCGCCGCCCAGCACGGCCAGGAGCCCGCCGTAGATGAAAATTTTCCGCAGTAAGTGTTTAAGTGTTTTCATAAGCGGCGCGGCGCCTCAACGCCAGATCTTCCTGCCCACGGTCTTGTCATAAGAAATGCGGTCGAGCAGCAGGTCGAAGAACGAATTGGCCAGGCTGTTCTGCGCGCTCAGTTCGTCGGACTGCGCGTCGTTGAGCTCGATGATGCCGGCCCGGCCCTGGGAATACTTTTCTTTTACTATGGCGAGGTTCTCCGCCGAGATCTCGGCCTGCATTTTGGCTACTTCATAGCTTTTAAGCGCCAGCGCCCGGGAATGCCAGGCCGAAATTATTTCTTTTTTTGCGGCCAGCTCGTCGGAGAGCAGCGACCGCTGCGAACGCGCCAGCTCGATCTCGGCCGACAAATTCGAATTGTTGACGCCCAGGGTGCCCACGCCCAGGGGCAGGGACAGGCTGACGCCGGCGGAGTAGGAGTGGTTCAGCGCGCCGGGCGCCGGGTCGCCCAGGCCCAGCAGGCCCTGGCGGCTGTAGGAAGCGTCCGCCGATAAGTTCGGCAGCCAGCCGATGCGGGCTTCCTTGCGGGCTATTTTTTTTTGCTCCAGGGAAAGCCGCGCCTGGCGCAGGTCCGGCCTGTTGGCCAGCGCATAGGCCAGGTCCGCGGACAGGTCCGGCATGCCGAGGTCGGAAACCCCGGTCACTTCGGCCAGCAGGGCTTCTTCGTCGGGCTGGCGGTAGACCAGTGTGTTGAAGGCCATCTCCGAGTTGCGGCAGCTCTCGGCGTAACTCATTTCGCTGAGCTGGCTGGAGCGGAAATTCAGTTCGCTCTTGAGCACGTCGGAATAGCTCTTGAGCCCGTCCTTGTAATAGGCCTGGGCTTTCCTGAACTGCTCCTCGTAGGCGGCCAGGCTGGCCTGCGCCACTTTCCTGAGCTGGCGCTTGCGGAGCACGTCGTAATAAGTGTTGAGGGCGCTGATGGTCAGGTCCTGCCGGGCGGAGAACAGCGCCAGTTCCGTGCTGTCTCGGCCCAGGCGCGCCGAGTCCAGCCCCAGCTTGTCCTTGAAATTATTGAACAGGTTCAGCGAGGCCGACAGCCCGGCCGTAGTGTTGTTTTTAGCGAAGGCCAGCCGGGGGGAACGCGACGAGCTGTAGAAGGTGTTGGCGGCGCTGACCGAGACCGAGGGCAGGTAGAAGGAAGCCAGGGAATACAGGTAGCCGCTGCGGGAAAGCTCCAGGCTTTCCTCGGCCTGTTTGAGCGTATGCGAAACCGCGAAGACCTCGGCCAGGTAGCTGTCCAGCGTCCAGGAGGCGGTGCTGGCCGCCTGGCTGAACGCGAGGAGCAGGACGAGGATCTTCATTTGCGGCTATTTGCCCTTAAGTTTCGCCGTATAGGCCGCGTGGAATTTCTTCATCTCCGCCACCAGCTGCTTGATCTCGTCTTTGGGCGGCAGGAAAGTGGTGCGGAAGTGCAGCGTGCCCGGCCGCTGGCCGAAGCCCGAGCCCGGCACCACGCAGATGCCGGTGGCCTCCAGCAGCTCCAGGCAGTAGTCGCCGTCGCGGCCGGCCTCGTAGGCCGCCCGCTCTTCGGCGGTCATCGCGTCGGGGTTCACGCCGGAGGCGTGCGGCAGGTCGAATTTTACGAAAGCGTACATGGCGCCTTCCGGAATGTTCGTGGTCATGCCGGGGATCTCGTTCAGGCCGCGGCCCAGGATCTCCGCTTTCTCCCTGAGGTCGCTGAGGATGGCGGAGCGCTCGGCCGTGTAGAGCGAATAGCTGGCTTCGCCCTTGACCGGCGGCGCCACCATCAGGCCGGTAACCACCTGGCCGTCCACGTTGGAGCACAGGCCGATGGACTGCAGCTTGATCATCTCCGCGTAAACATCGTCGGGCATGTTCCGGATCTCCAGGTAGCCGCCGCGGTGGCCGCATTCGCCCAGGAAACCTTTCGACACGGAGTGGAAGCTGAACAGCGTCACTTCGGTTTCGCCCATGTCGTGCATGACCTTGGCGAAGGAATGGAATTTCAGCTTGTCGGAATAGATGTTCTCCTGGTACACCTCGTCGGCCAGGATGGCCAGCCCGTTCCTCTTGGCGAAGCCGATTATCATCTTGATGTTCTCGCGGGACAGCACCGCGCCGGTGGGGTTGCCGGGGTTGATGACGGCGATGGCCACGGGGTTGATGCCGCTTTCGCGGCCGGCGGCCAGGCTGGATTCCAGCTCGCTCTCGTCGAGCTGCCAGTGCTTGGCCTCGTCGAGGAAATAATTTATCTGCCTGGCGCCGTACAGCTCTATGGTGGCGCTGTACAGCGGGTACTGGGGGATGGGGATCATGAACCCGTCGTTGCTGCCCTTGATGAGCAGCGTGAACGCCGCCTGCACGCCCTTGCTGGCGCCGTCGGTGAGCAGGATGCGGTCCGGGTCGGCCGGGATGCCGTCGCGCCGGGTTATGAACTCCGCCACCGCGCGGCGGAAGAACGGTATGCCGGCGCTCTGGGTGTACGCCCCGGTGCCGCTGGGGTTATTCGCCAGTATGGTTTTGGCCCGGGCTATGGCGTCGGCCGGAAAAAGCTTCGCGGCTTCGGGCATTTCCAGCAGGGCCGGGTATTCCAGCAGGCTCAACACCTGGCGCACGAAAGTTATGGGCTTCTGCTTGAGCGCCTGCGGGTTGCCGATATTGCAGTAAATTATTTTACGACCCTGGGCTTCCAGCTGGTTGGCCCGGGCAACAATTTTGCCCCTTACGGCATAATGGGCTTTGCGGAGTTTTGGATTGACATCGTTGAGTTTTACCATAGCTTAAATTATATAAATATTAGCGGGCCTCCGATTCGCCGGAAAGATTAGGTAAAATAAACGGGGCAGGAAAATATGCATATCATCAGCGCCTCCAGGCGCACCGACATCCCCCATTACTACGCCCCGTGGTTCCGGGCCCGGCGGCGGGCCGGGTTCGCCGATTACCGTACGGTGTTCGGCGGCGGCAGCAAGGGGTATTTCCGGGCTTCGCTCAGGCCGGAGGAGGTAATAGGCTATTTGTTCTGGACCAAGTTCGCGGGGCCTTTCCACGGCGAGCTGGCGGCGCTGCGGGCGGAGAACCTGCCTTATGTTTTTCAGTACACCATCACCGGCTACGGCCGGGAAATCGAGCCTGGCATCCCGGACCGCGAGGCGGCCATAGCGGATTTCCTGGCCGTGGAAAAAACTTTGCCGGGCCCCGCCGCCATACAGTGGCGCTACGACCCGGTGCTGATCTCCGACAAGACCTACGGCCACGCCTGGCACCGGGAAAATTTCAGGCAGATAGCCGCGCGCCTGGCCGGCCATACCCGCGTGGTGAACGTGAGCTTTACCGAGCCTTACCGCAAAGCCGTAGGCAAAGTGCCGGCCGGGCATAATATCCTGTGGCGCCAGAGCCCCGGGCAGTGCGAGGGGCTGGCTTTGAAACACCCGCAACTGCGCGCGGTGGGCGAGCCGGAGACGGCGCTGCTGCACGAGCTGGCCGCCATCGCCGGCGCCTGCGGCATACAGCTGCGCGTCTGCTGCAATAAAGAATACGCCTATGAATTTCCCCGGGCGCAATGCTGCGGCCCCGAACTGTTCGCCCCTTACGGGCCGGTGCTGGAGCTGCAGGTCACCGGCCTGCCGCAGGGCCCTTCGCGCGAAAGCTGCCGCTGCCTGAAAACCGTGGATATAGGCATGTCCGACACCTGCCCGGCCGGCTGCTTCTACTGTTATGTAACCACCACCGCACAGCAGGCCGCCAAGAATTTTGAGAACCACGACCCGGGCGCGGCGCGGCTGCGGTAGCGGCTGCAGTCCGGTAAAAACATTCCGCCTGCCCGTGAGCTCTGCGAAAAACCGCAAAACCGCCTTTCCCGCGACGGTAATTTCGGCCGGTCCGGCTGCGTTCTGCTGCGAAGGCTTGTTCCCGGGCAGGGTTCCAATGGGGCAAAAGATTTAGCCCGGCGTATCCGGGGACAGCGGACTATTTCAATAAACCATAGGCGCCGATAATCCCATATAGTTCTTGCGCATATATCTCATTGGCGAGAGCTGAAGGGTGCTGGTCTAAAGGGTGCAGGTAAAATTTTCTTTTTGAAGTATGCATTATGCCGGCTTTTTTATAATAGACGGCGGGGTTGGCTTTTGCTGTTTCCATAAAAAGATCAGCATGCTCTTTTCCCTGAGTTAAGGTGTATATCAGGATTTTAAAACCGGACCTTTTCGCAAGTTCCTCGAGCTTCTTCAATGGTTGTCTGACAAAATCTATGTTCTTTAATCTTTTATTGTTCATTAACTCTTCGTATTTTCCGCCACTGTGTTTTATTCCCAGTTCGTTGACTAAAGTTGAAAATTCCACGCTTTCATCGTCATTTCCCAGGAAGGCTATTATGACCAGATCCGGGCGGTATTTTAAAGCTTTTTCTTTAAAACGTTCAATTTCCTGCGCAGTATTCATTCCCGGAACGCCAAAATTCAAAACCTCAAAATGTTTCCCGGCGATTTCCTTGTTCAACATCTTTTCTAACTGGAAACTAAACGTTTCCTCTAAATTCAAGCCCACGCCAAAAGCAAAAGAATCGCCTAATACAGCCACTCTATAAACATTATCGGGTTTATTGACGGTATATTCTCTACCCCTGAAACCGTCGGAGTTTATCCTGATAAGATAAGGGTCCAGGCCTTCCACGCCGGATACAGGCGTAACTTCACAATTCGCAATAAGCTTCCATCCTTTTCCGCAAATATATTCCCATGAGGGTTGGATCGCTTGCCGGGGCCCTGCTGCGAAATATGACCGCGCCTTTGCGGCTGCCTCCTTGATCTCCGCCGATCTGAAAGAAATGAAAAATATTAAAAACAACCAGGCCGATATAATGATCAGCCAGGAGCACACTAGAGCGGTTTTATTCCTGGGCGTCATAACCTGTTATATCCTCTTGCCGTAAGAACACCGTTATCCTGCCGGATCAGCTCAACTGGCGGGCTTGCGCAAACCGGTGTCCGGGCGGAAGCCGCCCGGCCCCCGGCCGCCGCGGCGGATTTAATTTTTTTCGGGAAAAACGCCGAGTTTTTGTTATTATAGCTAAATTAGACGGAGGCGCAGTCTTTCTGAAATTGCAGCCGGGATATAAGGAAGGTTCATTGTAAGGACCGCCACCCGGGCAAGCGCAGGGCAGCTTAATATCCGCCGCGCGTTTCCGGCCGGCTAACGGCATAACCCGGGGCCGGTTTTGTTTCGGCCGGGTCTCTAAGTTGCGTAAAATATCTTCTCTGAATGACCGGCCAAAAAATGAAAACAAGTTCACGCGCGAACCGCGAGCCCGGGGTTGAAAAACGATCCCGGTTGCGCGCGCTCCTGCTGGGCGGCTCGGGCCTGCTGAGCGGCGCCGCCCGCGAAGCCTTCCTGGCCGCCGGGCATGAGGTGACCGTGCTTTCGCGCGGCACGGCGGAACTGCCGGCCCATCCCGGCCTGCGCCGCCTGCGCGCCGACCGTCATGACGGGGGAGCGCTGGGCGCGGCCCTGCGGGGGCAGCGCTTCGACTTTACCGCCGACTTCCTGGCCTATGACGCCGCCGATATAGAGCGGCTGCTGGCCGCGCCAGGCTTCGTGCCGGGCCGGCTGGTTATGATCTCGAGCGGCCAGGTTTACCTGGTAGGCGAAGGGGCGCGCCCGCCCTACAGGGAAGCGGACGCCGCGCTGCCGGCCGTGCGCGAGCCCGCGCCCGGCACCAGGGACTGGCGCGAGTGGGCCTACGGCATGGGCAAGCGGGCCGCCGAGGCGGCGCTCGCGCGCGGCTTCGCGGCCCGCGGCGTCCCGTCACTGGCCCTGCGGCTGCCGGTGGTGCAGGGAGAGGCCGACGGGCAGGCTTCGCGGCGGCTCTGGGCCTGGCTGGAGCGTATGCGGGACGGCGGCCCGGTGCTGCTCCCCGACGGGGGAACGCAGCAGGTCCGCTTCATTTACGCCGGAGATGTGGCCGCCGCCCTGTTGCGCCTGGCCGTCATGCCGGAGTGGCCGGCCGCGCCGGCCCTCAACCTGGCTCAGCCCGGCGAGAACACGCTGAAGGAATTTCTGGAACTTGCGGCCGCCGGCGCCGGGCTGCATCCGCGCTTTGTTCCCGTGCCGGCGGCGGCGCTGGAGGCCGCGGGCCTGGCCGAGACCTGCGCGCCCTACTGGGGGCGCTGGTGCTCGCGCCCCGACCCTTCAGCTGGCTTCGCGGCGCTGGGCCTGCGCACCAGGGGCCCGGCAGAATACCTGCCGGCGGTGGTGCGGGCGCACCTGCAGGCTCTGCCCGCTCTTTCCCACCCGGGTTATGCGCTCCGCGCGCAGGAACTGGCCCTGGCCGCCCGCCTGCCCGGCGGCGTTGACTGACGCTCCTGCGCCGGGCCGCTCACAAAATTCGTGTCCCCGTCTGTCCGGCGGCGTCCGGAACTTAAAACAGGAACAGCAGCGTCTTTTCTGTGATGCGGATCTATGTCCTTCCTTCCCGGCTGGTCTGCCTGATCTTTGCCGTATTGCCGGCAGCTGTCGCCCCGGGCGGCCGCCACGGCATATTTTTCAAAAAAACCGCCAACTTTTTGTTATCATACCTTTCAGCCGCCGCCCCTGCCGCGGCGAGGAGGGCCATATGGACATAAAAGAGAAGATAGAAGGGATTTTTCCCGCGGAAGACGGAGTTCCCGCCGAAGCGCGCATAGCGCCGCTGGAGCAGAAAGATTACCTGGCCAACGGCCGCATAAAGGCCTGGGCCGGCCCCCGCCAGGAGGTGTTCTCCCCGGTCTGCCTGCAGGGGAAAAAGGGGCCGGCGCGCGTGCGCCTGGGTTCCTACCCGCTGATGACCGAGAAGGAGGCGCTCGAGGCGCTGGACGCGGCGGCCAGGGCTTACGATGAGGGGCGCGGCCTGTGGCCCACCCTCGGCGTGGAGGCCCGCATAGCCCACATGGAGGAGTTCGTGTGGCGCATGAAGGAGCGCCGCGCCGAAGTGGTGAAGCTGCTGATGTGGGAGATAGGCAAGTCGGCCGACGATTCCGCCAAGGAGTTCGACCGTACGGTGGAATACATCGCCGACACCATAAGCGCCCTCAAGGACCTGGACCGGAGCTCGTCGCGGCTGTCGGTAACGCAGGGCATCATAGCGCAGATAAAGCGCGCGCCGCTGGGCGTGGTGCTGTGCATGGGGCCGTACAATTACCCGCTCAACGAGACCTTTACCACCCTCATCCCGGCCATCCTGATGGGCAACACCGTGGTGTTCAAGCCGCCCAAATACGGCGTGCTGCTGCACCGGCCCCTGCTGGAGGCTTTCCGCGATTCGTTCCCCAAGGGCGTGGTGAACACCCTGTACGGCGAGGGCCGCAAGATCATCGGGCCCATCATGAAGACCGGCAAGGTCAACGTGCTGGCCTTCATCGGCTCGAGCAAGGTGGCCGACCTGCTCAAGCAGCAGCACCCGGCGCCGCACCGCCTGCGCAGCGTGCTGGGCCTGGACGCCAAGAACGCCGGGATAATCCTGCCCGACGCCGACATAGACCTGGCGGTGGCGGAAACCCTTACCGGCGCCCTGTCCTACAACGGCCAGCGCTGCACCGCGCTCAAGATCCTGTTCGTGCACCGCTCGGTGCAGAGCGAGTTCCTGGAGAAACTGGTGACCGGCATAGAAGGCCTGAAGCTCGGCATGCCCTGGGAGCCCAAGGTGAAGATCACCCCGCTGCCCGAGGCCGAGAAGCCCGCCTACCTGGCCGAGGTGCTGGCCGACGCCAAAAAGCACGGCGCCAAGGTGATAAACGAGGGCGGCGGCCAGGCGAGCGCCAGCTTCGTCTATCCCGCCGTGGTCTACCCCGTCAGCGAGAAGATGCGGCTGTGGCGCGAGGAGCAGTTCGGCCCCGTGATCCCGGTGGTGCCGTTCACGGACGTTAAGGAGCCGCTGAAGTACGTGGTGGATTCCGACTTCGGCCAGCAGGTGAGCGTGTTCGGGCGCGACATCGGGAAGATCGCCCCCATGCTCGACGTCCTGGTCAACCAGGTCTGCCGCGTCAACGTGAACAGCCAGTGCCAGCGCGGCCCCGACGTGTTCCCGTTCACCGGCCGCAAGGATTCCGCCGAGGGCACGTTGTCGGTGTCCGACGCGCTGCGCTGCTTCTCCATCCGCTCGCTGGTGGCGGCCAAGGAGTCGGACGCCAACAAGCGGCTCATCCGCGGCATCCTGCGCGGCCGCAAGTCCAGGTTCCTGTCCACGGACTTCATCCTGTAAGCGGCGGGGAGGAAAAAGAGGGGCCCGGGCGTAAACCCGGGCCCTTCCGTTTTCCCTGCGTGAACGGGCAGCCTGTCACGGTTCAATTTATTATTTGGTCCGGGTCCGGTCTGGCCCTCGGGTTCGCCGGCTGATCATACGGCAGCCTGCTTTTTTCGTCCCATCCCGTGCTTACTTGACAGGTCAATGGGCCTGGGGTATAATCTTGATATGAGGCTTCTGCTGGCACTGGCTCTGACGCTGTTCCACCTCGACATATATGCCGGGGTAAAGACCGTTTACGGTGAAGACGGGCGCGTAGATTTCTGGCAGGTCAGCGACAAGGTGCAGCGCCGCGTAATGCCTTCCGCGGTATCTATCTTCAATTCGACCGGGACGCTGGCCTGCGAAGGCGCGGAGTGTTTCTTCCGCGGCCCCGCTTTCTCTCACGAGAACAGGGCCATGTGCCCGGGGGAAAGGTTCTTCGACCAGCCCAGCGGCGCCGTGTGTTCGGGGACCCTGGTAGGGCCGGACCTGGTGCTTACGGCCGGGCATTGCCTGGAGCCGAAAGACGGCCAGCCGCCGCCCTGCCGGAGCACGCGCTTCGTGTTCGGCTACAATGTCCCCCGGGAGGGCGTCTACCCGCAGAAAGTGCCCGCGGCCGAAGTGTATTCCTGCAAGGCGGTTGTGCTTTACGCGCTGGAGAAAGGCGACGATTATGCGCTGGTGCGGCTGAATCGCAAGGTTTCCGGCCACCAGCCGGCGCAGGTGGACTACAGGCTGCCCGCAGCCGGCGCTGCCATCTTCTCCGTGGCGGGGCCCTACGGCCTGCCGCTGAAAGTGCTGGCCGGCGCCAGGGTGCGCAAGGCGTTCGCCGACGCGCCGCAGATGTTCATCACGGACCTGGACGCCTCGGGCGGAGTTTCAGGGGGCGGGGTGTTCGACGCCGTCACCGGGAAAATGGTGGGCATACACGTGGCCAGCTACGACACCGACAGCGAGGTAGTGCCGCTGCCGGCGAACCACGGCCTTCCGCCCGGAGACAGGCGGGTGCTCAAGGGCAAGTGCCGGACCGTCAAGCGCTACACGCAGGACGCGGGGGACGGGAAAAAGACCGTAGCCATCGCCTCGGTGCGCAAACTGCCGGCTTTTCTGCGCCCCGCCGTTAAAGAGGCGGTGAAGAGCCTGCCCCCGGTCGAAGCGCCCAAGCCCCTTCCTTCCGGCATGGCCGAGCAGATCAATTCCGCCTTCGGGCGCTGATAGCTGTTTGACTTGATATTGACAAGCGGTGTTTCGAAGCCGCCGGGAAAGCCCGGCGGTTTTATTTTGGGCCGGCCATGGCGGCCTGTCGATATTGTCTCATTTGCTAGAATGGCTGTATCGGTAACGGGCGTATACAGTCATTTAATCAAGCGTCCCTAAGGAGCAGCGTAACCTATGACGGAAGGCAAAACAACCTGGAAATTTTCTTCTACGTTCTGGTCCGCTAATATTATCGAGCTCTTCGAGCGGGCGGCTTATTACGGCTGCTTCATCTTCCTTACCGTCTACCTGACCAACCGCATCGGCTTCACGGACAAGGAGACGGGCGTCATCACCGGCGTGTTCTCCTTCCTGCTCTACCTCATGCCCACTTTCACGGGCACGCTCGCAGACAGGATAGGTTTCCGCAAGGCGCTGTGCGCGGCGTTCCTGCTGCTGGCCTTCGGCTACGCCCTGCTGGGCCTGGTGCCGGCCAAGCTGACGGCGGTCATCGCCCTGCTGTTCATCATCAGCGGCGCGGCCATAGTCAAGCCCGTGGTCTCCGGCACGGTGGCCAAGTGCTCCGACGAACTCAACCGGGCGCGCGCCTTCTCGCTGTTCTATTGGGCCGTGAATATCGGCGCCTTCGCGGGCAAAAGCGTGGTGGACCCCATCCGGCAGGCCTTCGCCGGCGCGGGGGATTCCGGCCTGCTGGCGGCGCTGAAAACGCTGATCGGAAACCCGACCGGCCTCGGCTGGGAGCTGCAGTTCGTCAACCTCTATTCTTCCTGCATGGCGCTGACGGCTTTCCTGCTTACTTTCTTCTTTTACCGGGAGGTGGCGCCCGCCGCGGGAACCGCCGGAGCCCCGAAAAAGACCGTGCGGGAACTGGCGCGGGGCATGGCCAAAGCCGTTACCAACTGGCGCTTCGCCTGCCTTATCGTGATCACCGGCTTCTTCTGGGCCATACAGGGCCAGCTCTACGCCACCATGCCCAAGTACCTCTTCCGCATGGTAGGGCTCGCGTCCAAGCCGGGCTGGGTGGCCAACGTGAACCCGTTCGTGGTGGTGCTGTGCGTGATCCCGATCACGCACATGGTGCGCAACTCGCGGTCCGTGAACTCCATCGCCGTTTCTTTCCTCATCATTCCTTTCTCAGCTTTTGCGGTCACGCTGGCCCCGCTGCTCGGCACGCAGGAAGTGTCCCTGGGCTTCACCACCATGAACCCCGTGATCCTGATGATGATGATCGGCATCGCTTTCCAGGGCCTGGCCGAATGCTTCCTTTCGCCGAAGTACCTGGAGTTCGCGTCGAAGCAGGCGCCCCCCGGCGAGACGGGCCTCTACATGGGCTACGCCCATCTCAATTCGGCCTTCGGCTGGCTGTTCGGCTTCATCCTCTCCGGGATCCTGCTGGACAAGTGGTGCCCCGACCCGGCCAAGCTGCCGCCGGACCTGACCGAGGCGGCCAGGGCCGCCGTCTACGCCCACGCCCACTACATCTGGTACGTGTTCACCGGCATCGGCATACTGGGCTTCTTGCTGCTGATGGTCTTCCGCGCCGTCACCGACGCGATAGACAGGAAGCAGGCTCAGGGACGCTTGCTTAAATGACTATTTATTAACAAGCCGTACGCCGCCGGCCGGCTGCGCGGGCGGCCGTCAGGGCGCATAGCGCTTGAGACGGCAGGCCCGCTGCTGCGCCCGGGATTTTGATATATTATTCTCCGGCAGGTTCAAAGAAATATTTTTGTGTTTCACCACGGGCCGCCCGGGCGATCGGCTGGCTGCTGGCCGCCTGGCTGGGCGCGACAGGCTGGGTGTATTACCACGGGCACGACTGGACGGCGCTGTGGCAAATGTGGCGCTACTGGCCCACCCTTATCCCGAATTTTTCCGCCGCCCGGGCCTGGATCATCCTGTGCGACCTGGCCCTGCTGGCGGCGCTGCTCTGGCTGACGCTGCTGGGCCGCGGCGCCGGCGCCGCGCTGCTGGCATACGCCGGGCTGGCTACCGGGGAAAAGCCGGGGCAGTTCGCTTTGAGCCTGGCGGCGGGCTGGGGCGCCATGGCCCTGGCCATGTTCGGGCTGGGCGCGCTGGGCGCGTGGAACAGGCCGTTAGTGTTCGCGCTGCTGGGCGCCGGCACGGCCGCCCTGGCCTTTGGGCAATACCGCGGCTGGCGCGCCGCGGCCGCGGCGCCGCCCAAGGCGTCCCCCGCCGGGGCGCGGCCGCTGTTCTCCTGGAATAAAGCGTGGCTTTTAATCTTCGCCTGTTTCGCCGCGCTGAACCTGCTGTGCGCCTTCGTCCCCGAAATATTCTACGACGCGCTGGTCTACCATTTAGCTCTGCCGGACCTGTACTGGAAACACGGCGGCCTTATGGCTACGCCGTGGAACCTTTACGCCGGGCTGCCGCAGCTGGTGGAATGCCTCTACGCCTTGGCCCTGCCGGTGGGCGGCGACGGGCTGGCGCGCCTGCTGCACTGGGCCTTCGGCCTGGGCGCGGCGCTGCTTACTTTCGCGATGGCGCGCCGTTATGTAAGCCTGGGCGCCGCTTACCTGGCCGCGCTGCTGTTTTACAGCATCCCGCTGGTGGGCGTGCTGTCCGGCCAGTCTATGACGGACCTGGGCTGGGTGTTTTTCCAGCTGGCCGGGCTGTACGCGCTGTGCATACGCCTGGAAGCCCCGGATAATTCGCGGAACTGGACGCTGCTGGCCGGAATGCTATGCGGTTGCGCCATGGGCAGCCGCTACCAGGCCTGGCTGCCGTCCCTGCTGGCCGGCGCGGCGCTGGCCCGGGCGCTGCCCGCCGGCGGCAAAGGCGGCCGCCGGGAAGCGCTGCTGCTCGCCGCGGCCGCCCTGGCGGCGGCGGCGCCGTGGCTGGTAAAGAACGCGGTCTTCTATCACAATCCAGTTTACCCGTTCCTGCACGAGTATTTTTCGGCGGGGCCCGCCCCGCGCTGGCGGGACCTGCTGGCCGACGGCGGGGGCCGGGACCCGGGGCTGTTGCTTTCCAGCTGGGCCGGCCTGCGCTCCTGGCTGCTGTACTTCTGGGACTACTCTTTCGGGGCCAATGACCTGGGGCCGGCGCTCCTGCTGGCGTTTCCCGCGCTGTTGCTGCGCAAACATCTTAAACAGCCGCTGCTTTTTCTGCGGGAAGTTTTCTTGCTGGTCTGGTTCACGCAGAGTTTTTTCAGCGGCCTGGCCCGTTTCCTGCTGCCCTGCTTTCCGCTGGCCTTCATACTCTTTGCCGCGGCGGCGGAAAATTACCTGGACCGCAGGGTGAGAAACGCGCTCAACGCCGGCCTGCTTTTTGTTTTTTGTTCCAACTTCATGCTGCAGGTCTATATCTTCAAAGCTTACGGGGCCGACAACGCGGTGCTGGGGCTGGAAACGGCGGCCGAATATCTTAAGACCGCGCATAAGACTTATCCCCGGCCGCCTTATGTCGCGCTGGAATACATCAATAATACCCTGCCGCAGGACGCGCGCGTGCTGTTCGTGGGCGAGGCGCGCGGCTTTTACTGCCGGCGCGATTACCTGGCCGGCGCGGTCTTTAACGAGCCGCCGCTGCGCGAGTGGCTGCGCGGCGCCGCCGGCGCCGAAGAACTGCTGGCCCGTTTCCGCGCGGAGCGCATAACGCATGTGCTGATAAATCACAATGAGCTGGAAGCCTGGCGGCGCGCCTACCCCGCGGCCATGGCGCTGGACAGCAGGGCCGCGGCGGTCTTCGATGAATTCACACGGCGCTTTCTGCGTTTGAAGTTCGAAAGCAAAACCGCCCCGGCCGGCAGCATAATTTCCTGGACCCAGGTTTACGAAGTAGCCCTGTAAAAGGGCAAGGCGCCGCGGGCTTTCCGGCCGCCTGTGCCGGCAGCGGGGCGCCGTTGCGGCCTTCCGCCGCTGCTTTATATACATTTTCAAGTGAAAATAAGGATTTTCATATGAAAATAATTTATCCTCATTAATACAGGGGCCCTGCCAGGCGGGGGGCTACCTCCTATGAAAATGCCGGGTTTCGGCTTACCGGGGGCGCTGGCATATAAATTGCTCTGTGAAGGTTGCCGGGGTCACCGGATCCCGGTAAGGCAAAGCGTGGTACGGGGCAATATTCGTTCTGCGCTGCACAGCAGTAAGGAGAAAAATACATGGAAGCTAATGAAAAAGGGGTTTCGCGGCGCGACGCGCTCAGGCGGATGGCGAAAGTTACGATGGGCATCGGCATGGGCCTGCAGCTCGTAGGATCTTTTGTGCCGTCGGGGCACGCGGCGGTGACCGCGGCGCAGGGCGCCAGATTCAGTACAATAGGGCAGGTGTCCTCTCCCGCCATAGGCGTGGCGACGGCCGGCGCTGTGAACAGCGTCACCAGGGAGGGCTGCTATACGAACGGCGCCGGTTACAGCAATAACGGCTACCAGCCGTACAGCAAATACGTTAACTGCAATCCGTAAGCTGAACCTCGTTGCGCCGCGGCGGCCGCAGCGCCGCCGCGGCGCGGCGCAACCGGGGGAGACAAGACGAAGAAAAACACAATATGCCCAACATCCTGCTCACACAAAAATGCGTCCGTTCCTGTCCTTACTGTTTCGCCAAGAAACAGATGAACGACGGCGACAGCGGTGAAATAATAAAGTGGGAAGACATGGTTTACCTGGCGGACCTGTTCTCCCGGGGCGGCTGCCGCGAAATGCGGTTCCTGGGCGGCGAGCCCACGCTGCACCCGGCTTTCGCCGACTTTCTCGCCTATTCCCTGACGCGCGGTTTTTCCGTAACGGTCTTCAGCAGCGGCATCATGTCGGACAAGGTCAAAGAAGATCTGCGGCGGGTCTATAAGACCGTGCCGCAGGCCGACAAGAACGTTTCCTTTCTCTGCAACCTCAACGACCCCGAGCTGTCCCCGCCCGCCGAAAACAAGCGCGTCGAGGAATTCCTGGAAGAATTCGGGGCCTGGGTGATGCCCGGCTTCAATATCTACCGGAAGGACTTCAGCCTGGATTTCCTGTTCCGCTATATCAACCGCTACGGCCTGCGGCGCTCCATCCGGCTGGGCCTGACGCACCCGATCCTGGGCGAGAGCAATTCCTTTATAGCCATTCCCGAGATGCAGGGCATAGTGGACCGGCTGCTGGGCTACCTGCCGCAGTTCAACCAGCAGGACGTGGTGCCCGGGCTCGACTGCGGCTTCCCGATGTGCCTTTTCAGCGACAGCCAGCTGGGGCAGCTGTATAAAGCCACCAAGGGTTCCCAGAGATTTACCTGCGGTGTGCCGCTGGATATCGGGCCGGACATGACGGCCTGGGGCTGCTTCCCGCTGTCGGCCACGCACCGCAAATCCGTGTACGAATTCGACGATTATAACCAGATGACGGAATACTTTACGACTTTCGCGCAGGACATCAGAAAAGAGGCCGGCGGCATCTACGAGAAATGCGACGCCTGTACCTGGCGGAAAAAAGGCATGTGCGACGGCGGCTGCGCGGCGCATATGCTGCGCGAAATAGCCAAGGAGGGCGGCGTGCGCGCTTTCAAAATATGACAACAGCGACAAAACGTGTTTTCGTGGTTCCCTTCAATGAAGCCGTGCTGGGTAAAACGGGTTCGCACCCGGTGGCCGTGCGCACCAACGATCCCGGCGAGATAAGCCGCATAGCCGCTTCGGTCAGCGCCGACAGGCTGCATTGCATCGAGGTCAGCTCCGACAGCCTGGCCGGGCTGGACTTCAAGAAAGAATGGCTGGCGCTGCCGCTGGTGTTCCGCTTGAAACGCGCCGGGCGGCTGCTGGACAGCATTCCCGCGCTCGAAACCCTGCGCGGCGCCGCGGCCCGCTTCTATTTCCCGGCCACGCCTGAAAATATCACGGCGGCGCGCGTGCTGTCCTCGCTGATGGTGAAGACGGGGCTGCTGCTGGACGGCGAAGGCGCCGACTGGGACGCCCTGGAAGACCTGGTGGTCTACGATTCCTGCGGCAAAGTGCCGCACTCCTCCGTGGAGCCTTTCCGCTACGTGTACGCCGAGTATAAGAACCGGCAGGCGGATTATAACGAGCTGTACCTGGAAAAAGAGGGCACCTTCTACCATTGCGACGCGCAGGGCAATGTGGCCCTTTCCGGCGCCGCGCTGGCCGGCGGCGACTTTATAGGCACGCTGGACAAAGCCGACGCCATAGACTTCTCCGCCTGCAGCCTGGCCGCCAGGGAAAAGCGCCGCGCCCCGCTGCTGAAATTCGAAGGCTGCGCGGTGTGCCCCGGCTGGCTGGCCTGCGGTTACCGCAACAGCGCCAAACCCGAAACCTGCGGCATGAAGCCGTTCATGACCGCGCTGCTGGACGCCGCCGAACAGGTGAATAAAAATGCCGACCATAATATTTAAAGCTACCGAACGCTGCAACGCGAACTGCGCCTACTGCGACGTGGTGCGCAAGAAATGCGTGCCGGACATGTCCATGGACATGCTGCGGCTGGTCTTCTCCCGGGCGGACGCGTTCCTGAAAGAAAGGCCCGCCGAGCATATCAACCTGACCTGGCACGGCGGGGAAGTGATGATGCTGGGGGCCGATTACCTGAACGCGGCGGCGCGGCTGCAGGCCGAGTGCTGCCCGTCCACCAAAGACCGGATCTTCCATTCGGTGCAGTCCAACCTTACGCTGCTCGACGCCGGGCTGGTGGCCGCGCTGCGCAACCTGGGCATCAATAACGTCGGGACCAGCTACGACCCGCAGGACAATGTGCGCGGGTTCGGCAGCAGTCGGGATTCCGACAGCTACAATAAGCGCTTCTTCAGGGGCGTATCCCTGCTAGAGGAGAACGGCATGCAGTGGGGGCTTATCTACGTGGTCACCAAAAAGTCGCTGGCGGTGCCCGGCGAGTTGTTCCATTTTTTGACCAATATGACCAACGCCCTGATGATAAATCCCATCCTCACGCACGGCGGCGACGAGCTGGGCCTGGGCATAACGGCCGCGGAATACGCCGATTTCCTGGGCGAGATGTTCAAACTGTGGTGGCCGGCCCGGGACCGGTACGGCATGGTGCGGCCCTTCTCGGAATATTACGGCTACTATACGCGGCGCGAGACCGGGCTGGTCTGCACCCGCGGCGGCCAGTGCGGCAACAACCACATGTACATCGGCCCGCAGGGCCAGCTTTCGCATTGCAGCTGCTCCGCCGACTGGAGCCTGGTGGATTACGGCAATATCGCGGATACCACCATCGGCGAAGTTTTCGGCCGGCAGAAGCGCAAAGACTGGGCGGAGCGCGGCGCGGTGCTGGAGGCAGGGGACTGCAAGGACTGCCGCTTCTGGGGCATCTGCCACGGCGGCTGCCCGATGGATTCGCTGGCCGTGCACGGCGACCTGCGCCACAAGAGCGAGTGGTGCGACGGCACGAAACTGTTCCTGACCAAGTATTTCGAGCCGATAACAGGCTTACATTATGAAGGGGGCTCCGGCCATGGCAACTGAACCGCAGTGGATAGATCCTACCGGCGGGCTGGGCGACGTGCTGCTGCTGTCGGGCGTGCTCAAGCTGGTCCACGACAGGACGGGCAAGAAATACAACATGATCCGGCGCACTTCTTTCACCGAAATGCTGGCCGGGCATCCGGCCATAGACCGCATAGATTATTTGCCGGCTGGCGCCCCGGTGATGCCGGTGAAATACGGGCTCAGCGAAGAAGTGCAGACCGGCGGCACCCGGGCTTTCCAGATGCTGGCCAAGATGTTCGGCCTGGAGCTGCCGGCGCCGGAAACTTTATACCTGCCGATGGACGGGGTTTCGGATACGCTGCTGGCGGACATGATCCCGTGGCGGGAGAAGAACGTGGCCATAGTGCCGGACAGCACGGCGCCGAAAAAAATGATGCCGGCGGCCAAATGGGAAAAGGTGGCCAAAGCGCTGGCCGACAGCGGGGCGCTGGTGGTGCAGTTCGGCAAGAAAGGGTCCGAAAAGATCAAGTACTCCTATTCGCTGGCCGGCGTGACCACGCCCAAAGAAGCGATACTGCTGCTCAAGCGCATGGACCTGCTGATAACGCCCGACAGTTTCCTGATGCACGCCGCGCACATGACCGGCACGCCGGCCATTTCCCTGTGGGGCCCCACCGAAGCCGACATCTACGGCTACCCGGACCAGCAGCGGCTGGTAGTTCCCTGCCAGCACGGCCCCGGGAAATGCCGGGTGGCCGACTTTTTCGGCAAATGCTCGGCGCCGGCGCACTGCATGGACAAGATAGACACGGACGAGATAGTGGCGCGCGCGCTGAAGCTGCTGGGCGGGCAGGGCGGCCGCGGGGGGAAAAAATGAGCCTGAAGCCGTATGTTTTCCTGATGTGGCTGGCGCTGCTGCCGGCGCCGGCAGGCGCGGCGGTGCCCGAGGGCCAGCCGGCGCCGCGCGTGAGCATGCAGCTGCTTAAAGACGGCGCCGTTACCGATTTCCCCGGCTGGGCGGCGTACCGGGGCAAGGTGGTTGTGCTGGAACTGTGGGGCACCTGGTGCGCCCCTTGCGTGGTCTCCATTCCGCATTTTAACGGCTTGCAGAAAGCGCTGCAGGGTAAACCTGTGGAATTTATTTCCGTCACCGACGAGAGCGCGGCCCGCGTGGGGAAGTTCCTGGAGCAGCATCCGATGGCGGGCACCGTGGCCGTGGGCGGCGGGGAAGCCATCAGCGCTTTCGGCACGGGCCTGTTCCCGCAGACGGTGATAATAAGCAAAACCGGGACCGTGCTGCGCTATACCCAGCCCGAAGAACTTTCTGAGAAAGCCCTGGCCCGGCTGCTGGCTACCGGCTCAGCCGCCGGCATCAGGCGCATACTTCCCGACGTCGCTCCCGCGAAAAAGACGGCGCGCAGGACGCTGTTCGAGGTGCGCATAGACAGCATGTCCTGCGACGAGCCCGACAGTTTCGAGACCCAGGCCGGCCCCGCGGGCGTGACGCTGACCTGCAGCGGGGACCTGCGCCACGCGCTGTCGCAGGCTTACGGGATAAAGGAAAATAATATAGAGATCTCGTCCGCGCTGCCGCGGCAGAGCTTCAGCCTCACCGCGCGGTATCCGCAGGCTTCTGAGAAAATGTTCCGGTCTTTGCTGCGGCAGGCCGTAAAGACCGCTTACGGCGCAGAAGTGCGCGGCGTGAAAAAAGAAAAACAGGTGCTGCTGCTCCGTTATGACAAAGAGACGCCGCACAGCGGCCTGCAGCCGGCCAAAGATAGCCGCGCCTCCGTAAGCGGCAGCAACCAGTCCGTCCGCGCGCAAGGCGCCCGGATGGACCAGATCGCGGGGATGCTTGAAAATATCTGCCGCCTGCCGGTACTGGACGAAACAGGGCTGGCCGGCGGCTACGATATAGACATTGAATGGGAGCCGGCAACCCCGGAGGCGCTGGGCGCCGTTCTTAAAGAAAAGCTCGGCCTGACGCTGGTCCCCGCCAGCCGCGGGCTGGAGACGCTGGAAGTCTACCCGGCCGGGGGAGAATCAGGTTCCTAAAAAGCGCCGGCAGCCGCGCTGCGCAAAAATCCGCGCCAGGGTAAAAGGGGCTGAAACTTTCCCGATGCGCCACGTTAAGGATCTGCTGCCGGGAGCGGCAGGCCTCGCGATATGGCCGGGTATTTGAAATCCGGGACCGGGGGTGTCTTTTTTCTTTAAGTTTGGTAATATATACCTGTACGGCGCGGTGGCCAAGTGGTAAGGCGGAAGTCTGCAAAACTTCTATTCGCGGGTTCGATTCCCGCCCGCGCCTTTTTTCTTTTTCAAATTAATCTGGAGGATGGGGAGGAACCCCCTTAACACGCCTATGCACCTCAGCAGATTAGCACTGTCCCTCGGCCAGTCGGCCACGCTCAAACTAAATGAATTAGCCAATAACCTCAAAGCTGAGGGCAAGCCCGTAGTGCACCTGGGCGGCGGCGAACCCGAAGAGAAAATACCCGCCGGCGCCTTCGAAGAAAGCCGCAAAATGCTGGACGCGGGCTTTGTGCGCTATACGCCCGTTTCCGGCACCGCGCCGCTTAAAAAAGAGATCGTGGCCTATACCGAGCGGTATTACGGCGTGAAGCCCGGCCCCAAAAACATAGTGGTAGCTTCCGGCGCCAAGCAGGCTATTTATAATTTCCTTATTTCGGTGCTGGACCCCGGCGACCAGGTGATCTTCCCCGCGCCTTACTGGGTGAGCTACCCGGAGATGGTGCGCCTGGCCCACGGCACGCCCGTGGTGGTGCGGCCCGCCGCCGGCCGGCTCCAGGTGGACGTGGCCGACATAGAGGCCCGCATAACCGCCAATACCAGGGCCATCCTGCTCAACAGCCCCAATAACCCTTCCGGCCAGGTCTATTCCGAAGAATTCATCCGCGGCATGGTGGAGCTGTGCGAGCGGCGCAATGTCTACCTGCTGATGGACGATATCTACAACCAGCTGGTGTTCGACGGGCTCAAGGCGCCGTCGGCGTTTAACTTCTCAAAGAAGCCGCTCAACGAGAGCCTGATCGTTTCCGTCAACGGCGTTTCCAAGACCTTTTCGATGACCGGCTTCCGCATAGGCTGGAGCGTGGCCAACGAGGCGCTGACGCAGGCCATGATCAAGGTGCAGGCGCAGGTTTCCTCCTGCCCGTCGGCGCTCAGCCAGACGGCGGCGGCGGGCGCGCTGCGCGGCGGCGGGGATTTTGTGGGCACGCTGCGCGCCGGGCTTGAGAAGAAGCGCGACGTGATGGTGGCCGAGCTGTCGAAATTCAAAAAGGTGAAGCTGCACAAGCCGCAGGGCACTTTCTACAGCTTCCCGGATTTCAGCGCCTATGAGCCGGATTCGACCAAGCTCTCCAATCTGCTGCTGGATAAAGCCATGGTGGTCACCGTGCCCGGCGTGGAATTCGGCCTGGAAGGCCATCTGCGCCTGAGCTACTGCGGCGCCGAGAAGGATATTGTCGAGGGCGTGAGCCGCATACGCAAGATCTTAGATTAACTATAAAGCGAGGTCATTATGCCTGAACTCAAGGAGAAACCCGTGAACGCCGAACTGACGACTTCAAAGACCCTGTTCAAAAACCTCAGCGCGCCGGAGCTTTACGAGCGCGCGGTAACCCGCAAGGAAGCCGAGATCGCCGCCGGAGGCGCGCTGTGCGCCCGCACCGGCAAGCACACCGCGCGCAGCGCGCAGGACAAGTTCATCGTGAAGGAACCCTCCAGCGAAAAGAATATCTGGTGGGGCGACCAGAACGTGGCCACCGACGAAGCCACCTTCGACAAGCTGCTGGGCAAGGTGCAGAATTACCTGGCCGACAAGGAAGTTTACCAGCGCGATTGCTACGCCGGCTCCGACCCCGCCAACCGCCTGAACGTGCGGGTCTACACCGAACTGGCCTGGCACAGCCTGTTCGCCGGGCACATGTTCATCGACCCGCCCGCCGCCGACCTGCCCGGCTTCAAGGCCGGTTTCACCGTGTTCTGCGTGCCCGGTTTCAACGCTCTGCCCCAGGTGGACGGCACCCGCGGCAGCGCTTTCATAATGCTGAATTTCAAGCGCAAGATAGTGCTGATAGGCGGCACCGCTTACGCCGGAGAGATCAAGAAGTCCATTTTCAGCGTGATGAACTACCTGCTGCCGCTCAAGAGCGTGATGCCGATGCACTGTTCGGCCAACGTGGGCAAGCAGAACGATACGGCCATCTTCTTCGGCCTCAGCGGCACCGGCAAGACCACGCTTTCCTCGGACCCGCTGCGCCGCCTGATAGGCGACGACGAGCACGGCTGGAGCGACAACGGCGTGTTCAATTTCGAAGGCGGCTGCTACGCCAAGGTGATCAACCTCAGCGCCGAGGCCGAGCCGCAGATCTACGCGGCCACACGGCGCTTCGGCACCATACTGGAGAACGTGGTGTACGACAAGCATACCCGCGTGCTGGACTTGAACGACGGCTCGCTGACCGAGAACACCCGCGCGGCCTACCCGCTGGAATATATCGATAACGCTATAAAGGGCGCGGCCTTCCCGCACCCGAAGAACATAGTGATGCTCACCTACGACGCCTTCGGCGTGCTGCCGCCCATAGCGAAGCTTTCCTATGAGCAGGCGATGTATCACTTCATCAGCGGCTACACCGCCAAGGTGGCCAATACCGAAATGGGCATCAAGGAACCCAAGGCGACCTTCAGCACCTGCTTCGGCGCGCCGTTCATGAGCCACCACCCGTCGGTCTACGCCGAGCTGCTGGAAAAGAAGATGCGCGCCAACAAGGCCGACTGCTGGCTGATCAATACCGGCCTGTGCGGCGGGCCCTACGGCGTGGGCAAGCGCATGAGCATAAAGCACACGCGCGCGCTGCTCAACGCCGCGCTGGACGGCGCGCTGGCGAAAGTTGCGTTCACGAAAGACCCGGTGTTCGGCTTCGAGATCCCGACCGAATGTCCCGGTGTGCCCGCCGAGGTGCTCAACCCGCGCCAGGCCTGGGCGGACAAGGCGCTGTACGACGCCAAGTGCAAAGAGCTGGCCGGGCTGTTCGCGGCCAACTTCAAGAAGTTCAATGTCACCAGCCCGGCCATAGCCGGCGCCGGTCCGAAGCTTTGAAGCTTCGGGCTGTAAGGAAAGGGCCGGCTCTGCCGGCCCTTTTCATTTGCTGCCGCTAACCCAGGAAGAAAAATTGATATTATAGGGCTATGCATATACTCATCAATATTATCCTGAGCGCGATAGCGGTTTTTGTCACGGCGAAATTGCTGCCGGGCGTTAAGCTGCAAGGTTTCGGCGCCGCGCTGGTGGTGGCGGTGGTGCTGGGCGCGGTCAACGCCGTGCTGCGGCCAGTCCTGCTGATCCTGACGCTGCCCATAAATATCCTCACGCTGGGCCTCTTCACTTTCGTCATTATAGGCGGGCTGGTGCTGCTGGTGAGCTGGCTGGTGCCGGGCTTCAAGGTGGAAAGTTTCTGGTGGGCGCTGGTGTTCGCCCTGGTGCTGTGGCTGGTCAACGGCGTGCTTTCTATCTTTAAATAACTGAACGGTTAAAGGGTTATATGAAAAAATATATATTAGCCTTGTGCGCCGCGCTGCTGCCGGGCTGCGCTACGGTGCCTAAAGATCTGCGGCCGGTGGACGGTTTCGACCTGGGCCGCTACCTGGGCGTATGGCACGAAGTGGCCAGGCTGGACCATACCTTCGAGCGCGGGCTGACCAAAGTGACCGCCGAGTATTCGCTGCGCGCCGACGGCGGCGTTAAAGTGTTGAACAAGGGTTTCGACCAGCGGAAAAATAAATGGAAAGAGGTCGAGGGCCGCGCTTATTTCACCGGCGAGAAAACCACCGGCAGCCTCAGGGTGAGTTTCTTCAGGCCTTTTTACGGCGGCTACAATATCATCGAGCTGGATAAAGAAGGTTACCAGTATGCGCTGGTGGCCGGCCCAAGCAAGTCTTACCTCTGGATCCTGGCACGCAGTCCCGAACTGCCTCCGGCCACGCTCGAAATGCTGCTGGCCAAAGCCAGGGGGCTGGGTTTCGCTACCGATAAACTGATCTTCCTGAAATAGCCGCCCGGCAAAGGCCGGAACAAATAAAAAAGCGGGCCCCGTAAAGGAGCCCGCTTTTTTTATGTTTTAAGGAAACTCTTACTTCGCCGGGCCGGCCTTGTAAGGCACGGCCTGGTACTCCATCTGCGAATGGTAGATGTCGTAGTTGTGGCCGGTCACCGCGTCCACCAGGATCTGGCCCTTGGCGTCCACGTCGCCGTTGGCGAAAGCGGGCACAAGGATGTCGATGGCGCCCATGTTAACGGACATATGCCCTTCTTCGCGGTCGAAGATACGGGCCTTCACGAAAGTGGCGCCGTTCTTCTGCACATAAGCGGCTTTGAACTGGCCGGGCAGGTCGCCGGCTACGGAAAGTTCCAGGCTGCCGTTGTTCTTGCGCACCAGGAGCGTTCCCGCCAGGCAGAACCTGACCGGCATCTTTACTTCGTCGGCCAGTTCCATGGCCGGCCGGGTGAAGCAGGGACCGTTGGTCTGGGGCGGAGGGGGAGGCAGCGGTTCATTGTAGCTGACATTGAAGTAGACCAGCTCGCCGGAGGGCGGGTTGATGGCGCCCTTGGCGGTGACTTTCACTTCGCCGCCGGGCAGCAGGTTGCCGTTGGCGGAAACCGGCGCCACCAGCTTGATCTCGCCGAAGTACATCTCGTCGTAGAATTCGTAAACCATGCCGGATATGTATTTCAGCGCGCCGTTGACGAAAACATACTCGGCCTTGCCGCTGTTTATTTTCGGGCTGTCCGAAACCACGTTCAGCTTTATGCCGCCGTTGGACAGGCGCTCCAGGGATAATTTGGAGACGCAGAACTTGGCCGGCAGGCCGGAATCCAGCGCGGACCTGACATCGCCGGAAACTTCGAAGCAGAATTTGCCGTCGTTGACGCTGCGCTCCGTAGCCGCCGGCGAGGCGGGCACGGCCGGGGCGGCCGCCTGCGGCGCGCCGGCTTTCAAACCGTAATTGAGGGCGTCCTGCATGGCGCCGGCCGAAGCCGAACTGGCGGCCGCGGTAAGGATCAGCAGGGAAAGTATCTTATTCATTATTGTCTCCTGTAACTTGAACACTCCGGATGCTATAGCTAAACGATATAAAAAATTCCGGGGCGGCTTTAAGGTCCTAAAGACCCGCCGCTCCGGCTTATTAAGGCCCATGTGCCCATGGGCCTTAAAGGTATTGTTCAAAAAGTATCGAGTTTGTCGAACTCGGACACCACTTTCTTTTCCAGCAAATGGGCCATGTCCCGGCCGTAGGCGAAGGGGCCCTTGGGCCAGCCGAAAGCCAGCTTTACGGCGGTTTCTATGTCGTATTCGGAGGCCATTATTTCGCCGGCCAGCAGGTTGGCTTCTTCTATCACCGGGCGCATCAGTTCGGCGAAAACTTCTTCTTTGGCGATCTTTTTAAGCCCCAGGTATTTTACCAGGTTGGGCAGGATGGGGTTTTCACCCACTATGCGGCCTTCCTCGTAAATGTAAAAGCCTATGGTGGATTTGCGGCCCAGCTGGCCGTACTGCACCAGGCGCTGCTCGGTGGCGGACGGGGCCAGCCGCTCCGGAGAGCCCAGCGCCGCGAAAATGG
>Ga0116170_10000335_pt1 | contig 49929 bp, 43 predicted proteins | sample AD_JPNHW1_MetaG_FD_89797 | JGI IMG/M metagenome (GOLD analysis project Ga0116170, IMG submission 89797) | Active sludge microbial communities of municipal wastewater-treating anaerobic digesters from Japan - AD_JPNHW1_MetaG | ecosystem: Engineered > Bioreactor > Anaerobic > Digestate | place... | reverse complement strand
TTCGTGTTTAATTCGTGTCAATTCGTGGTGAAATCTTACCCACGAATTTCACGAAACAGGCTGCGCCGGAACACGAATTATCACGAAACGTTTCCCGGATATTCTGCAAAATCAATTCGTGTTCATTCGTGTTCAATCCGTGTCAATTCGTGGTGAAATCTTACCCACAAATTTCACGAAACAGGCTGCGCCTGTAACACGAATTATCACGAAACGTTTCCCGGATATTCTGCAAAATCAATTCGGGCTTATTCGTGTTTAATTCGTGTCAATTCGTGGAGTAACAATACCCACGAATTACACGAATGTGCCACGAGCAGATAATCGTATATTTGTAAAATATTAGTGCGAAAACGTTGCTGTTAATAAATTTTCGCGGATAACAAATTTTACATCCCATGAACCGGAAACAACTCTTTGAACTCATCAGGCAGAAAAGATCATTTCTCTGCGTTGGACTCGACAGCGATATCAACAAAATACCGGCCCACCTGCTGGATTCGGATGACCCGGTTTTTGAGTTTAACCGTCAGATTATCGAGGCTACCATAAAATTTGCCGTTGCCTATAAACCGAACTTCGCCTTTTACGAAAGTCGTGGTTCAAAAGGGTTGCAGAGTCTTGAGAAGACCATGCTGTTCCTGAAAAAATACGAAAACGAGGTCTTCACCATCGCCGATGCCAAAAGGGGCGACATCGGGAATACTTCGGCCCAATACGCAAAATCGGTTTTTGATGAGCCATCATCAGGATTTTCGTTCAACGCCGTCACGGTAGCTCCTTATATGGGTGAAGACTCGGTAAAACCATTTCTGGATTTCGAAGGCAAATGGGCTATCATTCTGGCACTGACTTCCAATAAAGGTTCCGACGATTTCCAGTTATTTAGCGACACGGACGGAAAACGCCTGTTCGAACGGGTATTGGAACGTTCGCAGCAATGGGGAAACACTAATAATCTCATGTATGTGGTTGGAGCTACCAAAGCTGAGATGCTTGGCGATATCCGAAAAATAGTTCCCGGTCATTTCCTGCTTGTTCCGGGCGTCGGCGCCCAGGGCGGCAGCCTTCATGAAGTAGCGAAATACGGGCTGAACGACCATTGCGGACTACTTGTGAATGCTTCCCGCAGTATCATCTTCGCTTCAAAAGGACCTGACTTTGCTGAAAAGGCAAAGGCCGAAGCTGCAGCAATGCAAGAGCAGATGGAAACCTTGCTGAGGGATGCCGGGCTGATAGATTGATTGACTGAGCAGCATGATGCTGCGCGGTAAATCTTTAAATACTTCCCGATGAAACAACGAATCTTCCTTATCATTCTGGTAGTTCTATCACTGGGATGGGGCTCCTGGCTCTTTTTGCCAAAATACATGCAGCAGGCACTGCTTCACCTGAATCCCGATATTACGGATTACACAATTTTTCATAACCGGACCATCGTAGCCGGAAACCCTTTGCCCTGGCCAATTCATGATGGTTACAACGCGGAATCAGTCAGTAAATCAGCGCTTCTTGAATTCGAAAAATATGGAACCGTTGCTTTCCTCGTGGTGAAGGACGGAAAACTGCTGCACGAAGAATATTGGGATGGGTACAATGATTCCACCGTCAGCAACTCATTCTCGATGGCGAAAAGTGTTATCTCGCTCCTGATCGGCTGCCTTGCTGACGAAGGGAAGCTCAGCCTCAGCGATCCAGTTGTCAGGTATATTCCTGAGTTAAAGGACGATAAAGATAATCCCATTACGATAAGACATCTGCTCACCATGAGTTCCGGGCTCGACTGGGATGAAAGTTACAACAACCTGACCTCTGTGACTACAAAATCATATTACGGCAGTGATATTACAAAACTTGTAACAACATTAAAGAAGGCTGAGAAGCCGGGCGCCACTTTTCGCTATAAGGGTTGTGACTCGCAACTGCTGGGGATTATAATTGAAAGAGTTTCAGGAATGCCGGTTTCCGACTACGCATCACTCAAATTATGGCGGCCTCTCGGCGCTGAAAAGGATGCCTTGTGGAGCCTTGATAAAAAAAACGGAAAAGAAAAGACGTTTTGCTGTTTTAACGCCACGGCCCGGGATTTTGCCCGTATAGGTCAACTGGTCCTGGACAGCGGCAGTTTTGACGGGAAGCAACTGGTTCCGAAGGCTTACCTTCAGGAAGCGACGGCTCCCTGTTCCTGGCTGCGTGATGAGGATGGAAAGCCTTGTACATATTACGGCTACCAATTCTGGCTAACGGAAACACAAGGGCATAAAGTCATATATGCGCGCGGCATTCTCGGCCAGTATATTTTCGTCATTCCTTCGTTGAACGCGGTGATTGTACGACTGGGAAAAGAACGCAGCAGTGAATATGTGCGCCACGATACCAAAGATTGCTTTGTATATCTGAATGAAGGAATCAGGCTTGCCCGGAAGCCATAAAAAAAGCCGGCAACTTTTCAGCGCCGGCTTGATTTTAAAACCTGATGTTATTCAACAACGGTGATCCATCCGAATTTATCCGGTTCATCGCCATATTGAATACCAAGAAGCAACTTGTAAAGCTTCGTTGATACAGCGCCTGCTTTCCCATCTTTACAATAAAGGAATTCATGTCCGTTGTCGCGATCGGCGATACGTTTGATGGGTGAGATAACGGCTGCTGTGCCGCATGCGCCCACTTCATCAAATTCGGCCAGTTCTTCAACAAGAACATGGCGCTGTTCAACTTTCATTCCGATACTTTCGGCCAGTTGCATCAGACTCCTGTTGGTGATCGACGGTAGAATGGTATCCGATTTGGGAGTGACGTAACTGTTCCCTTTAATTCCGAAAAAGTTGGCCGGCCCTGCTTCGTCAATGTACTTTTTCTCTTTTGCATCAAGGTACAAAGCCGATGCAAATCCTTCATGATGGGCCCTCTCGCCTGAAGAGAGGCTGGCGGCATAATTTCCGCCTACTTTGTAACGGCCTGTTCCCATCGGAGCGGCACGGTCGGCATCGCGTGCAATCTGAATACTTACCGGGTTGAAGCCTTCTTTGAAATAAGGCCCAACAGGAGTAACGAAAACCAGGAACATGTATTCGTCGGCCGGGCTAACGCCAACCTTTTTCCCTGAACCGAACAGCAGCGGCCTGATATACAGCGAAGCGCCGGTTCCGTATGGAGGAACAAAACGTAAGTTGCGCTTTACAGCCTCAATTATAGCTTCCCTGAACAATTCGGTGGGAGGCACGGCCATCAGAAGGCCTTTTGCAGAATCCTGCATACGCCTGGCGTTATCTTCCCAACGGAAAAGCCTGATTTTTCCATCCTTGCCCATATATGCCTTGAGGCCTTCAAATGCTTCCTGTCCATAATGCAGCCCTGTTGCAGCAATATGCACCGGCATATATTCAGAATCTGAAAATTCAAGCTTGCTCCATTTTCCATCTTTGTAGTAAGCCCTGACGTTAATGTCAGTTTTCATGTAACCAAAGGGCAGTTGGCCCCATTCAATGTCTTCCATGATATTTACAGTTTATGAATAGATGATTTTATTTACTTCACTGATATACTAACCATTAAATCAATGTTCCGAGATCAAGATCTGCCATGCGAATTTAGAAATTTATTCCGATGTAAAACGCGGAAAAACAGACGAAAATATTCTGCTCTTTGAAATTATAATCGTTCTAAAGAGCGGCTTAGCGGATCAGGGAATACTTTGCTGCATACAACTTCGGCATATTCTCCTATCTTTATGCCTGAAAATTCCAGCGGCCCATGCAACTGATCCTAAAATATTTCGGCGACATTCCTGCCAACAGCCTGCAGCAGTTGGAAGCGCTGCAAGGCCTTTATTCCGAATGGAATGCCCGCATCAATGTTATTTCGCGCAAGGATATGGACAATTTCATGGAAAGGCATGTGCTGCACTCTCTGGCTATCGCAAAAATCATCCATTTTGCCGCAGGCACCAGGATCCTTGATGTCGGCACCGGAGGAGGCTTCCCGGGCATCCCCCTTGCCATCCTGTTCCCCGAAAGCGAATTCACCCTGGTCGATTCTATCGGCAAGAAAATAAAGGTAGTGAATGAAGTAAAAACGGCGATCGGACTGAAGAATGTCCTCGCTTACCAAACCCGCGCCGAGGAGATTAAAAACCGTTACGATTTCATCGTAAGCCGCGCCGTGACTACTTTACCGGAATTCCTGGGATGGGTCGGAAATAAAATAGGGCCAAACAACAACAACTCGCTGAAAAACGGAGTTTTATACCTCAAAGGCGGCGACTTGCAAACGGAACTAAAAGATCTGAAATGGCGACATGGCGTTTTTGACCTGAATACATTTTTCGACGAAGAATTCTTCGTAACCAAAAAAATTGTCCATCTCTATAAATAAGCCTGCCGATATTCATTCGTCCGCCGGTATTTTATACTTTTGACGTAGCTAAAGTGAAGCCGACTACCGTTCATATCCCGGCTGTTGGCTTTTAGCCTTTGGCCTGCCGTCTTACGCTCAGCCTGCCCAGGCAGGTAAACTGTTAGCTGTTGGCGTTTTGAGTTCTGAGTTTTGAGTTTTGAGTTCTTTTTTCTCCTTTCTCCTTGCCCCCTGCTCCTTGCTCCTTGCTCCTTGCCCCCTGCCCCTTGCTCCTTTCTCCTTGCCCCCACATAAACATTAATCTTAAAATCAACCCTATAATGAACAAAGAATTTAACAAACTGAGCCCTGAAGAGGTTTGGAAAAATTTTGTAAGCCTTACCCAGATTCCGCGCCCGTCGAAAAGCGAGGATCGCATCCAGCAATTCATGGTTGAATTCGGAAAGAACCTCGGACTAGAAACCATTCACGACGAAGTTGGAAACGTGATCATCCGGAAACCTGCCACCCCGGGGATGGAAAACCGTAAAGGCGTAATCCTTCAGGGTCACCTGGATATGGTTCCCCAGAAGAACAGCGACAAGGATCATGATTTTGAAAAGGACCCCATCGAAGCTTACATCGACGGCGAATGGGTAACGGCCAACGGCACAACGCTGGGCGCCGACAATGGCATGGGCGTAGCTTCGGCCATGGCTGTGCTGGCTTCAAAGACGCTGAAACACGGTCCCGTTGAGGCGCTGTTTACCTGCGATGAAGAAACCGGCATGACCGGCGCCGAAGGTCTGAAACCAGGCATCCTGAAAGGCGAAATCCTGCTGAACCTCGATAGCGAAGAAGAAGGCGAACTCTATGTTGGCTGTGCCGGCGGCACCAATGCCAACGCTGCCTTGAAATACAGGGAGGAACCTGTTCCCCAGGGTGTCGTTGCCTATAAACTTTCGCTTACCGGACTAAAAGGCGGCCACTCGGGGCTGGAAATCATCCTGCAACGCGGCAACAGCAACAAACTGATGAACCGCTTCCTGTACCATGCTGCCGAAAAGCATAACCTGCGCCTGGCCACCATCGACGGCGGCAGCCTCCGCAATGCCATTCCCCGCGAATCGTTTGCAGTGGTTACCATTCCCGCCGACCGTGAGGAATCATTCCTCAAATGCGCAGCAAAACACCACGATTTATTCCGCAGCGAACTTGCTGCCGTTGAACCCAACCTGAAATTCACCTGCGAAAAAACAGCGATGCCGGCCAGCCTGATCGACGCCGACACCTTCCACAAACTGATGAAAGCCGTGTACGCCTGTCCGAACGGAGTGATACGGATGAGCGACGATATGCCCGGATTGGTTGAAACATCTACCAACCTTGCCAGCGTAAAAATGATTGACGGTGAAATCCGCGTTCAATGCCTGCTGAGGAGTTCTGTCGATTCGTCTCAGGATGACCTTGGAAACATGATACAGAGCGTATTTGAACTTGCCGGCGCCAGCGTTGAACTCAACGGAAAATATCCCGGCTGGAAGCCCAATATGAATTCGCCTATACTGAACACGATGCAGAATGTTTATCAGAAACTCTATGGAAAAATCCCCGGGATAAAAGCCATTCATGCCGGACTTGAATGCGGCATTCTGAGCGGCGCATATCCCCACTGGGATATGATTTCCTTCGGACCGACGCTTTGCTATCCGCACTCGCCGGACGAAAAAGTTAACATCGCGTCTGTGGAAAAATTCTGGAAATTCCTGACCACAACCTTGGAAAACATTCCTGTAAAATAACGTATCTCCTTGATTTAGAAATGTCCGGCAGTTTCTGGCCGGACATTTTCTTTTTTCCGGATGATATTTGGTAATCTAAAAACTTTTCATACCTTTGCGCCCCTAAAACTACCTGACCCATGAAAAGGACATTCCAACCATCGATACGTAAGAGAAAGAACAAACACGGATTCCGCAGCCGTATGGAAACTGTTGGCGGACGCAAGGTTTTAGCTGCACGCAGGGCACGCGGACGTAAAAAACTTACTGTTTCCGACGAAGGAAAGTAGTTCCCTGAAAATTAAAGCTGTTTATCATTGGTCAACAGCGCTATAAGAAATTTTCCTTACAATACAGGAGGAGGTTATACCTGCCTCCTTTTTTCTTTTTCACACTTTCAGTTTTCACCGTGTAATGCATTCCGGAACCGGGAAAAATGATAATTTAGCCCATTCTTTCAGCTATGAGCCAGGAATTCATCAACGAGGCATCACTGACCGGCACCATGCGGGTGATTATAATCCTGATAATCATCTATGCTTGCTATTCTTTGCTTGTTCGTTTCATCATTCCGACGGTAATAAAAAAGAGCCTTCGCAATTTTCAGGAAAAATTTTATGAGGAAAACCCTGATCTTCGGAAGGAGGACAACCTGAAAAAAGAAGGCGAAATTTCTATACGAAGGATAGATGACCGGAAAGCCCGGCAACTCTATAACGATGCTGAAGATACCGAATACGAAGAGATCAAATAACCTTTAACGAACCGAAATCCAATTTTATCATGGCACAATCTAACTTCCTGAAAAAGTCGTACCCTTACTTTCTGGCAATATTGATATTTGTTGCTTTGACGCTGGTGTATTTCAGCCCGTTGCTCGAAGGAAAACGAATGAGGCAATCGGACACCATGAATTACCAGGGAATGTCGAAAGAGATTTCGGATTACCGGGCCAAAACCGGCGAGGAAGCCTTGTGGACCAACTCCATGTTTGGCGGCATGCCGGCCTACCAGATATCAGTTGTTTACAAGGATAATCTGGTGAAATATGTAGATAAGATCATGAAACTGGGCCTGCCCCACCCTGCCGATCTGGTGTTCCTGTATATGATCGGCTTTTTCATTCTGCTGCTTGTCCTGGGCGTTGATGTATGGCTTGCTGTTGCCGGAGCTGTCGCATTCGGGTTTTCTTCGTATTTTTTCATCATCCTGGAGGCGGGGCATAACAGCAAGGCGCACGCCATCGGTTACATGGCGCCGGTACTGGCGGGGATCATTCTCACCACGCGCGGCAAATACCTTCTCGGAGGCATCCTCTCAGCCCTGTTCATTTCGCTGGAACTTTACGCAAACCATCTGCAGATTACCTATTACCTGTTGATGGTCGTAGGGATATTCATGATTTCCGAACTCATTTTCAGCATCCGCGAAAAAAGGCTGCCCGGCTTCCTGAAATCTATCGGCGTATTGATATTCGCCTCTGTAATTGCCGTCGGGTGCAATATCACAAATCTTTGGTCAACTTATGAATACGGTAAATATACCACGCGCGGAAAGACCGAATTAACAACCGAGGCCGAAAACAGAACAACCGGCCTCGACAAAGACTACGCCACTGACTGGAGCTATGGCAAGGCTGAAACATTCACCCTGCTTGTTCCGAATTTCATGGGAGGCGCTTCTCAGGGCAAACTGAGTGAAAAATCGGAATCCTACAAAGCCATGATCAGCAATGGGGTTCCTGAAAACCAGGCCGACCAGGTCATTAAAAACATGCCTTTATACTGGGGACCTCAGCCCGGCGTGGCAGGGCCCGTTTATATCGGAGCTATCGTGATTTTCCTGTTCGTGCTGGGACTATTCATCGTCGACAACAAGTACCGCTGGTGGCTGCTGGGAGCAGCGCTCCTGTCGGTTCTTCTGGCATGGGGACGAAATTTCATGCCGCTTACCGATTTCTTCCTCGATTATGTACCGGGATATAACAAATTCCGTGCTGTATCAATGACGCTGGTTATTGCCGAATTTGTGATCCCCCTCCTCGGGGTTCTTGCCCTGGCGAAGATTTTTGACGGAACCATCGATAAAAAACAGCTTAATAAAAAACTTCTCTATGCGCTGAGTATCACGGGAGGATTGACCTTGATCTTTGCCTTGTTTGGCGGATCATTGTTTAATTTCTCCGCAAAAACTGATGAACAGCTCAAATCCGTGTTCCCCGACTGGCTAATGGCTGCCGTTCAGCATGACCGGGCGTCCATGTTGCGCTCAGATGCTCTCCGGTCGCTGTTATTCATCGTGCTGGCCGCTTCGGCTATATGGGCCTGCATCAATGGAAAACTGAAGAAAAAGTATGTATTCCCCGCTCTGATTGCACTGGTTGTCATTGACCTCTGGTCGGTAGACCGCCGCTATGTGAACAATGACCTCTTTGTTCGCAAAAGTATTGCTGCCAATCCTTTTCAGCCCACGCAGGCTGACGAACTGATCATGAAGGATGTAGATCCGTATTTCAGGGTTTTCAACCAGACGGTGAGCCCGTTCAACGATGCCAGCACATCCTATTTCCACAAATCCATTGGCGGATACCATGGCGCCAAACTTCGCCGTTACCAGGAGATTATCGATCATCACCTTTCAAAGGGGAACATGAACGTATTCAATATGCTAAATACCAAATACTTCATCATGCCTGATCAAAACCATCAACCGATGCCCCAGATTAATTTTGAAGCCCTGGGCAATGCATGGTTTGTAAGAGATGTAAAGATGGTAAAAAATGCTGATGAAGAAATAAACGCCCTCAATACGTTCAGGCCCAAAGAAACAGCCGTGGTTGACAAACGTTTTGAGAGTTTTGTCAAGGAACACACTTTTACTTTTGATTCCACCGCCACGATAAGTCTTAAGTCATATAGCCCCAACCAGCTTGTTTACGAATCATCTTCACCCAAGGAGCAACTGGCCGTGTTCTCCGATATTTATTACGACAAGGGCTGGAATGCTTATATTGATGGTAAGGAAGCGCCTTATTTCCGGGCTAATTATATCCTGAGGGCCATGATGGTTCCGGCAGGCAAGCACACCATTGAATATAAATTCCATCCCGGCGTTTACTATACGGGTGAAAAAATTTCGCTGGCAAGTTCTTCCCTATTGATCCTTGCTATGATCGCCATGTTCGGATGGATGATCTACAAAGGCCGGAAGAACCGGCATCCGGAAACTGAAATAAACGGGCCCGGGATCACCGGAAACTCAAAACCGGGGAAAAGCAACTAAGGTGAAGAAAGCCCTTATCATCACTTATTATTGGCCTCCAAGCGGCGGCGCCGGCGTACAGCGTTGGCTGAAATTCACCAAGCACCTCCGCCAATTCGGGTGGGAACCGGTCATATATACCCCCGAGAATCCTGAAATCCCCGCTTTCGACGCAACGCTTGCCACTGACATCCCGGACAATATCACCGTACTGAAGACCCCGATCTGGGAACCTTATACCGCTTATAAAAAACTGGTCGGCATGAAACAGGGCGACCGGATCAACTCCGGTTTCCTTTCGGAGAAGAAAAAATCGGGAATTATAGAATCTCTGTCTGTATGGATCAGGGGCAACCTGTTCATCCCCGATGCGCGGAAATTCTGGATAAAACCGTCTGTCAGATACCTGACCAGGTACTTGTCGGACCATCCTGCAGATGTGATTATCACGACTGGTCCGCCCCATTCAGTCCACCTGATCGGTATGGAGCTGAAACGCATAACCGGTATCTGCTGGCTAGCTGATTTTCGCGATCCCTGGACCGGCATTTATTACTTCGACCAGTTAAAATTAAGCCGGCTGGCAAAAAGGAAACATTCCGGACTGGAGAAGAAAGTACTTCAGCAGGCTGACGGGGTCACGGTGGTCGGAAATTTCATGAAAGAAGAATTCAGCCGTATCGTTAAGCGCAATTATTGTGTTATTCCGAATGGCTTTGATGAAGATGACCTCGAAGAAACCGGGTATGGCCAGGCCGATCAGAAATTCAGTCTTTCTCATTTCGGCACAATTTATCCGCTGGCCAATCCTGTTTTATTCTGGAAGGTTATCGCCGAGAAGCTCGCGGATGACAGCCGCTTTGCCGAAAAACTACAGATAAAACTCGTCGGGAGCGCCGATCATACTGTCATGAGCGCTATCCAAAGCAACGGGCTGGAAAAATTTGTCAGGAAAATCGGATACCTGCCGCATAAAGAGGTAATCCGGGAAATGCAGAAATCACAGGTACTGTTGCTGCTGGTAAATAATACGCCCCAGGCAAAAGTCATCCTGACGGGTAAGTTATTCGAGTACCTTGCTGTCCGCCGCCCTGTTTTGTGCCTAGGCCCGGACGACGGCGATGCGGCTGCACTGCTGAAAGAAACCAATGCAGGAAAAAACGCTGACTACAGCGATGAAATAAGTATGCGGAAGATTCTGGATGAATATTTTTCGCTCTATCTCACCGGAAACCTGGATGCTGAAAGCCGGAACACAGGGCAGTTTTCCCGCCGGGAACTAACCCGGAGAATGGCAGAAGTTCTAAACGATCTTGGAAGCTGATTCCGGATTTTCTAGGAAATAATCTTATTAACAAAGTCGGAAACGTTGTGGTTTCCCTGGAAGGTTTGTTGCAATTCGCGCATCAGCGGGTATTTTTCAGGCGGCAAGCCCGATTTTTCGAGTTCTTCAAGGAATATTTCCGTTGCAATGCGTCCTTCGAGAACGACCTTGCCGGAAATATCTTCCGTGAAAAAGCCCTTCCCTATCAGCAGCCCCAGGGTATGATTGCGGCTCATATCGTTGAGCGCCGTCAGCCCGAAATCGCCGATACCGCAATAATTGAACATGGTTTCTTCCCTGCCGCCCACATGGAGCAGGATGTTTCGCATCTCATTGAAAGCCTTTGTAAAGATGAAGAATCTCAGGTTGGGGGAATGAAAATGGGCATCGACGATGCCTATAATGATGGCATAAATATTTTTCAGGATACTCAGCACTTCAACCCCGGCGACGTCGGTTGTCGTATCGATATAAACCGTGGTTCCATCAAAAAGGGGCGCAACTGCCTGAATAGTATCCCGGCTTGTGGATGCCAGCGTCAGGGCTGTGGGAACATTGTTAATGATTTCTCTTGCAAATGAAGGGCCCTTCAAGGCACAGGTTGGATTTGGGAAATGATCTCTCAGGCAAAGCGCAATCACCTTTTTATGGATTCCAAATCCTTTGGCCAGGTTAACCAGAATGGCATTTTCCGGCAGCTCATCCCTGATTTCCTGAAGGTAAGGAATCACAGCCGTGGAAGGAATGCCGATAAAGATGATCTCCGAATCGCGGAGCACCCCGGGAGCGGTGGTAGCTTTGAGCGATGGGTTCAGCCTTATGTTCGGGAAATATTTCTGATTGATATGCAGGGTTGAAATATCGGATACGACATCCGATTCAACCGATAAAAGATTGACATTCAAATCAGGGCGCAGCGAAAGCACATTGCCAAGGGCTGTTCCTATGCTTCCTGCGCCAATGATGGTAATCTTTTTTTGATTATTCATAATTCCGGATAGGAGGTGCAAAGATAACTAAAGCTGAACTCCCGATAATGGAGATCAAACATTCCACCGGTAAAGACAGCACTTCTCACCCTATCTTTATAGCCGTTTGTTCTGTTCTATCAGATCACTGATTACTTTTATAAGTTCCGAGAATCTTCTGCCATCATGAAATAATGCTGCAGCCCTCTTCCCCGCCCTTTCCGATAACAGGACGACGTCAGAATTTACTGCATTCTCAATCGTTTTAACCAATAGGTCTTTATCATATTTCTCAAGTACAAATCCGCTGTCACCTGCTATCTGATCCAAAATTCCTACTTTACTGACAACAGGAATGCAACCGCACGCCATGGCTTCAGTCAAAGCCACGCCAAAACCTTCCGACAAGGACAACTGGCAATAAAAAGAGCATGATGACATCAATCCGGGTAAGTCGTCGTGGGAAACGAATGGAATATGCCGTAAATTTTCCGGTTTTTCAATTTCAAATCCTGACGCTGTTTTCCCTACCAACACGAACTTATAGCCGGGAAATCTTTTAGCGGCTTCAATGAACAGGTCTATACCTTTAATGAAATAATTTCTTCGATCAAGGTTTGAACATACCGTAAGAAAAGTATTCTTTTCCCGGATAATGCCTTCAACCGGCCTGAACAAGTTTAAAGAAATACCGTTAAAGATTACTTTATAGGGCGTCTTATTCCCCGGGTCGAAATATTTATATCCTTGTTTAGGATAATCCTTATCACAATAATCGTAATCATATTCGACCAGTGACTGGCTTGCCGGTATAAGCATCGATGCTAATCTGAAACTTTTCAGCGTAAACCAGCGGAGTAATGGTTTTCTTAAATTCCCATATCCTATCGAAGGAAAGGAGACACAATCGGTACCACCCATTACGATCACAGAAGGTTTATGAGACAGCCTTGCTAAAAATGCCGGTATGAGTGAATGATAACCGCCAAATTGTATCACAACAATAGAAGCCGAGGGGATAGCAGTCAGCAGAAAAAAGGACTCCTTCATTAACATCCAGGGAGTATGACACTTCTTTTTCACCTGAAAATTCAAACCAGAAACTTGAAATTGAGTCTCAAAGAAGGATTTATCCTTCCGAACAAAGGACGACAATCCGGGGTATATATAAATCAATTTCATACTCATTGACGAGATAATTAAAGGCACAGGCATATTGTCAGCCGCCCGGTTCAAAGTTAAAAATTTAGCGATTATTGCCTGATAGTAATTCCCGCTTTATTCCGGATTTCAGTACAACGTATCAGCGCTGCGAAATAAAACAATCACCTTTGAGGCTTGCTTCTGTGAAAGCAACAGAAAGAATACTCTTTAATTACGTACGAACATCCATTAAAAGGAATGGTCAGTCAGGCAATGACATCTTACATACCATCTCTATTTTGGATCAAAATTCTCTCAGGAGTAATATAAAATCAAAAAAACCGGCATTTCTGCCGGTCCTTTTCAAAACTCTTCCTGAGTCCTATTTAATTCTTCCGGGATAAACCTTCAATGCTTCTTCAAGGCATTTCACGGCGCCCTTCAGGTCTTCCAGTTTCAGCACATAGGCGATACGGGCTTCTTTGGTGCCCAGCCCGGGAGTAGCATAAAATCCTGATGCCGGCGCCAGCATAACCGTCTGGTTTTCATAGCTGAATTCTTCGAGAAGCCACTTGCAGAATTTATCCGAATCATCAATCGGCAAACTGATTACCGAATAGAAGGCTCCTTTCGGCATCGGGGCAAAAACGCCGGGAATCTTATTAAGGGCTTCAATCACATAATTCCGGCGTGCTATATACTCGTCGTATACTTCTTTGAAATACTCCGCGGGGGTATCAATTGAAGCTTCGCCGATAACCTGCCCCAATGAGGGAGGGCTGAGGCGCGCCTGTGCAAACTTTAAGGCTGCTGCCATCAATTGCTTGTTCTTCGAGATAAGGACTCCAATCCTTACACCGCATTCGCTGTATCGTTTCGAAACCGAATCCATCAGCACGGCATGTTCTTCCAGACCTTCGAGGTTCATCACCGAAAAGTGGGTGTTGCCATCGTAGCAAAATTCACGGTATACCTCGTCAGCAAACAGGTAAAGGTCGTGCTTGAGCACGAGTTCGCGCAGTTGCAGCAACTCTTCTTTTGAATACAGGTAACCTGTAGGGTTGTTCGGGTTGCAGACCATGATGGCTTTGGTACGCGGCGTAATGGCTTTTTCAAATTCGCTGATGGGCGGAAGGGCAAATCCCGAACGAATATCAGAAGTTATGGGAACCACTTTAATATTGGCATCCACGGCAAAACCGTTATAATTGGTATAAAACGGTTCCGGAATGATTACTTCGTCGCCGGGATTTAAACACACCTTAAATGCAAATGAAATAGCTTCGGAACCACCGGTAGTGATGATCATATCATTATGATCAACCTGAATACCCCTGGCCTGGTAATAGGTCGCCAGTTTCCGCCTGTAACTTTCATTGCCGGCCGAATGGCTGTATTCAATTACTTTCTGGTCGAACCGGCGGATTGCCTCAATGGCAACTTCGGGGGTGCGTATATCGGGCTGACCGATGTTCAGATGATATACTTTTATTCCCCTTTTCTTTGCCGCTTCAGCATAAGGAACCAGTTTGCGGATTGGTGAAGCCGGCATCTGCTGGCCTCGTTGTGAAATTGTAGGCATAGTATTTAAAGCTTTTAATTGTCGTTTTAGTCAGACAAAGGTAGATATTCTGTTCCATCTGAAAAATTCACTTTTCGAAATGGAACGAAAAATCATGAAAAAACCCGATCCTTTTGGAACCGGGCTTTTTATATCACGCCTAAACCGATTATTTAGCAACAGGAGCAGCCCCCTGGTTCAGGTTTTTTTCGGGATAGGCTGTTGCAGCGGATTTATCAACAACATTACCGATAATTCTTAATTGTACCGGTGAATTGTTTGCATTCGACACAACGTTAATAGTCTTGTTAATTCCGCCAATACGGTTCGTATCATATTTCACTTTCACAACCGAAGACTTTCCTTTCAGGATCGGTTCACGGGGCCAGTCAGGCACTGTGCAACCGCATGAAGCTGTGCAATTCGAAAGGATCAGAGGCTCAACGCCGGTGTTGGTGAACTTGAATTCGCACGTTCCGTCCCCGCCTTTTGTAACTGTGCCGTAGTCGTGGGTAGTCTTTTCAAAAGTGATGACCGGAGCATTGGGATTGGCTGCAGGTTTGGAGGCTGAAGATATTGTTGCATTCTGCTGGGCAAAAACAGCAACAGATACTAACATCGAAACAGCTAAGGAGAGAACTACTTTTTTCATTTTATTTTACTTAGGTTGGTTATTACAATGTTTAGAACTACAAAATTAAACTTATAATTATTTAATGTTATTTTTTTTAACAGTATTTAAGGTTAGCAAGTTTTGTGCCAAAACAATCCTCTTTTTTCAGTCAGTATGCCCCCACTCAGCCGGCTACACAAAACCATAACGTATATTAATGTCCCGCCATTCCAAAAGTTGTAATTGCAAAGTTTTTTTTAACTGTTTTTCATAGCTTTGTACAAACTCTTATTCACCCATGAAAACAAGTTATATCAAAGCTTTATCATTTTTAATGATGTCGTCAGCCATAATCAGTTGTTGCCATTCGGGCAAAATATCACAAAAAGCAGCCGCCACCGGGATTCCTGGTCCGCATGCCATTATCTATCAAACCCGAAACGATTACTCTCAACTTGTGCCGATCAATCTTACTGCTGATAAAAAAAGTGTTGAATCCTATCCGGATGTCAAAGATGTATATTTCGGAGGAAAGCTTGCCCTGCCAACCCAGCTTCATGACGGCTGGCTCCTCGATAACCGCGGGATTTCCCCCAATTCTGCTTTCATCAGCCTTACTTATGAACAATATTCAAAACTGGAGAAGACGCCGGCTGCGGAAGAATTACTCCGGATGGTCATTGACAAGGACCCGGTAACCAAAATATTCGATTGCGGCCTGCGCACTGATTATAAGGATGTTGTGAGCGAACTTAACCGGCATATTGATGAAAAATCCTTCTCAGGATTCAAAACACTGAAGTAACCCTGGTTATGAACAATCGGGAGATCGCCCCGAACATTCATGATTAATTACTAATTTTGCCCCCGAATTTCCTGAGGCTATTTACCAAAGCATTCCTCTGCTTCAGGATAACCTAAATAGAAGGATTTGGAAAACCCTAAACCGCTGGTTACAGTTTTGGATGGCCGAAGTTTCTACTTCGCTTTCCTCGCAGGAGCGCAACGCATATTCGAAAATCAGGGACTCATTAACAAGATCAACGTATTCCCGGTAGCCGATGCCGATACAGGCACCAATCTGGCAAGTACGATGCGCTCGATCGTCGATAGTCCCATCCCTACCGATAATATCAAGGTCACCGCATCGGCGCTTGCAGAAGCAGCCCTGGTTGGAGCCCGAGGCAATTCCGGTATCATATTCGCTCAATTCCTGTATGGTTTCAGCAATGAAATCGTCAATGAGAATAATTTCACCATTGAGAATTTCGCCCGCTCGGTACGAAATGCTGTTACCTATGCATACGAAGCCATAGCAAATCCCGTTGAAGGCACTATCATCACGGTGATGCGCGAATGGGCTGAATTTATTTACGCCGTGAAAGAGCTGTTCGATGATTTTGTCGAACTTCTTACACAAGCCTATCAAAAAGCATCCGAATCGCTTAAAGAAACGACAAGGAAACTTGAACAACTCGCCAAGGCCAACGTGGTTGACGCCGGAGCAAAAGGGTTTGTGCTTTTCCTGGAAGGCATGATCGACTTTTTTAAAAATCGCCAGGTTGTCAGGAAACTCGATGTGCTGAACAATGAGATTTCGATGAGCGAAGTCGAGAATTTTTCTCACGAAATCATCACTTTCCGTTACTGTTGCGAGGCATTGCTCTCACTCGACCCCAAATCAAAGGACAATAAAGGCACCATCAAAAAAAGCATCGCACACCTTGGCGATTCGCTGGTAGTTGCCGGTTCTGACCGTAAGCTGAGAGTGCATATTCATTCCGACGATCCCATTTCGCTTTTCGGAATCCTGGGCAAAAAAGCCTGTATCACCTACCAGAAAGTCGATGATATGGTGATGCAGCGCGAAATGTCGCATAACCGGAAATGGCCGGTAGCCCTGCTTACCGACTCAACCTGCGACCTGCCACAGGATATCCTTGAGAAATACCATATCTCGGTGGCCCCCCTCAGCCTCCACTTCGGCGAAAGCCATTTCCTGGATCGCACAACCATATCATCAGAACAGTTTTATAAACTTTTTGAAGAATCGCCGGTTCTGCCAACAACCGCCCAACCGGCATACAAGGAATTCATCAATAAGTATTCTTTCCTCGCCACACATTACGATTCAATCATAGGCATTCACATCAGCCGCCATCTCAGCGGAACGTTCTCAAACAGCGAAAGGGCCGCAAAAGCTGTAAGCGAACAGTCGGGTAAGAAAATTTCGGTATTATCGTCAAACAGGCTGACCGGTGCGCTCGGCCTTGTCGTGCTGAGGGCTGCCGAAGCTATCGAGAAAGGTGCGAATCACGATGATCTGGTCGACCAGATCGAAACCTGGAAGAAAAAAAACCACATCCTGGTAAGCGCCAAAACAGTGAAGTATCTGGTGCGCAGCGGACGTCTAAGCTATTCTAAAGGAATGATTGGCAAACTGTTGGGCATCAACCCCATCATCTCAATGGATGAAGATGGAAAGGCCACTACTTTCGGAAAAGCCTTTAATGAAAAAGGAAGCATGCGGATTATCATGCGACAGATCGAAGGACTCCTCAAAGAGGGAAAAGCCTGGGGATATGCCATCACACACGTCCATAACCAGGCAACTGCCGACTGGTATGCTCAGCAAATGGAAACGCTTACAGGAATGAAACCGCGTTTTATCAACGATGTCAGCCCTGTGTTGGGCGTGAACGGAGGGCCGGGAACAACGGTTGTCTCCATCCTGATGCAATAGTCTTGCAGAAACGTGCAGAAATCTCACAAGGGCAATATCCTCCTGCCGGTTTTTTAAGGTCAGGCGCCATCACTCCTTCTGACCTGAATTCCTGAGAAGTTTATCCGGCTTTTTAGCCTTTATGTTGACGCGCTGCGGGCATTTTACATTCCCGTGACAAAAATCCGATATTCCGACAAAGTATCGGGCGACCTCGTCAATAAAAGGCAATAATTAAGATCAAAGAAGAGCAAAACCGGCATTTTCATAGTTTCCTGAAAAGCCAAAACCCGAAAGCGGTATTGCCCGATATCAGGATTGGCCTGATGCTAATACGCCTTTCCCTTTACAATACTTACAGGTACAGCTCTTGCTATCGATGATCAGGTATCCCCTGCCGTCACATATAAGGCATATCATAGGTTGGTCTCTCCGGATTTTCATGCTTGCTGAAGATTGGCTTCTGAATATTAATCAACCTGGCTTTTATTCGTGATATGCTCTCCGGGCACAAAAACAGATCAAAATCCGCGTTTAAACGGCTTGTGAATTATTCATGTCTATCAAGCTCATTATCTTTCTGTTGCTAATGCAGAAAGCTGAAAAATAACAATAACTATTTGAGATGCAACGCAATTATCTTGTCGATTTAGTTGCCGGACAGATTAATATTTATTGGATGGTAAAAATGGCTTATCCTCGTTATGTTTCGGGCTATCCTCCACCCGATGCAATATCGGGAGCCGTCGGATGCCGTCAGCATATTCCCAAAATACCGGCGATCTTCCTCAACAACCCGGAGATGATGATTCTGCAAACCGGCTGATCCCCGGTTATTCTGTCCTTTTCATTATGAACCGGTACGTTGTAGAGCGTCCTATGAATGGTTTGCAGGCGACATCCAGACCGGCCGGCCGGACAGATTTCTAAACTTAATCTGGAGCAAATTTCCTATCTTCGCCGACAGTTTGAGGGCACAACCCGTGCCCGGCAACCTTGATTTTTCAGGGTTCGCAAAAAAAATCATTTATCCATTTGCCGACTATGATCACATCTCAACTAATTAATCCTCAAAGTATAGTAGTAATAGGCGCATCCAACGACGTCACAAAAACCGGGGGAAAAGCGCTGAAGAACCTTCTGGACCATCATTATCCAGGAAAGTTATATGCAGTAAACCCCAAGGAAACAAATATACAGGGATTGACATGTTACAAGGATGCAGCCGATATTCCCCAGGCTGACCTGGCCATCCTGGCCATTGCAGCCCGCTTCTGCCCTGATACCGTTGAAACGCTTGCCCGTGAAAAGAATACACGCGCCTTCGTGATTTTTTCAGCCGGTTTCTCGGAAGAAAGCGCCGAAGGGGCAAAACTGGAAAAGAAAATTGTTGAAACCTGCAACCGGTACGGCGCAGCGCTGATAGGGCCAAACTGCATCGGAATGATGAATTCAAATCATACTTCTGTTTTTTCGCTTCCTATCCCGAAATTTAATCCCAAAGGCATTGACTTTATATCGGGATCGGGCGCCACGGCCGTTTTCATCATGGAGACAGCCATGCAGAAGGGGCTTTCTTTCGCCTCGGTTTATTCAGTGGGAAACAGCGCCCAGATGGGAGTTGAAGATGTTTTAATGCACCTTGACGAAACCTTTGATCCTGAAAAGAGTTCTCGGGTAAAATTGCTTTACATCGAAAGCGTGAACCGGCCCGCCATGTTGCTGAAACATGCCTCATCGCTGATACGTAAAGGATGCCGTATTGCAGCCATCAAAGCTGGAAGTTCTGCTGCCGGAAGCCGCGCCGCATCTTCTCACACCGGCGCTATGGCAAGTCCCGACGTAGCTGTGGATGCCCTTTTCCGCAAGGCCGGGATAGTACGTTGTTACGGACGTGAAGAGCTCACCACCGTGGCAGGGATATTTATGCATAAAGAACTGAAAGGCAAAAACATAGCCATTATAACCCACGCCGGCGGCCCTGCCGTGATGCTGACTGATGCCTTATCGGAAGGCGGGCTGGAAATTCCCCATCTCGAAAGTCCCGAACTGCTTTCCAAACTCTTTGCCGGATCATCGGTTGCCAATCCCATTGACTTTCTGGCTACCGGAACAGCAGAACAACTCGGTGAAATCATCGAGCATGTGGATAAAAAATTTGATAACATCGACGGGATGGCTGTGATTTTCGGCAGCCCGGGGTTGTTTGACGTTTCGGATGTTTATAAGGTACTTGACGAGAAAATGCATACCTGTAACAAGCCCATTTTCCCGATTCTGCCTTCGATTGTAAATGTAAAACAACAGATCGATTATTTCATTTCCCTCGGCAGGATCAATTTCCCTGAAGAGGTGATCTTCGGAAAAGCATTATGTAAGGTTTACCATACTCCGAAACCACAGCCTGAAAAAATTGAACTCCCCGCCGTTGACATTAAGACTGTCAGGGAAGTCATCGATAATGCCGCGAACGGATACCTTTCTCCCGGCGAAATCCAGCAGTTGCTCGACTCGGCAGGCATCCGGAGGGCCGGCGAAGCTGTTGTCACCTCAAAGGACGAGGCTGTCAAAGCTGCAACAGTCCTGGGATTTCCTGTTGTAATGAAGGTTGTCGGACCGATTCACAAATCTGATGTCGGGGGCGTAGTCCTCAATGTGAACAATTGCGATCAGGTAGCCGCAGAATTTGACCGGATGATCAGGATCAAAGACACTACGGCAATCCTGCTTCAATCCATGCACTCGGGAATTGAATTATTTGCCGGCGCAAAGTACGAACCAGGCTTCGGCCACATGGTGCTTTGCGGGCTGGGCGGCATCTTCATCGAGGTGCTGAAAGATGTTTCGGCCGGTCTTTCACCCTTATCGCATGATGAAGCCGAATCCATGATCAGAAGGCTCCGGGGCATTAAAATCCTCGAAGGTGTGCGCGGGCAACAAGGCGTTGACATTCCGCGATTTGCCGATGTTGTGGTAAGGCTTTCGGCTTTACTGCAGGCTGCCCCGGAAATCATGGAACTTGACCTTAACCCGTTGCTTGGCAAAGAAGATATCATTGTTGCCGTTGATGCCAGGATCAGGATTGAGAAAAACGCATAGAATATTCCCGGCCGGATTGTTCGGGAAACAGGCATGCTGAAAGCAGATCAATTTACCGGTGTTGGCTTTACTGCCCTGCGGCGGTGAGCGTTTCCCTGTTATAGCTGTTGACAATGGCAACCATATCCTTCCAGTCGGGGATATGAGACCTGTTAATAAAAGTCAGGATAGCGGCAACCGGGAAACCGGCAAGGAAGAGCCATTTCATATTGCTGTCGATAAACGCCACACCTCCTACTCCCACGAGCATAGCAAGGGTCAGGATTTGCTTCTGCGCCTTGTAACGCTTTATTTTCAGAAACGGCGACGCCTGTTTATACGTTTCCGGCATATCTTTTAAATAGGACTCGGCAAATTTGTTGATATCATCGGCAGCGATAAAATTATTCGTATCCGGATACAGACTGACAAAATAGCCATACGAATTTTTATTCCGGGTCACCTTGTTTTCAACAATCATGTTGTTGGTATACCCTCCGGCGGAATAGCACTCAACCCATCCTGAAGACTGCGGTATCCGGGTATAGATATAAAGGCTCATCGGCCCATGCACTGCCCTTTCGGCAAATACACATTCATAAGCGCTTTTCCTTACGGCCCTGAATAATTTTCCGTCCATCCTCAGCCCGTATATTTTGCTGGCAGGGTAAAGCCGGTTGGGTTTCGACCACACGGAAACCATCTGATCGGTAAAGTTCTGCCGGATATAAGCATGATCTTCAATAGAATCAGAAGACGTCAGATATATCACTGCCGGCTTATAATCAATAAAAGGATTATCCGGGTTCCGGCTTTCAGGAGTGAAACTGGTCGTATCGGTGATACTATTTGTTCGGGCCAGGCTATCCTGATCTTTGGTACTCTTTACCCGGGTATTGATTTGAGCCTGAACTGCTATTTGCAGAAAGATAAATGAAAACAGAAAAAAGAATCGCATATAAAAACATTTTGATTGTAAATATATGATTTTTCTTTCCACGCTATCATTTTATCTTTGCAAAAAAACGAAATTGCCCGCCGTGAAACGCAAAGACCTGGTTTTTATCACCCTGTTCATTATCCTGCTGCTCCCCTTTTTCATCTTCGACAGCGTTTACTCAACCTATGTAAGCTTCAACAGCCATCATGGAATGATCATGAGCTTTATCAAATTTGCCGTGCTTGCGACCCTGGGTGAAATGATCGCCCTGCGGATCAGAAAGGGAGTTTATCACGAACCGGGATTTGGAATCATTCCCCGCGCCATGGTTTGGGGCTTCCTGGGATTAACCATCAAAGCGGCCTTTGTTGTATTCGCCGCCGGCATGCCTCTTTTTGTCCAGTACCTGGGACTCAACGATGCCGTTCAGGTGATGCAGGGAGACCTGAGCCTGATGAAAATACTGGTTGCTTTTTGTGTTTCGGCGGGCATGAATCTTACGTATGCCCCGGTGATGATGACCTTTCATAAAATCACCGATGCACATATCATCCAGACAGGAGGAACCCTGCAGGGACTCTTCAGGCCGATCCCTTTTGCTGAAATATTCAGGAATATAAACTGGGACGTTCAGTGGAATTTTGTTTTCAAAAAAACGATCCCCTTTTTCTGGATTCCGGCCCATACGATCACGTTCCTTCTCCCGCCCGATTTCCAGGTGCTGTTTGCCGCTATATTAAGCATAGCCCTTGGATTGCTGCTTGCATTTGCCGGGATGAAAGGCGCTAAAAAATAACCCCGGTAAATATCAGGCTGAAGGACCGGAACGGTATTCCGCTGATCATGCTGCTGAAAAACCTTTCAGAACATGATCTCCGAAAATTAACAATACCTGCTTTGCCTTATCCTGACCGGGATAAACTAAACTCATTCTAAATTCTCCTGGCCGGATAATAAATTTGTGAGTTTATTTCCTTATCTGGTATCTATTTTCCAACTTTGCTGTAACTCTTATCAATCAGATTTAGAAATATAACATGCAGATATACAAATGAAAACAACCGCAAAAGACACACCTATCAACGGTGACATCGTAAATGAAAAAATCTCGGAGCTGAATGTCCCTGTCGTTGGCAAAGCCACGATCAGGGAAATAAAAAGGCTCATTGACAACATTGAACGCGCCAGCGGCATAAAATTCATCCGGATGGAAATGGGCGTTCCCGGCCTCCCGCCCGCCGCTATCGGAACCGAAGCGGAAATCGATGCGCTGAGGCATGGCGTTGCTGCCATCTATCCCGACATTGACGGCATCCCTGAATTGAAAACGGAAGCTTCCCGGTTCGTTAAGAATTTTCTGGATGTTGAGGTCAGCCCTGATGGCTGCATCCCTACAGTAGGCTCGATGCAGGGCGGGTTTGCCTCCTTCCTTACACTGGCCCGGATGCATAAGGAACGCGACACCACGCTGTTCATCGATCCCAGTTTCCCGGTCCACAAACAACAGCATAAAGTACTGGGACAAAAATTTGAAGGTTTTGATGTATATGGATATCGCGGAGAAGCGCTGAGAACCAAACTCGAAAGTTATTTCAGCAAAGGAAATATTCATTCCGTACTGTATTCCAATCCCAACAATCCCTCCTGGATATGCTTCACGGATGAAGAGCTGAAGATCATCGGCGATCTGGCCAACAAATATAATGTTGTGATCCTTGAAGACCTGGCCTATTTCGCCATGGATTTCAGGAAAGATTACAGCCAGCCCGGGGTGCCGCCGTTCCAGCCGACCGTGGCCAAATACACCGATAACTACATCCTGTTTATCTCGAGTTCAAAAGCCTTCAGTTATGCCGGACAGCGTATCGGGCTGATGGTCATCAGCGACAAGTTGTTCCATACCAAAGCTCCTGACCTTCTCAGATATTACAGCAGCGACATTTTCGGAAAAGCAATGATTTTCGGAACTGTATATGCGCTGAGTTCGGGTACTGCCCACTCCGCTCAATACGCCCTTGCCGCTATGCTGAAAGCCGCCAACGAAGGACGGTTCAATTTTGTGGAAGATGTCAGGGAATACGGCCGTAAGGCAAACATCATGAAGAAGCTGTTCACCGATAACGGTTTCCGTATCGTTTACGATAAGGACCTTGATCAGCCGGTTGCCGATGGATTTTATTTCACCATCATGTATCCCGGTTTCGACGGGCCCGAACTCATCGAAGAACTCCTGTATTATGGTATCAGCGCCATTTCATTGTCCATCACCGGCAGTGAGCGTCACGAAGGGCTACGGGCCTGCGTGTCGCTGGTAAGCCGGTCGCAGTTCCCCGACCTGGAGATGCGTCTGAAGAAATTCAAAGAGCATCATCCGGTAGCGTAAACAGCAAATCCGGGGACCCTGAGCCGGCAGGATTTTATATTTAAAATCCTTTTAAATTGGCAGACATGCCAGCAATAAATACTGACTTTTGGTTTCCGTTTGCTTTAAATATCTAATTTCGCATAAAATTTAAGTGAAACACGTAGTACTATGGCAAAATTGAAAGGCCAAATCGTTGTGGATACCGAGCGCTGTAAAGGCTGCGAAGTATGTATCCCGGCCTGTCCCGAAGAAGTAATAGCAATGTCGAAACATGTAAACCACAAAGGGTATTTTTATGCACAGCCTGTAAAGGATGCATGCACCGGTTGCACGAACTGTGCAGTGGTATGCCCCGACGGTGCCATCACTGTTTACAGAAAAAAAGTCGAATAATTTATTCAAAATATTGCGAAAGCATGAGAGAACTTAAATTAATGAAGGGTAACGAAGCTTTTGCCGAAGCGGCTATCCGTGCCGGCGCCGATGGCTATTTCGGTTACCCGATAACTCCCCAGTCGGAGGTGATGGAATACCTTATGGCCCAGAAACCTCATGAACGTACCGGGATGATAGTTTTACAGGCCGAAAGCGAAATTGCAGCCATCAATATGGTTTACGGCGGCGCTGCTACCGGTAAACGTGTTATGACCTCGTCTTCGAGCCCCGGCATCAGCCTCAAACAGGAAGGCATCAGCTATATTGCCGGCGCCGAACTGCCCTGCCTGATCCTGAACGCCGTACGCGGAGGCCCCGGATTAGGAACCATCCAGCCTTCACAATCCGATTATTTCCAGAGTACAAAAGGCGGCGGACACGGCGACTACAGGTTGCTGGTACTGGCCCCGTCATCGGTACAGGAAATGGCCGACTTTGCACGCCTTGGTTTCGACCTGGCTTTCAAATACCGTAACCCGGTTCTTGTACTTTCCGACGGCGCCATCGGCCAGATGATGGAAAAAGTGGAACTCGACCCGCAAAGGCCCCGTTTCACCGATGAAGAAATAAAAAAGAACACGCCCTGGGCTACCACAGGCAAAACTTCTGACCGCGAACATAACATCGTAACTTCCCTCGACCTCGAATCCACCAGGATGGAGAAACATAATCTTGATTTACAGGCTAAATACAGGCTTATGGAAGAACAGGAAGTACGGTATGAAGAAATCAGTTGCGACGATGCCGAGTACATTTTCGTTGCCTACGGAACCAGCGCCCGTATTTGCCAGAAAGCTATCCAACTGGCCCGCGCCGAAGGCATCAAAGTCGGTTTATTAAGGCCCATCACCCTGTTCCCGTTCCCGAAAAAAATCCTCAACAAGCTGGCTAAGAAAACCAAAGGCATGCTGGTTGTTGAAATGAGCGCCGGACAGATGGTGGAAGATGTAAGGCTTGCCGTTGAATGCCAGGTTAAAGTTGAATATTTCGGCAGGTATGGCGGAATCATCCCTTCACCTGATGAAGTAGTGGCAGCCCTGAAAAAACAAATTATTGGAGGATAAGTCATGGCAGAAGTAATTATGAATGCTGAGATTGTAAAACCTGAGAATCTCGTATACAAACGCACGGAATTGCTTACTCCGAGAACGCTTCACTATTGCCCGGGCTGTGGACATGGCACAACCCACCGCATCATCATGGAAGTGATCGAAGAAATGGGTATTCAGTCCCAAACAATCGGTATCGCACCCGTAGGATGCTCGGTGCTTGCTTACGATTACATGGACATTGATATGCAGGAAGCAGCCCACGGCCGCGCACCTGCCCTGGCAACCGCCGTTAAGAGGCTGAACCCCGGTAAATTCGTATTTACCTACCAGGGCGACGGCGACCTTGCAGCCATTGGTACCGCTGAAACCATTCACGCCTGCAACCGCGGTGAAAATATCGTGATCATTTTCATCAACAACGGTATTTACGGCATGACCGGTGGTCAGATGGCCCCAACCACGCTCGAAGGAATGAAAACCGCTACATGCCCCTACGGCCGTGATATAGCGATGATGGGAAATCCCCTGAAAATCACCGAACTGGTCGCCCAGCTTCCCGGAACATTATATGTTACCCGCCAGGCTGTCCATACACCCGCCGCCGTCCGCAGGACGAAAAAGGCTATCCGGAAAGCTTTCGAAAACACGAAACTCAACAAGGGATTGTCCTTCGTTGAAATCGTTTCAAACTGCAATTCCGGTTGGAAAATGACCCCGCGTCAGGCCAACGACTGGATGGTTGAAAACATGTTCCCCTTCTACCCGCTGGGAGATATCAAAGTGAACGAATAAGAAGGGACGACCTTCACATTTCATTGTTAACGCTAAAAAACAATATCATGACGGAAGAAATCATTATTGCCGGATTTGGTGGACAAGGTGTCCTTTCCATGGGAAAAATTCTGGCATATTCCGGAGTTATGCAAAATAAAGAGGTGAGCTGGATGCCATCCTACGGCCCTGAAATGCGTGGAGGCACAGCCAACGTTACCGTTATTATCAGCGACGAAAGAATCAGTTCACCGATCCTGAACGCTTACGATACGGCTATCATCCTCAACCAGCAATCGATGGACAAATTCGAATCGACGGTAAAACCAGGCGGATTACTCATTTACGATCCCAACGGAATTACCAGGCATCCCGAGAGAAAGGACATCAATGTATATACCATTGAGGCTGCCGAAAAGGCCGGAGCACTTGGCATGAGCAAGGTTTTCAATATGATTGTGCTGGGCGGTTTCCTGAAACTCAAACCCATCGTGAGCATGGAATTTATTCACAAAGGACTCGAAAAATCTCTGCCGGCAAGGCATCATAACATGATCCCCGAAAACGAGAAAGCCATCGAACTCGGGAAAGATCTGGTCAATGCCGTTACTATTCTAAACTAATCCTTACTTCTTTTTGACTCCCTTCCTCCGGAAACGGTCGAAGGGAGTTTTGTATTTATCATACATCGCTCATGAACCCGGAAATGCGGAACCTGAAAGCCTTTCTCGATGCGAAATCCGACGAATTCAATACCGCGGATTTCATAGCGCGCGACCCGGTTTCCGTTCCCCATCGTTTTAATTCACCCCCGGACATCGAAATTGCCGGTTTCCTTTCGGCCACTTTATCGTGGGGGCAAAGGCCCCAGATCATTGCCAAAGCCAGAGCCCTTACGGAACTGATGGATAACGAACCGTATAATTTCCTGACGCAGGCCCCGGAAAAAGAATTTGAACGTTTTAGCCGTTTCATTTACCGCACCTTCAATGGCGACGACTGCCTCTTCTTCATGTATTCATTACGTTCCGTTTACCGTGAATATGAAACCATGGAGCAACTGTTTACCGAAGGATACAGAAAGGAAAACTCCGTCCGGGACGGAATCATCACCTTCAGGAAGAAATTTCTTGAAATGCCCCATCTGGTTCGTTCGGCAAAGCATCTTGCTGATCCAGGTTCCGGTTCGGCCGCCAAGCGGGTAAATATGTTCCTGCGGTGGATGGTACGAAACGACGGCCGGGGCGTTGATTTCGGCCTCTGGAAGAGGATTGATCCCGCTCACCTCATGTGCCCGCTCGATGTTCATTCGGGACGTATTGCACGAATGCTCGGACTTCTGAAACGGAAACAGGACGACTGGAAAGCCGTTGAAGAACTCACGGCCAACCTCCGGCTTTTTAACGCCGGCGATCCCGTGAAATATGATTATGCCCTTTTCGGAACCGGTGTCAACGGGATGCACTGATATAAAGGAAATTTCAGATGTAAGCTGACCGGCAGACCTTCTGCGACCCATCGCCCTGCCTTGGGGCAGTATCTGAATTCCTGAATTTCTCTTCCCCTGCGCTGTAATTCCTGATTATCATAAAGGGAGATATCAGCAAAAGGAGGCCCTTCTCACTCCGGACAAGGAGTTTGTTAAGGATGCGGTATTTTCGGATGATATCCGGCGGCGATGATTCAGAAGGCTGTTACTGCGGTTTCACCGGAGGCTTCCTTCCCATCAGGGAGAGCACGCCGTTGATAAAAGAAAGCGGATGCACCGGGTTGCCGGGGACAAACAGATCGATAGGATATTTTTCGATGAAACGCCGGTCGAGGGCAGGGCTGCCGGCAAATATGCCGCCGCTGATGGCATCGGTACCGGCAAGGATGATGATCTTTGGAGCAGGAACGGCATCATAGCAGATCTGTAAAGGCTCCGCCATATTTTCAGTGATGGGGCCGGTAATAACAATCCCGTCGGCATGCCGGGGAGATGCCACAAACTCAATCCCGAAACGCCCCATATCAAAATTTACATTGCCGCAGGCATTCAGTTCCCATTCACAACTGTTGTCGCCACCGGCCGATACCTGCCTGAATTTCAGCGAATGGCCGAAAATCTTCCTTATCTCTTTTCTAACCTTATCCGGATCAATCACCAGAGGCTGGTCAGCTCCTTCCTTCACAACCAGTTGATCCCGTTCCGTTACAGAGATTTTATAATCGGTGGTAAACCGTATTTTCTCCGGAAACATCAGGGCGCATTCACCGCAAAAAGTACACTTCCCAAGGTCGATGCACACCGGATTTACAGAAATAGCCCCTGTGGGACAAACATCCGCAAGTCTTTGTCCGTCCGCCGGCTCCGGGCTTATTACCGGTCGTCCCCTGAATATGCCGGGGACTTTGGCCGTGGTGACGTCCGGGATATATTGTTTGCCCTGGTGGAATAATATCTTTAGGTTGTTCAGCATAGAATTTCGTTTACTGATCAGAGGTCGTGCCCGCAGTACGACAGGTTAAAACTCTTGTTGCAGATCGGGAAATCGGATATTTCGTTGTTCCGCACGGCAAGGGCCAGGGCCATCCAGTTGTGGAACGACGGATCCTTGACTTTATAGACTTTCAGACTGCCATCGGGCCCGGTAACGGCACAATGACATATTTCGCCGCGCCAGCCTTCAACAAGTGAAAGAGCGAATAAATCCCTCCCGGGCGACTGAAGCGTTTCCTTTTCAGCATTACCGGGAATATCTTCCAGCAACTTCCGCAGGTACGCAACCGACTGATAGACTTCTTCCTTTCGCACCTGCACACGCGAGTACACATCTCCGTGACGCTTCACCACGGGTTCATGGCCAAGTTCAGGATAGAGGGCATGCGGGTGCGATTTACGGATATCGCGGCTGAGACCGGATGCGCGCGCTGCCATCCCAACCGCTCCGATGGCTGAAGCATCCTCGGCCGTTACAACTCCGGTGCGCTCAAAACGCGACAATGCACTTGGAAGCAGGAACAATTCCCTGTTCATTTCGATAAAATCAGGTTCGAAGCGATCGAGCACTTCCGTCAGCCTGCCGGCAAGCGCCTGCGTAAACGGATATTTATTTCTGCCAGGCCTGATTAGCCCTTTCGACAAACGGTTACCGCACCATTCCTGCATAAAGTTGATGATGGGGGTTCTCAGCCTGCCGAATACCGAACTGCCAAGCTGGTATGCAATGTCGGTACATACGGCGCTCAGGTCGCCGGTATGGATGGCGATTCGTTCCAGCTCAAGCGCGATGGTCCGTGCATAATCAACATCCCGCGATGTTTCGAAACCCGACAGGCATTCCCACAGTTGCGCGAAAGCCACCGAATGGCCGACAGCAGTATCGCCGGCAATATTCTCAGCCAGGGTTGCCAACTGGGCAAGCGGCTTCTTCTCAACAAACAGTTTCTCGATTCCGCGATGTTGGTATCCCAACTGGATTTCAAGATGCAATATCTTCTCCCCGTTGCAGATGAACCTGAAATGCCCCGGTTCGATCACCCCGGCATGGATAGGCCCCACCCCTACTTCGTGAAGTTCTTCGCTTTCGATGGAATAAAACGGGTAATCCCCGATAGTATCTCCCTTGTCATAACGATCGTGGGCATACCTCACAGGCTTCATCCACGGATGGTCCGAATAGCTGATCCCGAAGTTTTCGTGAAGTTCGCGTTCAAACTTTTCAAAACATGTATGCCGGGCCGTGAAGGAAGGCAATTTCTTATCCGTTTGCACCAGCGATGAAGAAACATAGATTTCGTGACTCTGATCATCGGCGATGCAACAAACAAGTTTTACTCCTGCCCCGGAAACATATCCGAAATAGCTGACGCAGTGCCTTTCAACGGATTGCTGAACAAAACCGGCATTCAACTCCAGAAAAGCCTCATAGTCGCTTTCCGGAATTTCGGAAACCGGAACAGCCTGGTTATTATGGATGGTTATATATTTCATATCACTGGGGTAACAGCATCACAGCATCCCGGATGAGTTGCACAAAACCGGAAGGCGGGTTCAATCCGAGATATACGGCCAAAGCAAGCAGAATAAACTGGCTCACCGATTCCCACTTTTTAATATCCGCTTTTATCGTCGCATCAGCATCCTTACCGGGAACAAAAAGCATTTTAAAAATATTCTTCCCCATGGACCAGATGATCATGGTGAGAAGCAGCAGAATGAGAATGAGGACGATGATATGGTTGGATTCGAACAGCGACCGGAATACCAGCAACTCGCTTACGAACATTCCTGAAGGCGGAATGGCCGTAATGCTGATATATACAAACAGCATCACCAGCGCCCCGGCCAGGTTTTTATTGAAGTAATTCCCGGTTTTACTGATCACATAGGTGCCGAAAGTCCGGTGCACCTGGTCGATCTGGTAAAAGACGCTGGCCTTGATAAACGAATGAAGCACCATGTGCAAGATGGCTGCGAAATAGCCGATGCCCCCGGCTGCCAGCCCCAGCGCCGACAATCCCATATGTTCGAGGCTGGAGTATGCAAACATCCTTTTTATATGGTCTGCCTTGAGGATATACACCGTCGAAATAAAGACGGAAAGGATGCCGCTCCATAGCAATACCTGGTTCATCCAGGGCAGGATGCAGGTATGCGACATCAGCGTATAAGTGCGGAAAATGGCCACAAAACCCACATTCATCAGCGTGGTTGAGATAAAGGCGCTGATCGGTGGCGGAGCAACCGTGTGGGCGTCCACGGTGATGGTGTGCATCGGGAAGAGTCCCATCTTGGTGCTGAAGCCGACAACCATGAAAATAAAAGCCAGTTTCAGCCAGAAAGCGCCGGCATTCTGCAGATGCAACGGTATATCGCTGAAGGCGAGATTTACCGAGCCGCCTTCCTGCAATGCCTTGCTGAGGAAAACAATACCTACAAAAGCAAATGTGATGCCGATGGAACAGATAAATACGTACTTCCAGGTTGCTTCGAGCGAAAGGTGGGTCCGTTCGTGATAGATAAGCGCTGCCACACTCAGGGTCGTCATCTCGATGAGCACCCACATGATGCCGATGGCAGAAGCCAGGTACACGCTTGTCATAGCGCCGATCAGGAGGATAAGGGCGGTAAAATAGATTCGCTGACGGCGCCAGTCGTCCTCCCTGTGTTTCAGGTAAACCAGGCTGTGAAGGATGGTGGTAAAACTCAGGATCGTCAGCACCGAAAGAAAGATGAGCCCGAGCGCATCAAAGTTGAAATAACCGTCAGCTTCCTGCCCGCCGATATGATAATAACCATAGATGGTAACGGATGTCTGAAGCAGGAGAAAAATTCCAAGCAACACGCCGCGCACGGCACGGTTCCGGTTGAAAAACACGCCGGCGGCAAGTACAAGGACCAATATCAGATAATATTGAAACATACAAATCAGTCTTTTAAGTTGGTCAGGTTATCCACATTCATCGCCTCGAAAGTATCGCCGATCCTGTTGGCAAATATTCCCAGCACCAGCACGCTGACAAAAATATCGAGCATGATCCCGATGTTGACCAGCATGGTCATTTTGTCCCCTACCGCCAGCGAAAGGATAAAAACACCGTTTTCAACAATAAGATAGCCCATTACGTGTGTAATGATCTTGCGGCGGGAAATGATAAAATAAATCCCCGTGAACAGGGCAGCCAGCGCCACCACATAGAAGATTTTATCCGATTCAGTGTCCTGTATGCTGTTGACAAGCAGGATGGAAATCACACAGATAAAGGTGACTATGATCAGCGAGATGAAGTTGGATACGTAAGGTTCGGCTTCACGCGTGATCTTATTTCTTTTCAGGACGTAGGCCAAAAACAGGGGCACCGCCACCGACTTAAAAAAGACCGTTTCCATCAGGATCAGCACCAGGTTCAGCGTATTGATCTCGCTAAGTTGAATAAACGAAACCACGAAAAGCAGGACGCCCTGGAATGCCAGCACTTTTACATACGTCAGCAGGCGGTTGGCAATGGCCACGTAAAACAGGGTGATCAGGAATGTTATCAGCAATACATTAATCATCTTTTCGTGTTTTAAGGCTTAAACAAACTTACCCAGGATCAGCAATGCTCCCAGGAAGATCAGGAGGCTTACCGAAGTGAGCGCGAAGATAAACTGGGCGTTGTGATTCATCCTGAACCTGGCCATGAACGATTCAACGGCCCCGATCAATACGGCCGTCACAAACTGGATGGCAAAGAACATCGGGATGGAATATTCGTACGGGAATATCCCAATGAACAGGTTCACGATAAGCGCCCCATAGATGGCAAATTTCAACAGTCCGGCAGTAAAAATGAGCCCCAGGTCGAAACCGCTGTAATCCAGGATCATCACTTCATGGATCATGGTCAGCTCAAGGTGCGTTTTGGGATCGTCAATCGGCATCCGGCTGTTTTCGATCATGGTGATCATGATCAGCACAAAAGCCGCCAGTACTGCCAGGGCATAGCTGACGGGCGACCCCACATGGAAGGCTGCAAAAATTTCGTAAAAGGACGTATATCCTGTGAGTAAAGCCAGCGAACCGATCAGGATAAAGAAAGCCGGCTCGGCAAACATCGAGAAAAGCGCTTCGCGGCTCGCCCCCATCCCTTCGAAGCTGCTGCCGGTATCCAGCGCCGCAATGATGTTGAAAAATTTACCCAGCGCCAGCACATAGGCAAAGAATATAAAGTCACCGCTGAAACTGATCACCCCTTTGGATTGTCCGAACGGAACCACGAGCATCGCCATCACCACCGACGACAGATAAACGGCGGGAGCCATCTGAAAGATAAAGCTGGTAGTCCGGCTGTAAACGGCCCCTTTCCGGAACAACCGGATCACATCCTTAACCGGCTGTAAGATGCCGGGGCCTTTCCGCCCCGAAAAGATGCTTTTCGTGCGATTGATGATCCCGGTGAAAAATACCGCCGCAATTAATATCAATACAAGGCTCAGCATGTTTAAAGATGTTTTAGGAAGTCAATAAAGCCGGATAACGAGTCAAAAATCATGGGCAGAAAGATCAGCGCCAGGATAAAGACAATGCCATACAGAATATAGGACTGCAGCCTGCCGTTCTGGAAAAACCGAAACCAGCCTAAAAACGTCCTGATACCATCCAAAGGTTTATCAATCAGCCATTTCTCCAACTGGTCATAGGCATGGGTTTCATAATGCGCTTCTCCGGGATACAGCCCGTCTACCCTTTTTTCATGTTTCTTAATGGATAACGTCGCCCGGTTCAATTGACTGTATGTCTTTACGAAAGAGCCTGCCGTGTACTGCTGTTTTGCCGTCGGGGCCACATACCCGCATCCCCAGGTTGAATCCGCGGCAACTTCCCTTTTCTGCATCGCCAGTTTCCTGACCAGGTATATCAACGAAGTAAGCAGTATCAAGCCCCACATGGCCCAACTGATGTTCTGCATGATACCGGCGGTATTCTCCCGGAAAAGAGTTCCGGCAACGCCCTGAATGCCCGGGAACAGATTCACCGGCGCCATGATCATATTCAGGAAGTACCCGGGGAACAATCCGATGGAAACGATCAGAAAAGCGATGAGATAAAGGGGCAGCAATTGCATAAACGGGGCTTCTTTTATTTCGTGATGGAACGCATGCCTCGGATTCCCCAGGAAGACGATCCCGAAAGCTTTGGTGAAGCAAAGCAGGGCCAGTCCGCCGATCAGCACCAGCCCCATGATCATGAAAAGGCAGCAAATCAGCGATGCCAGCGACGCCCCCTGAAGCCAGTTGTATAATCCGGAATAGATGAGAAACTCCGAAATAAAGCCGTTGAATGGCGGTATCCCTGAAATGGCGATGGCGGCAATTAAAAACAGGGCTGCCGTTTGCGGCATCTTTTTGATCAGCCCTCCCAGTTGTTCGATATTCAGGGTGTGCGTCGCCTGGTAAACGATACCGGCGGCATAAAACAGCAGGGATTTGAAAAGGGCATGGTTCAGGGTGTGCAGCAAAGCCCCCGCAAAGCCCAGCATGGCCACCAGATAGTTGCCGGCTCCCATCCCGATGCACCCAACCCCGATCCCCAATCCGATGATGCCGATATTTTCGATGCTGTGGTAGGCCAGCAGTTTTTTCAGGTCATGTTGAACAATGGCCAGCATCACGCCGTACAAACCGGATATCACCGAAACGCCCAGGATGATGTAACCGATCGTGGTATAGTCCGTTTTTATCAGCAGCAGCATCCTGAGAATGCCGTAAATTCCCGCTTTGATCACCACGCCCGACATCATGCCCGACACATGCGAAGGGGCGGCCGGATGTGCGTGAGGCAGCCAGGTATGAAAAGGCACAAAGCCGGACTTGAAAGCGAAACCGGTGAAAAAAATCATGAACAGGAGCATGGAAGCCCCAACAGGCAAAGAAGAGGCGTAAGCCGTAACGGCGTTAAAATCATAGCTCCCTGTTTTTTGCGCTACCCAGATGAAACCAATCACCAGAAAGATGAAGGAGAAGTGCGATTGCACCAGGTAATTCAGCCCGGCCGCAATGGTCGTCTCTTTTTCACGCTCAAAGATGATCAGCAGGAACGATGTCAGCGCCAGCATTTCCCAGGCAATTAAAAAGGCAATGCTGTTCTGCACAATGACCGCGCTGAGAAGGGATGCATGCTGTATCAAAAAACAAATGGCATGAAGCCCCAGGTTGTGAACCTGCGATTTGTAAGCCTTCAGGTAGAAGAAACCGTAAAAGCCGCCGGTAAGGAATACGAAATTGATAATCAGGATGAACCAGCCCGAGAGGGCATCGAGGCGCAGCGGAATACTTCCCGTGAAAAGGCTGCCGGGCAATTCATATAAAAAGGTCTGGCCGGAAAGGCTCAGTACCGCATAATACCCGGTTATTGCCGCATTCAGCACCACGGCCAGGAAAGTTATAATCCCCTTCAGGCGCACCTTTAAAAAAGGGATCAATATCAACGTGACCAGTATAATCGCAAAAAAGGCAGCTATCGGGATCATCCTTCGGTTATATAAAAGCAGTTAATTTTAATCTACTGATTGTCAGCCGGCAGCGACGGTCAACACAAACCCGGGCGCCGGCTTCCGGCAGGATACCCGGTTATCAGCCCCGGCGCTGCAAAGTTAGGGACAATATAATAAAAACCATGAAGCCGTTGTCTTCGATTGCCTTTTCGCGCCGGAAACGGCCTCTCCCGACAGCCCGTAATATTTACATAACTGTCTGACCTGCGATATAATAGCTGAATTCCGGAACAGGAATCCTGACGGACTATTTTTCCCCGCCGGAACGGCTGATGCAGGCCGCCTGAACCGGAAACGCTCAGGAAAAGCCGGATATCTGATCGCTGTTGCCACGGGGCCGATGGTATTCACTGATCCGTTATCCCTCTCAGGACCACGAATCCCCGGATCTTCAATTCCGCAAACAAAACTTAAAACACTATGGCCCATTTTTCCGATATTTGCGCCTGATTCAGCAAGCAACCACCGAAAGATCCGTTTTTGAAATTATCGGTCGTCATAGTAAGTTACAACGTCAGGTATTTCCTCGAACAATGCCTGCACTCGGTCATTACGGCCGGGCAGGACATGGAGATGGAAATCTTTGTCGTGGATAATGCGTCGGTGGATGGTTCCGTCAAGATGCTGAAAGAAAAGTTCCCGGAGGTGCATTGCATCGCAAATACCGAAAACGTCGGTTTTTCCAGAGCCAATAACCAGGCGATCAGGCAGTCGACGGGCGACTATATCCTGCTGCTCAATCCCGACACCGTCGTTGAATCGGACACTTTCCGGAAAACGGTTGCTTTTATGGAAGAACACCCTGATGCCGGCGGGCTGGGGGTAAAAATGGTTGACGGAACCGGCCATTTTCTTCCTGAATCGAAACGGGGATTACCGAAACCCATGGTCGCCTTTTATAAGATATTCGGGCTGGCCCGGCTATTCCCGCGTTCCAGGACTTTTAACCGTTATCACCTGGGTTACCTCGACGACGGCCAGGTAAATCCGGTGGATGTGCTGGCAGGCGCCTTTATGATGCTGCGGCGGGAAACGCTCGAAAAGACCGGCCTTCTCGACGAACAGTTCTTTATGTACGGGGAGGACATCGACCTGTCGTATCGCATCACCCTGGCCGGGTATAAAAACTACTACTTCCCCGAAACGCGCATCATCCATTACAAAGGCGAAAGCACCAAAAAAGGCAGCCTGAACTACGTGTTCATGTTTTACAACGCGATGATCATCTTCGCCGGTAAACATTTCTCGCGTAAGAACGCAAGGCTTTTCTCCATCCTGATCAACATGGCCATATACTTCAGGGCCTCGCTGAGCGTTGTTCACCGCGCGGCGCGCACGCTGCTGTTGCCGTTGCTTGATACTGCTCTGATTTATACCGGCATTTGTCTGATTACGAGATACTGGGAACATACCGTCATCTATCCCTATGGGGGACATTATGCCCCTGCGTTTTATTTCTATGTGCTGCCGGCCTATATCCTGCTGATCATCCTTTCCGTTTACGTCTCCGGAGGTTATGACAAACCGGTAAGACTGGGGCGCGTTGTCCGCGGCGTAGGGGCCGGACTGGTGATTACGCTGGTGGTTTATGCGTTATTGCCGCTGCAATTCCGGTTTTCAAGGGCGCTGATCGTGATCGGATCGATGTGGGGACTGATCGCGATGACCGGACTCCGGTTGTTGCTGCATCTGTTCAAAATCAGCGGATATGTGCTGAATGTATCCAAAAGCCGCCGGTTTGCCATCGTAGGAAATGCCGACGAAGCCCACCGGGTGAGCGACCTGTTGCAGAAAGCCGTTTATAAACCCGCCTTTATCGGACTGGTCCGCGCCGGAGACCTGAACGGTGAAAAGAACGGATTCCTCGGCGGCATCAAACAGATCCGCGACATCATTACCATTTATGATATCGACGAAATCATTTTCTGTGCAAAGGACCTTGCCGCCGAAGTCATCATCGACCACATGTCGGAATTGCAGGATCTGCAGGTAGATTACAAGATCGCCCCTCCCGAAAGCCTTTCCATCATCGGCAGCAATTCCATCAATACGGCCGGCGACCTTTACGTGATCGATATCAACTCGATCGGCAAGCTTGAAAACCGGCGGAGCAAACGGATTTTCGACGTTTTTGCTGCTCTTATACTGCTTGTCTCCTACCCTGTTTCTGCCTTTTTCACGCGGAATCCTTTCAATTTCCTGCTCAATATTTTCAGGGTACTCTTCGGGTTCCGGTCCATTTCAGGATACTGCCCCACGAAGGTGCAGGACTTCAGGCTGCCGTCCATCCGGAAGGGAATCCTGAACCCTGCCGATGCCTTGCGGGCGCCGGTGCCCAACGAAGAAGCCCTCGACCGCCTCAACATGCTCTACGCCCGCGATTACAAGCTGGCCAACGAGTTCCGCCTCCTCTTCAAAGGGTTCGGCAAACTGGGGCGGCAGGTGGATTAGCAGATGATTTTCCGGATAAAAACCGGCTTCCGTTTCGGGACAGGCATTGCGGAACGGTCATATTCCTATTTATTGTGTGTAGTACATTATTCATTTCTTTCAGAAAAATATGATGCAACTCTAATTATGAATGTCTCAAAATCCGATTGTAACTTTTGATATTCAGAAGAATTAATAAAATCATTCCAACAATTTTGCAAACCTTGATACTCATTTGCTACCAAACCTAAATTAACCATTTCTTGAAATAATGAATGATGGTCAGAATAATTTAAAGAAGTCTGAAGTTGTGGATTTGGATTAATATTTAAGTAAGATTTCATTAGAAATTTTTCTGGAGCTACATATGGGTAAAGAAAAAATGTATTTTCTGTTGGATTTTGATGTAAGTTGGAATATTTTGGGTCACTTTTAAAATCACCATCAAATACAGCACAAAAACCTATTTTATAGCGCATTTGATTATAATTTCTTTTATGTCTTTCATAATCGTTTTTTACTTGATTTGCAGGTCCAGATTTAATTATGCTAATTAATCTATCAAAATGCATATACTTGCGGTTAATACTCAATAACAGGTTTGCTATTATAAATTCAGCGACTTCATCTTCACAATATAGATTCAATAGCGGATAGGCTTTTGAGTCCATCTTTGAAAAAGCAGCATTTACTGATATTTTTGATATTGCATGATATTCCCCATTTACTTGAACTTCAATAAATTTTCTTGATTTTTGATTAAAAGCTGATAATAAAGTAGGTGAATGAGAAGTAATAATAAATTGTTTTTTATGAATCCAAGAAACATACTGAATAATATCAGCAAGTCTTCTTTGTACATATGGATGAAATCCTGCTTCAATTTCATCTATTAAGATTAAAGAATTATGTGGAGAATCAAATATATCAACTAAAATATTCAACAATGCCTCTTCTCCCGAAGCTGCATTATAACTTGAATAAGGTGAGTTTTGGCAATTAATTAAAAAAGCTTGCTTATTTACATGAGAACCTATTGAATATATCTCCGCTGGCGAAGTTTCAAAGATATATGAATATGCTTGCTCAATATCGGTATTTAATCTAGTTTGAACACCGTTAGAGATTTTTCGCATTAAACTATTTGAAAAGTTTCTCACAGGTAAAACCCTTTCTAAATCGATAAAACGAACTTCTCTATCTCTAATTTGAGCATTTGTTCTTCTAGGGTCGGAACTGGCTTTACCTATACCAGTCCATGCTTGACTTGTTGCCAGTCGTTTTGCATCACCATCTCTTAATAAATTCCCAATTCTCCAAAATAGTTTATAACTGTAATCCCTTGTTGTGTTTTCATAAGAAGTAAATGACAAAACATCTCTCCATGTATGTCTTCTTAGCTCTGTCTCCGGTTTTGTGGAATCGTATCGTAAGAAGTCATAATGACTGCATGCTATGAGAAGCATTAAACTTGTCTTACCAATTTTATTTGTTCCTGAAATTACTGTAATCGGATGGTCAAATGATAAGTTTAACTTTTTAATATGTCTAAATTCTTCAATCTCAATTTTATTTACAAATTTCACATAGCTGTTTTCAGCAGTACTGAAAGTCAAAGGGTCATATCCATTTATCTTTGCTTTTGCATCTTTTATGTTTTGTAAATTCAACATAATATAGAATTATTTAGTTTGTATGGGGCTCATCTTAAATTACACACAACTAGCAAATTTCACAATAAACTTCCCACTTTTAACTCTTTGATGGTCAGGTCTGCTTATCCCGCCTAACATTTCGCCGGCTCTACCGGAAGCCTGTATATCTGCCAACTAATATAGGCGATAAATCTTTTTGTTTTATATATATTTCTAAAAAGTTATAAACATTTTGTGTAATAATCGGTATTTCCGGATTTTGTCCAACTGTGATAAACAGAATATTCCATTACGGCATCCTGCAAAAACTCTTTTTATGAAGGGCTATCGTGTCGAGGTTTACGCCCACACCGGGCATTTTGCACGAACTATCGCCTTTCTAAGTTAACAATTGGCATTTTGAAGCACAAAGTTGCCGTTCGAAGCTCATAAGTTGGCATTCTGTAACACAAAGTTGCCGTTCGAAACTTATCAGTTGGTATTCTGAAGCACAATGTCGCCGTTCGAGACATAACGTTTGGCATTCTTAAGCACAAAGTTGCCGTTCGAAGTTTAACAAAGGTCATTTCGCATGAATGATATCAAGTTTTTTCAGGAAAATATTAAAACCGGCTTTAAGTGTATAGTTCGCCGGCAGGCGGAGATGTCCAATAGCAGGCAGATAAATAGTTCAACCGGAATTAACCGCCGGGTTCCCGTTTCGGGACAGGCGTTACAGACCGCTCAAATTCCTGTTTATAAGCATCCGGTTTACTTCTATTGTTATTTGAATTTATTATATGTGTTGAAGAGACAAATCCCTCCAACACATATTATATAAACATTAAAATTCAAGTACACCAAGCGGAATGATTTTCATCAGACAAATGGCATCACCTGCTTTTATACTTTTGAGCAGTTCCACATCAACCTTACATCCGAATGCTTTCTCAAAAAGTACTTTGCTGTAACCAGTGGTACATTGACACCATGTTTTAGTCTCTAAATTTTCGACATCTGCAAGCATCGGACATGGACAAAATGGAAACATTAGAAATAACTCACCATTGCTAAACGAAAGTCCTGCGGCTTTAGCCTTTTCGTGATTGCCAAATTTTTCTAAACTTGAAGACATTGCCATCAGTTCTTTTACCAAGGCTAATTTCTCGTCCATTCCATAACCACACTGGCAATTCATCCTGATTTTTTTTACGGTTAATGAATCGAATGCTTTGTCCAATCTTTTCATGGTGTTTTTCACCCAAGTTGCATTGTCTTCCTGTTGGTTATCCGTGATTTGAGCTGCTACTTCCCCGTTACTCTCGTTTTTTATTGCTGTGAATATAACTTGTTCCTGAATTTTTCTTATGTCAAACATTTTCTTTTGATTTAATAATTCATAAGTGTATTCTGTCCTAATCAAAGGACATTTTTTATCAAATTAATTGTATACGAAACCCGCTCGGGAGGAGTATCCCGAACCATCCAAAATTAACCTGTGGGTTTCTGAGATTAATTAAGCTGTGATTATCAATTTTAGTATTGTTCTCAAAATTCAGTTGATTTAAGTGTTGCAATAATAGTGTAATTTTCGTTAAAAATGACATTCTCTTTATAGAATATTATTTCTGAAAAATCCAATTTATTGTAAAATATTTTCTACATTATTTTCATTAGAGAACCTTGAGAAACATGGAGCAATGTATCGTTTCTCAGTGAACCTCAGTGACCTCAGTGCCTTGGTGGTTGCCTTTTCTTTCTACCACTCAGACACTTAGAACACTCAGGGGCACTTAGGATTATTTACCACGGAGCCACGGAGAACCTGGAGGAACATAGTGCAGTGCATCACTCTCAGTGAACCTCAGTGACCTCAGTGCCTTGGTGGTTCCCTTCTCTTTTGCTCCGGAGCCACATAGAAAATTCGACCCCTGATCCGCATTAAGGCCAATTATACGGTTTAGGGCCGCCGGACCTTACTCCCGGAATTTCACATAAATCAACTCATCCATATATTCATGGTTCTTATAGAGCGCTTTTTTCAGGATTGCTTCCAGTTCAAACCCCGCTTTTTCCAATACTTTCCGCGAACCGGCATTCGTTGAAAACGGACGGGCATAGATCCTGACGATATCAAAGGTTTCAAAGCCGTATTTCACAATTTCCTGCACTGCTTTTGGCATAATGCCGTTTCGCCAGTATTTTTCCGAAAGCCAGTAACCAATTTCAGCGCTCTTCTCATGAATATCAGCCTGGGGAAAAATCCCGATTGACCCGGCTGCTTCCCCTTCAATTTCGATAGCGAATACTTTTACCGGATTGTCATTTTCAACCATGGCCAGATAACTCTTCCCCGACTCCGGGGTATACGGGAAAGGAAACTGATTCGTCAGCCATCTGGCTATATTGATATTGTCAGCATGTTTGACCAGACTATTCAGATCTGATTTTTCCCATTTCCTTAATTTAAAATCCATTTCCTGATTTTTGTATTCATTTTCCTTCTGCTCATCTGCCCTCTTGCGTTCGCAATCCACCCCTGCCCTATGCCGGACTTTTCCCATTCCTTTTTCTGTAAGTCCGGGATGCGAATTTAAAATCAGTCGGGCGGGAAACGCGAACAATAGCCGGGCTTTCCGTTTTTATTTCCTTCCTTTTAAAAAGTATTTCAGGGCGCGTTTCAACGCTTCATCAAAAAACATCCAGTCATGCTTACCCTGCCATGTCTCAAAAGTTGAATCATACCCGGATTCCTTCAAAATATTGTGAAACCGCAGATTATCTTTATAGAGCATATCTTCGGCGCCACAGGCAAGAAAAAATTCCGGCATCATCGTTTTATCGCTATGTTTCCCGGCAAGTTCAATTACATCTTCCTTCGGATTCCATTCAATCTTTTCTCCAAATACGGCCTGAAAATCTTTAAATAGCCGTTCTCCGAATAATTCTTTGAATTTCAGGGCGCCTTCAGCATATTCAAGGTGTTCTTTCAGCATCAGGCAAGGGGATGAAAAGGCCCCGCAAAAACCATATTGCTGCGGTTTCGACAATGCCGCCTTCAATGCGCCATATCCTCCCATCGAAGCTCCGATAATACCCGTATCTTCTCTTTTCTGTGAAACTTTCAGGATGCTGTTGCACATCCCGGGAAGTTCATCAACCAGGTAACTGAAATAATTCAGCCCGTATTTCATATCCGCATAAAAGCTTCTGGCCGCTTCCGGCATTATGAATATGGCCTGATAATCTTTGGCATAGGTCGGCATCAGGGTATAATCAGCCCAATCCCCGCTTCTGCCGCATATTCCGTGCAGCAGATACACAACTTTACAAGGCTGACCGGAAAATTCATCCGGGGCAATGATCGTGATGCCGGTCTCCATCTCCAGCGCATGTGAAAAATAATCCCCTCGCAAAATCATAGTATTAACCTGTTTATCAATATGTTTTCCATACGTCCGCCTTGCAAACAGGCGATCAAGCGCCTGCCTTTTGGTCGTGAAGCCCGACCCGGTCAAATATACCCAAAATCTCTGATTCCGGTCTGCAGCATGATCTATTCCGGGGAACTTTTATTACCGGGTTAAAAACACATTTTAAGTATCCGGCTCTCACTTGCAGGAACAAGGTACTGGGAACATGATCAGATTCCTTTTATTCCGATAGATCGGCAAACATTCGTTAAATTTGTTGAATTGGTACACATCAATTTATCGAGAACCAATTATTACCCCTTAAACAACACGTATGAAAAAATTCTTCTCCGTGATTATCCTGGCGATTTTGACAAATTCCGCCTTTTCACAATGGCATGAATTAGAGGGTTATTTTGCTTATAATCCGGGCGATGCATACTTCTCCGGTGATATATGTTTTGACATAGCTCCTGATAATGGAATCTATGTAGCAACAGGATACCGGTATAATAGTCCACACTATCAATGGTACAAAATAACAAAATCCCACGATGAAGGTATCACCTGGGGAGAGTGCAATACTCCTCCTTCGCAGGAATTAAACTGGTGTTCCGGGATTTTCTGTGTTACCCCTTCGGAGTTTGTCGTCACCTCATATGGCGATGAAAATGGCATCTGGGCAACCTCAGATGATGGGATTTCCTGGAGTAAACTGGGAAGTACCGGAGCTGACGGACATTTTATTTCAGGCGATTTTACGGATATCTCGAATGGCCTTGTATTGCATTCGTACTATAATAAAAAAAGCAGCCTGTTCACCGGCATGGCAGAATTATGCAGGATTGAAAACGGGATATTCGCCATGACGCTTATCGATACGCTGGATTTCCGCAAAGGTACGGTCCAGATGCTCAACGATACGACAGGAATCATTTTATGCAGGAATTATGAGGGGTTCTTGCCACCTGAACCGGGAAATAATATAATCCTTAAAACAACCGATTCCGGTAATACATGGTCAACGCTTTATACGGACACTACCTACAACCTAAACCATATCCTTTTTATTTCACCTGAAAAAGGGATCCTGGCAGGAAACGGCGGAATCATCAAACAAACTTCAGATGGCGGAATCACCTGGAACCCGATGGAATCCGGAACTGATAAGAACATCCGGTATATCGCTTCGAAAAATGATGTTTTCATGTGCGTTGGCGACAGCGGCCTGATCCTGAGAAAGGATGCAAATTCTGATGAATGGGATAATATATCCTTCGGCACCTCTAATTATCTCAATATTAAACTAAATAATAGCTTTTTCGGGTTTATCCTCACGGCTGATTCGAAAATTCTATATAGCAATGAAGCCCTGGGGATTAAGGAGTCGGGCGTAACCGATGATTTAACGGTTTATCCGAACCCCTGCCGTAAACAGGTTTCGTGCAATGCCGCAAATTTATCCCGGTTAAAAGCAATCCGAATTCAGAATTCAACCGGGCAGGTGGTAATGACACATGAAAATAACTTTAACGGACAACTGGATATATCGCATTTAGCCCCGGGATTTTACTGCCTGTCGTTTGATTTCGGAGACCGGGTGGCCGTGAGAAAATTGATAAAAATTGATTTGACTGATTAAGGCACCCGACTGTCTCTGTTCCCTAATTAGCTCCGGCACAATCTGCCGGATGATTCGCTATTTTTACCTAAAGCAAAGACACTCAGAACACCTAGTGGCACTAAGAAAATTTTACCACGGAGCCACGGAGAATCCACGGAGTTTCACAGAAAAAGTCCAACCCTTGAGTATAGGATTAACTCTGTGGTTCCGTGCCTTGGTGGTTGTCTTCTCTTTAACCACTAAGACACTTAGAACACTCAGGGGCACTAAGGTTTTTACCACGGAGCCACGGAGAACACGAAAGGACCACAGAGCATTGAATATCATCTCAGTGAATCTCAGTGACCTCATTGCCTTGGTGGTTCCCTTCTCTTTCTACCACTCAGACACTTAGAACACTCAGGGGCACTAAGGTTTTTACCACGGAGCCACGGAGATCATAGAGCAATGTATTGTTTCTCCGTGAACCTTCGTGGCCTCAGTGCCTTGGTGGTTCCCTTTTCTTTCTACCACTCAGACACTTAGAACACTCAGACACTCAGAACACCCAGGGGCACTAAGGTTTTTACCACGGAGCCACGAACCACGAAGGAACACCAAGAGTCGCATATTTTCTCAGTGAACCTCAATGGTCTCAGTGCCTTAGTGGTTCCTTTTTTTTACCACGGAACCACGGAGAATCCACGGAGTTTCACAGAAAAAGTTCAACCCATGGCTTCTTCCACTAACAACCGGTCATATTAGAGGCATCTTTCACAGGGGTGGTTCACCGCTCATATCCCTGTTTGTTAAGGCCGGCTCAATATTATTTTCTACGGGTATCTGATATTTTATCTTCCGGGTCCCTTCTGCTATCCCAGATCATGACAATTAAAAGAAAATTCTCAAACACTTCATAAAGTATTTGATAGTCTCCGGTCATTAATACTCTGACAGATGGATCGTCGGTTTGTTTTCCGAGAAAAGGATTTTTTGCAAGTAATGATATACTCTTATTAATTTTTAAATAAAGCTTCTTGCTGTATATCGTATTCCCATTCCGGGAATGGTAAAATTCAAGAATATCAAACAAATCTGATTTTGCCTCAACGGACCATTCTATTTTGATCTGAGCCATTGATTGATTTCATTTTGTACTTCGTCATGAGAAATTGTCTGGCCTTTTTTCAAATGTCCCCGGCCAAGACCGATTCTTTCTTTTTGATAATCAGAGAGCCTATAGACTTCCTTTTCAACCTTAGTATCTATCAGTACCTTGATTGCCCTTAGAAAAGCAGCATCATTAATGTTTGCTAACTGGCTGATTATCTTTTCCCTGAGTTCTATTGTGCTCATTTCATATTGTTTTGTGTAAAGTTAATATTTTTTCCGGCTATCTGTAAGCAGACCAATTGATTCAATTGTCAATAACAGTAATGGTCTGATATGTTGGTGATTTCGTAACTGTGGACCTGTCACCCCAGCCGGCACTGATTCGAAACCAGTGCCGGCATAATTTCCAACATGATCACTTCTTTTACCCAAAACAAAGAGGATGTATGTAGCACGGATTATACGCTGCGCTCTTGAGATTGCTTCGCGTTGATGCAAATTCGCGCCGGCGGGGGATTATTTAACACGGAGCCACGGAGAATTCACGGAGTTTCCCAGAGAAAATTCAACTTTGACGGCGCCGATCCGTAACCAGTACCGGCACAATGGTCAACCAGATTCAATTCTTTTACCAAAAGGAAGGAGTATCTGTGTGGTACCGATGATTCGCTACTCTCCTGAGGTCGCTTCGCTTTGTTGCAAATCCGCGCCGGCAGTAAACAGGCTTTGCAATATCGATCACGTTCCGGTTTATAATAATTCGTTTTTTATTTCTTTATCAATAGTAAACAACATTTCGCTGACTGGCTCAATAAGCTGAATAACCGTTTCCTCAGAAAAGTCAAACAGGTTTTCATAGTCGCCTTGTTGCCTCCAATCGTAAAGTTGCACCAGCAGCTTCCCATATTTCTTGTCAAGTTTCCCTGTTTTAATGAAGTTCTTTGAGAATTGTGTTCTTACACCTGAATGTGTTTGAGAATCCATCTCATTTAGTGTTAGTAATGCATTAACTGCATAGAATACAGCATAGTACAGTCTGTTCACCGCTGAATTCCAAAACCCGTTTTGAACAAGGACCTTAGCAGCTTCAAACGTATTATAGGCTGAGTCTATTCTTAGTTTGGAATATTCAATCCTTTCTTCTCTGGTCATAATTGAATGCCTTGTGAAGAGACATTATGAAAATACGGAGTGATATGATGCCTTGTGTTCCAGTCAGTTTTTGAATATACAAATAAAGATAGAGTCTCCCCTGTTTCAAGTTCCAGGTCATAAAGGTGGTCCCGAAATGTCTTTTCAATTTGGTAAGTCACAGGATAATCTGTAAGAATCAAAATATCCCAATCGGAATTCTTTCTGGCATCACCTCTTGCCCGCGACCCATACAGGATCACCTGAGCTTCATGGTCAATCTCAGAAACATTTAACTTAATCAGATGGGCAATATATTCAGTTTTCTTATTCATTAATGCAAATATACAACATCATTGATAAAGTAACCCGTGTTGTCTGAAATGCACTAGAACCCGGCCGGCGCTGATTCGAAACCAGTGCCGGCCAATTATCAAACATGATTTACTTCTTTTGTTCAAATAAAGGAGATCCGGATAACACGGATTATCCGCTGCGCTCTTGAGATTGCTTCGCGTTGATGCAAATTCGCGCCGGCGGGGGATTATTTACCACGGCCACAGAGAACCTGGAGGAACATGGAGCAATGTATCGTTTCTTAGTGAATCTCAGTGACTTCCGTACCTTGGTGGTTGCCTTCTCTTTAACCACTAAGACACTTAGAACACCTAGTGGCACTAAGAAAATTTTAACACGGAGCCTCGGAGATCATAGAACAATGTATTGTTTCTCAGTGAACCTTCGTGGCCTCAGTGCCTTGGTGGTTCCCTTCTCTTTTACCACTAAGACACTCAGAGCACCCAGGGGCACTAAGGATTGTTTACCACGGAGCCAAGGAACACGAAGGAACACCAAGAGTCGCATATTTTCTCAGTGAACCTCAATGGTCTCAGTGCCTTAGTGGTTCCTTTTTTTTACCACGGAGCCACAGAAAATTGATCCGGTTTTTACTTTATGCCGGTCAATCAATCATTGCAGATGCTGAAAAGAGAACTGTACTTTTTATGGATTTCGCGCACCATTTCGAGCGCGTTTCCTTGCGGCACACTGATGAACGGCTGTTGCTGACTGGTCCAGTTCCATTCAAAGGATGCCATTTCCCGGTTTACCGCCTCCATATCCAAAGTGCCGTTATTCCTGATATTCATCTTTAGCTTTTCGAAGAACATTTCCCATCTCACCTTGTAATAGGTAGCTATTAATCCGGAAAGGTCACGGCTGGCATAATCAATGATCTCGTTCCCTTCGTTGCCCCAGGTGGTTATTAACACACGGGCATCTTTTTCATAATAGGCTTTGCTTGCCGCGTCGTTCCCGAATTGCCGGGCATCGTGGATCCACTTCCCCAACAGAAACTCAGGTTGCGTTGCCAGCAGCCGGTCCTGGTCGTCCATGACCCCGAGAAAGATTTTGGCTTGCTTGTCCAGCTCCACCGTGTCTTTGTTCACATAAGCCGCATTTATCTTCTTCCGGAGCGGGATGATGAGGTTATCCAGTATCTGTTTCGTCACCACGACCATATCCTTTTGATAGGCTGCGCTCTGCAGACTTTTTTCATTGGCCGAAAGCATCAGGGTCAAGATATCGGTCAATTCCCGATAGTTATACTTGTTGGGCCTTTGATAGCCTTTGAATCCGGTAAGCAGCGGACGCGTCTGCATCAGGCTTCCTATCCCGATGTTGGAAATCTGCTTATTGTAAACCAGACCGATCAATTTCCGGTATGCTTCTTCGGACACGGGATCATTGTTCTGAGTCCTTGTTTTTGCGTAACCGGTTATCCATTGATCAACATTGGTGACGTTTTTGTCCCAGGCATACTCGAAAAGCCATTCAAACATAAATCGGTTCACGTTGAATCCTTCCAGGGTTGAACCGATGCCGTAGAGTTTTCCGTGGGTTGTGTCGTTTTCGGTTTTAGGAAGTCGACCGGCAATTTCCTTGAGAGGCGCCGCCATTTCGGTATTGCCGCCGAAATTCCCCAGATAGCACCAGATATATGGCGCTCCGTGCCAGGCCTTTGTGTTTCTCCATACCTCTTCCTGCTCCGTAAAATAATCCAGGATGATCATCCTGTTTTCAGGCACCGCCGTGATCATGGCTTTCAAACGGGCCGGATCACTTTTCCACAGATCCATATAATAGAAAGTCCAGCCCATCTGAACCCAGGTGGCTTCCGGGTCGATGTTGTGCATCCCTTCGTAAATGGATTTTGAAACCGAACCCAAATATTGCGGGGTGGTATCGGGAGGGTCCATTTCATTGAACGGATCGGCGCCATAATAATGGTCGGTACCGAAATATTCGGTCTGGATCTTCAGAAATTTCTGCTGGATTTTGATGAACAGCGGATCCATCGGGTCCAGGAAGAAGGCATCATACGCTTCACCGGTACCATAGGAACCCATCGAGGTGATTTTTGCATCCGGGAATTTTTCCTTGATGGCTTTGGGCACATGTCCGGCAAACGCGGGCAGCACCGGCGTCATGCCAAAGGAGCGTTCGCGTTTCAGTATTTTTTTCTGCAGTTCCGTCTGATGGTCGATATAGTTCTGCGGCAGGGGTCCCAGGAAACCATCCAGGTTGCCCATCCGGTGCCACGGAAGGTGGGCGGGACCGGTGAAATAGGCCCTGATCTGATCCTCCGACATCCCAAAGCTTTTCCATACTTCCATCCACACCGCTTCCTGACCGGTGATAGCCAGCGGCATGTTAATGCCGTTTAAGGCCATCCAGTCGATGAACCTTTCCCAATCGTCCCATTGCCACCACAGCATGGTGTAGCCGAAGGTGCAATAGTTCAGGAAGAAACGCTTTTCGAACCGGCACTCCTGCATAACGGTTGTATCAACCGCGGGCAATACGGCAGGAGCGTTAACCGGCTCATCCTTATACCACGAAACGCGGGTATGGCAATAATGGTTCAGATACCAGTTAAAACCTCTTGCAATGGCAAGTTCGCCGGTGCCGTTGATGATGATTTTCCCATTTTTCCCGCTTAACTCAAAGGCTTCGGTGTTGCCGGCAGTTTTCAGGTCTCCAATGACAAATTGGGATGATTTGCCCGGCAGTATCCTTTCGATGAGCTGATAAATGCTCTGATGCTCCGGTTCGTTGGCTTTGACGGGCTTCAACCCGAAAAACAAAAACAGTAAAAGAAACAGTGATGTGTATTTCATGGAATGAGAGTTTACGAGTCGATGATCGGATGTTACATCCTGCTTGCTATCAGATG
>Ga0116170_10000333_pt1 | contig 50019 bp, 46 predicted proteins | sample AD_JPNHW1_MetaG_FD_89797 | JGI IMG/M metagenome (GOLD analysis project Ga0116170, IMG submission 89797) | Active sludge microbial communities of municipal wastewater-treating anaerobic digesters from Japan - AD_JPNHW1_MetaG | ecosystem: Engineered > Bioreactor > Anaerobic > Digestate | place... | reverse complement strand
GCCGTCCAGCCCGAGATCCGCCAGTTTTTCAACAAGGTCCAGGTTGTCCGATTTGCCGGGATGCGCAAGTACCGCAAGCCCGCCGGCGCTTTTTATTAGTTGCATAACCTCGGTATAACTGCCGCATTCGACCGGAATATCGCAGGGTTTTCCTTTTCCGAAAAACGCGTTATACAAATCACCGAAAATTTTATCGGTATAACCGCAGTCCATCAATGTATGCATGATATGGACGTCAAACACGGTTGTACAACCCTGTGTGTGAAGTTTTACCATCTGGGGGCTGATCGGTAGTTTTTCGCATATCATCCGGATTCGCTTTTCAAAGACTTGGTTACGGGCATCCGACATGCGTTTGAAATATCCCTCCAGCCGATCGGGAAAATCGGGCAGGTAGCATAAAAGATGTACGTCTTTGCCTGTCTCGCTGTCGCTGGCCGTCAATTCAACACCCGGTATGACTTCGATACCGAGCCGTTTTCCGACCACAACCGCACGGGAGACCCCGCCCATCGTATCGCAATCGGTGATCGCGAGATATTTCATTTTCAACCGCGCTGCCACCATTAAAAGTTCCGCGATCCCCATGGAACCGTCGGAAATTTTGGTATGGCAGTGTAAGTCCGCACGCATAGGTTTGCCATCCTTCCGCAGAACGATTTAAACATAAATTCGCGCTGCTTTTCTTTAGAGCATAAATATCCATTTTATGAATTGCACAGATATCACCAGTATGAAATCTATCAAGTGACAGGTTCATTATACTACGTTTTCTGTATAAAATCAAGTTAGCCCTTTTGACAATGCGTAGTTTTGAAGTTAATTCCCTCCGCAGCTGTGTATGGCATGAGCAGGGTTCAGTTCCAACCCGTTCTCCGTTTTTAAAAAACCCACGGCAGCCGCGGCTTTCACAGCTTTATCGGAAGTAACGGAAAAACGCATCTTTGAAACGCCCGCATCGGCAAAAAACACGGCGGCGGTCTTGATCAGGCCGTCACCGATCTCGAACTGTTCAAATTCCAATTGCGTGATCACGGGAACCGGCCCTGCCTTGACGGCTATTTGCCCGATCATACCATCCGCGTCCTCAGCGATCCAGTAAAACTGCCCGTCTTCCTTTTCTATATGCTTGATATATATCATGATGTATTTTTTAATCCTTTCAAGATAAGGTGCGATTTTTATCGATCTTTTAATGTCGCAATCTCCGCAGCGGTTAGTTCACGGTATTTTCCAACCGGCAGACCGCCTAATTTTACACCGCCCTCGGCAATTCTTTTCAAGCGGAGAATTTCCAGTTTCAAGGCTTCGCAAATACGGCGGATATGCTTGTTCTTGCCCTCGGTGAGCGCAACTTCGATCACGGTACGATCTTCTTTTTCTTCGATGATATCAATGCGCTTTACAGTCAGGTGTTCTCCCTCGCTGTCCACGCCTTCCAAAAAGGCCAGCTCGGTTTCCGGTTTAATTTTGCCTTTTAAAGTAACGCGATAGGTTTTTCCGACTTCATAAGACGGATGCGAAACTTTTTGCGCGAAAGCGCCGTCGTTTGTCAGCAGCAAAAGTCCCTCCGATTCGCGGTCAAGCCGACCGACCGGATATAGCCGAGCACCAATCTCAGCTACCAGATCGGTGACGCATTTGCGCCCGAGCTCGTCCTTCGCAGTCGTGACATAACCGCGCGGTTTGTTGAGCATTATGTAAATTTTTCGTTCGGAAGTCGGTCCGATGCGCGTGCCGTCAAGGGTCAGAACATCTTTAGGAACAGCTCTTTCTCCGAGCACAGCGGCCCTGCCGTTGCGCTTGACTCTGCCCTCTTCGATCAATCTTTCGGCGGCGCGGCGGGAGCAAATCCCCCACTCCGACATCAATTTTTGAATGCGTTCTCCGTCTTCAGGCATATTTGCGTCCTTTCACAAATTGAGTGTTAACCTTTTCCGCCGAACAGGCGTTCAAAAAATCCAGGCTTTTTTGTCTGCGGTTCAATACAGTCGCTTAAAGCAATCAGTGAGACTTTGCCGACCACATAGTCGTTGTAAATGTATTCGATGTTCCCGAGGGTATCTCCTGCGTGGATCGGGGCATAAACAAAGCTCGGGAGATTTACTTTTGTGATAATGGCGCTCTGATCCCCTTTTAGACAGGCAACACCGGCGCTACCGGAGGGAATTACCGAGATTTTGTCAGCCGTACCCGCAACAGGAATATCATATTCGATGTGTGCTGGCGTAAACGAAAGCATCTCGACCGAAGAAAAACCCATGTCCAGTAACGCGGTATGATCCGCCCAGTCACCGGGCGCATTCAAGGTCACGCAGATGATCGTGATGCCGTTTCGCTCGGCTGCCGAGACCAAACAACGACCCGATTTTTTAGTGAAACCGGTCTTGACGCCGACGGCGCCGTCATAACTGCGCAGCATTCGGTTATTGTTCATCAGAAGACGCCGATATGGCGGATTTCCATAGGTTGCTTCATTGGATTTTGAGGAGCAGATCGCCTTGAAATCCGGATTTTTCAGTGCTTCCGCCGCGAGCAATGCCATATCGTAGGCTGTGGAATAATGTTCTTTCGCATCGAGTCCGCTCGGTGTTACAAATGAAGTATTTTTCATACCGATCTCTGCGGCGGTCTTGTTCATCAGCTCAACAAACTCCTTGACAGAGCCGCTGATGCGGACAGCGGCAGCGTTCGCCGCGTCGTTGCCCGAAACCGTCAGCATGCCGACCGCAAGCGTCCTTAACGATGCCTGATCTCCGATCCGAAGTCCCATCGAGGAACCCTCGACTGTAATGGCTGTGGTATCGACTATGAAATACTCATCGAGATTTTGCTGACGAAGCGTCAGCAATGCTGTCATAATCTTGGTTGTGCTGGCCATCGGCAGTATTTTATCAGTATTTTTGCTCCAGATGATTTTGCGGCTTGCTGCCTCGATGACTACAGCTGCCTGTGCGCTGATATCGCCCTGTGAGACGGTCAGTAATTTCGAAGCAGGTGTCAGGAAATTGACACTCGCAACAGCTGCGCTTGTATCCGGATCGAGAACCAACAGAGAACAGACAAATGCTGTTGCAAGAAAGACGGCGAACACGGTGAGTTTTCTCCTCATGAAAATTCGGCACTCCTCTCAGGTCGGCATACGGACAAACGGCCTTTTTGCCGCAGTCCCCCATTTAAGGGACATCTTTTGAATTTTATGCCGCCTGCTCGCCGTTATTCGTTTTCGGCCGTTGTGCCGCCTTTTTCTTCTTTCTTATCTTTGGCTTTCTTACTGAAAAGAGAGACGATTTTGTCGAACATTTCAGGTACCAAAGCTGCGACTCTGTCCACCGGTTCGCCGGCTGTGCCGATCGGAATCAACCGAACGCCCTCAGAAGAGACGACTAAGAAAGCGATCGGATTGATCGTGACACCGGCACCGCCGCCGCCTCCGAAATTGGTTTTGGGAGCGGTTTTTCCGTCAAAATCGGAGCCGCCGGACGCAAATCCGAACGAGACCTTTGATACCGGAATAATCATTGTGCCGTCCGGAGCCATGACAGGCGTTCCGACGATCGTGTTGACGTCCACCATCTGTTTGATGTTCTCCATTGTGGTCTGCATGATTGAAGACAGAGGATGCATTTCCATAATTTGTGACCTTCCTTTCACCGTATATGTTTGAACCGGTTTTAACATTTTATTCCGCTTTGATAGACTTTTTTGCGTTGTCGTATTCTTCTTTTGCTTTTTCCGGTGAGAAAATCGTTTTCATCGGGTGCTTCGGGTGCACGAGGATTTTGAATATCGCCGATCTCACAACCACCAGGATCCAAAAAACCCGAATTTTAAATTTCAAATTCGCTTCGACGTTCGTTTTTTTGCCCTGATAATCCCATATAACCGAAAAATCGCTTTCATAACGGCCGAACATTTCACTGAGCGCCGTTTCGATTACCGAGAGCCCGGCACAGCAGGCTCCGTATAAAATTGCGGTTTTCGCGGCGTCTTCCGCCGCCGCGACGATGTGGATTTTACAGGGTTTCAGCCGCACTTTTTTTATTGCCGAACCGATCAGATTCATAATCGTCCTTAGCTGTTCGGTAAACTCATCGAAATCGGGTTTTTCCTCCAGCTCGTGTTTTGCTTTTTCAATCTTCTTTTTCTTTTTTTTCGGTTTTTCTTCCTGCGGAAAAATAGTTTTAAATGCCTTCCAAATCCCTGCTTTTATGACGAATCCCTTGTCGTATGAGACATCAATGCAGATGTCGGACAGCAGAATTCCGATGATAATCACCGTGAGACCGCCGAATACATACAGCGCCCACATCTCAGACGCCCTCCGTAGTTCCGCCGGTCATTAACCCTCCGATCGGAAGCGGTTCCTGACCGGAATCCTCGGCGCTGTCCGCGGCGTTTTGGCCGGCTTCGAGCTCGATTTCAGCCAGGTCGGGCAGCTTTTCAAGAGTATCGATTCCGAAACAACGCAAAAAATTATCCGTCGTTCCGTATAATAGCGGCCTGCCCGGCAATTCCAGCCGCCCTTTTTCCTCAATCAAACCCTTCATCACAAGATTCGAAATGATGCCGCTGCAGTCGACGCCGCGAGTCTGTTCGATATATGCTTTGGTGACCGGTTGGCGGTAGGCGATGATGGCGAGTACTTCAAAAGACGCAGGTGAAAGCGGGATATCCCGGCGTATCTCCATGGACTTTCGGACAACTTCGGCGAGTTCGGATTTTGTGACAAGCTGGAAGCGGTCGTCGGCATTCCAAAGCGCCAAACCGCTTTCGCGCGAAAGTCGCTCTTCAAGCGCAAGCGTTACTTTTTTAAAAGTGAACTCATCAATATCGAGCGCCTGTACAAGCCGCTGTGCTTCTACCGGCTCACCCGAAGTGAATAAAATTGCCTCAAGCGCGTTCTCCAGCCGCTTCAAATCATTTTTTTCGATTGCTTCCGCTTCAATCGCCATTTTCATTTCCTCTGTTTTCTCTCAGCGTCAGCGAGAGGTCCTCATTCATGATCACGCGCCCGGCTTTCAACAATTCGAGCAGCGCCATAAACACCGCGATCATCTGGTCGCGTTTGGTGCAGTCGGCAAACAGTTTTTCCACCGCCGCCTGCTTTCTGCGTTTTAACTGTTTAATGACACTGTAGACGCCCCAGGCAACCGGAACGACCGGTTTTGCTACATATTCGGTAAAATCGCTCTCTTTCGGCGGCATACGCCGTTTTGCGCGGCCTAATATCGTCAAAAAAGCCGCCGTCAGAATCGTGACTTCGTGCGTCCGATTATATTGCCTGTCCACTTCAAGCTCCGTCGGTTCCCGTGTGAAGGTATCAAATGCGGCGATCTCTCTTAATTTCTGGGCAGCGATCCGGCAGACCTGATATTCCATCAATTCCTGAGCGAGTTCCTGTTTGAGTAGGTCGCCCTCTTCGCTCTTTGGCAATAACATCGCGGTCTTGATATAGACGAGCCGCGCCGCCATCTCCAAAAAGTCGCTCGCGATCTCGATGTTGTCTTCGCGCAATACCTCGAGATATTGTTCGTATTGTTCAAAAATCTCAGCAATCGGTATTTCGAGGATGCTGACCTTGTTTTTGGCAATCAAAAACAATAAGAGGTCGAGCGGACCTTCAAAGGTCTCTACCTTGACTGTGGGATGCTGGGTCATAAAATCAGCGACACCCCTCTCATAATCAGGTTCTGAAGCCATTCGGAGGCGACCGAAATCGGCGCCGTCAGTGTACCGGTTACCAATAAAATGATAAAGATGATGGAAAAACCCTGTTGATATTTCCGCACGAATATCTGGGTTTTCGGCGGAAGCAGCGGATTGATGATGCCGAAACCATCAAGAGGAGGAATCGGAATCAGGTTAAAAATCGCAAGGTTGATGCTGATCATGAACACTATGATAATAAACGTCATAACGGTCGAGACAAAAGAACCGGAGACAGTGACGAATCTGCCGAAAAGACGATATAACAAGGCAAAGACGATCGCGAGTAAAAGATTTGAAAACGGTCCGGCAAGAGAGACCAGGCTATAACCGAATTTTCCGCCTTTTTTGAGCAGCGCACCGTTGACATAAACGGGCTTTGCCCAGCCGAAGCCGGTCAGCAAGATGCAGACAGCGCCGAACGGATCGAGGTGTTTGAGCGGATTCAGTGTCAGCCTTCCCTGCGTCAACTGTGAGGTGTCACCGAGTTTATAAGCCACAAATGCGTGCGCAAATTCGTGCACCGGCATTACGATAACCAGTGCCAGTCCCAATAAGAGAATATTGATCAATATTTCGGGAATAGTCGCTCCCGAGCCAAGCATTCGCAGCATTCCGCACGTTACGCTCCGTTATAAATTAAACAAGCTGATTCCTACGGCATTGTACCTTACTATTATATCGTAATTCCCCTTTTGAGTCAAGGTAAAAAGAAGATATATCCATTCCGGTCGGCAATATCTCTATCGACAAAAAACGCCCCGCGCGAAAACTCGCGCAGGGCGTATTGCTTGATGATGATTAATAGTAAATTCTCATTTCTTTTAAAGTTAAATTGTCATCGAAAAAAAGTTTAATAAACGGATGTTCCTCATCCGGAACTAAAATCATGCATATTGGACATCCGGGGCCCTCATATTGAGCAAAAGGATCCTTTAGCCGCGAAAGATCGGAAATATAAACTTTTCCCGACATATCAAATTCATCTATCCCGTAAAACAAGACATTGGTGCGATAATCGTCATCCTGCGGATACATCGCCATCACCGACTCAAAGCTGTCGCCGATTTTGATTCCGCGCGGACCTTCGATGCCCTTGCCGTATACCACTGCCGACGAGACATACTTCGCGTTTTCGTCGGGGTAAAAAAGGATTTTATCTTCATCGGTGAACCCTCGGAAAAAGCTGAACCAAACGCCTTCATATCGGTAAAACTGATTCAAAGGTCCGTCGGAGTAGGATGAGCTTATTTCAAGCGGCTCGCCGAATTTCTTCTTGATATCTTCAAGTGTGGCTCCTGCCCCAATACCGCCGATTGTACCGTCTTTTGCCGTAAAACGGGAGGCATCGGCGTTGGAGGTGATTGCCGGCATTTTGGCAAGCAATTCATTATAATCGAGCAAATCCCACCGCTCTTCCGGCTTGTTCCAAAAATCCCAATCCGAGTATTGATCGAGCGGCTGCTCTACGACAAGTTCGGTATTTTCAAACTGCATCGCATCATAGGAGAACCGGATTTGTTCCACGGTTTTATCGGAATTGATATCGAAAATCAGCGAGAAACTGTTTTCAGTGCCGAAACTGCCTCTCGGATACCATTCATAAATAACCATGCAAGATCCGTCGCCCGCAACCGTCCCGCCATAAGTGTTTACATAAGCCGTTCCGGCCATTTCGATGGTCGGTATTGTCTCAAAGTCCTCTTTTGTAAATCCGCCGTAGAGGTAAAACCCAAAGGGTTCGTCGTTATAACCGATTACATCTTTGCCGAAATTGGAATCGAGGGCGTTGGTGTCAATCACCTTGATGAACGGATCACCGACGGTCAACCCGCTCGGCAGCTGATAGGCGCTGCTCTGCGACCATACACTGCCCAATTGAAATTCATCGGTGTATATTCCGTTGAAATCATAAAACTTTAAAACAAAATCGTCGCCGTAATACCAATTATAATAATGACCGTAAAAAAACAGGTTTTCTTCGAGATCGTCAGAGTCCTCGATTTTGGTGGGCTCGCCTAAGACGGCACGCACCTCGTCCATGGTGAGACCGAGTTTGATCTCTCCAAACGCCAAATCATCGGGTTTGACGGGTTTTTGATTGTAATACGGCGTATCATCCGTATTGGAAAATATGAATTCAACCGCGTTCCCTTCCGAATTAAAAACAAACGAGAGCTGACAGGGGGTCCCGTTGTCCGAAGGAGTCCAATGATAATTGAGGATACTGCCGGATTCGGATTCGAACAGATACGCCGTTCCGCCGCCGGATTCAAATTTGTCCGTCAAGTCCTGATATACAAAAGAAGCGCTTGACAAACCGTAGGCAACGGATTTTCGAAGTTCGCTTTCATGATAATCAATCAATTGCATTTCGGCGTCAAAACCCGAGAGCGGCAATCCCATATGATCGTCTTTTGCGTAAACATCAAGCACCCGGCTTCGATGCGATCCGATTTTTAAACCGCTCGGAAGCTGATAGGCCTCTGTGGTGACGGTCACGCGGCAAACAACCGGTGTACTCTGCCAATAGGTGACGAAGCATACCGAAAGACCCCCAAACTCCCAAACCTGATAAGACCGCGGGTTGTCTCCGTATTCACTTTTTGAGCTGTTGGTGATCGGATCTCCCATCAATTCCCTCACGGCTTCCATGGACATACCGAGCCGCAGCCCGGCTACCGTCATCTCAGCGGATGTGACCGGTTCCTTTTCCCGGTTGGTTTTAAAAGCACAACCGGTGGTAACCATAATCAAAACCAAAATGACTGCTGTCAATGAAATTATAACTGTGGTTCTTTTTGCCATAATGCCCCCCAATCGCTTTACTTGAAAACATGCCGAACGGATAAACCTCGTAACAAACCCTGATTTCACGTAACCTTAAGTTTGTCATCATAAGAGAGTTTGGTAAAATAGAACGTACCGTCGGGAACTAAGATTACCGAAAGGTGTTCCGACTACATCCTCAAGCTGCTTGTGATATATCAATTATAACCCGCATTCCTTATTTTGTCAAACATAACAATCGATTAAGAATAACCCCGCGTGGGAAACACTTACTGCGCCTCTTGCGGCGGATCCATCAATGAATGATAATAAAATCGAATACGAGTGACGTTTTTAAAAGAATCTAAATCGAAAATGAGCGAATAGCTTTTTTCGAAACCGTAACTGCCGACCGGATACCAGTGATAAATAATCGATCCGGTGCCGGTACCGGTGTCATGATCCACATGCGCTGTTCCGACCGCTTCGGTGAGCGGAAGTCCGTTAAAGTCCTCGGTTGTAACACCGCCGTAGAGATAATAACCGAACGGCTCTCCGTCGTTGCCGATAACTTTTTCTCCGAAATGATTATCCTGCGCATAGGCCTCAATCACATTTATTAACTTGTCTCCGACTGTCAGACCCGAAAGCAATTGATAGGCCTTGCTTTCCGACCAAATACTGCCGAGCTGATAGGGCGCTGTCAAGATTCCGTCGAACCGATAGAATGTTAATTGAAGTTCTTCACCGTAATACCAAGTATAATAATGACCGTAGATGAAAGTGTTCTCTTCAAGCTCGTCGGAGTCGAGAATTTTGGTCGGCTCGCCTAAAATAGTACGCACCTCATCCATGGTGAGACCGAGTTTGAGTTCGCCGAACGCCATATCATCCGGGGTTACGACATGACCGGATTGCCATGACCATGATACCGGATTCTTTTCTGCGTCGCCAAAACTGATTTTGGTAACTTTTCCGCTTTCGTCAAAGATAAATGATAACACGAGAAATGCGTCGGAGTCCGAGGGGTACCAGCAATAATTGATCATTCCGCCCGCATATGTCTTTGAAAAATAAGCGGTTCCGCTCCCGGTTTGATCGCCGTCGGCCATGTTGCGGTATATTAATGTGATATCGGCGGGGTCGTTTGTGATCAGTCGAAATAAACTGCTGATGTCTTTGTCTGCACCAAACATCAATAAATCGGCGGAATAATCGGAATTCGACTCGCCGTAATCTTCACCCTTGGCGTAGGTTTTGAGTACTTTTTCATAATTCACGCCGACTTTCAAGCCGCTCGGAAGACGGTAAGACTCATCGGAAATCGTCGCGCTTGATAATAAATGCCTGCCTTCCGCTTCGGAATATGTAAATAATAGTTTTAAGCCATCATATTCCCATATCCGATAAGTATAAGGGGAATCTTCCCGTACTTTCTTTTCTTGCGCTGTAAGCGGCTCCCCTAACAACTGTGTGACTTCGTCCGTCGACATGCCGAGATGCAGACCGGCGACGGTCATCTCGGAAGCCGTGACCGGTTCTTTTTGTTTAGCGATACCGAACGTGCAGCCGACGGTGAACATTATTACCAGCGCTAATGCAATTGCAGCCCAAGCCCGTGTCTTGTGATTATCGGCAATCATCTTCACACGTTCCTTTATCCCTTTTTTGCCCGATACCATGGTGGTCGCCGCGCAGGTCAGACCCACGGGCGCTTGTTTGATTTCGATCATGCCGACGAGCGCTTTACCATACGAAATGCGATTTTCCTCGCCGAGTTTATTAACCGCGGCTTCGTCGCAGGCCAACTCACAGTCGGTTCTCGACATCGCCGCCGCCATCCAGACAAACGGGTCGAACCAATAGACCGCAAGCAGGACGCACCGCACAAACGACCACAAGTTGTCGCCGTGCGCATAATGGCAGAGTTCATGTGTCAACACACTTCTTTGGGTGTTTTCATCCGCAAGCGCTTTTTCGTTGAGATAGACAGCCGGTCTGAGCAAGCCAAACAGGCACGGCGAATGCAAAAAATCGGCTCGATAAGCTTTCAACTTATAATTTTCGTCGGTCTCGACCGGAACGCGAACTTTCAGTAGTTTGATGTAAAAAATCGTATTCTGAATAAAAAACCAGACCGCAGCCGCTGCCGCGCCGCCGGTCCAAATCCACTTGAGCAGCGTTTCAAGCGGGACGGTTTGGCGCTTGACCGAAGCCGCTTCGAGGTCGAGGCCATTGACCTGTTCAAGCGGTTTTTCCAAAACCGAGCCGTATTCTTCCAAATATTCTTGCAACGTGTAATACTCGTAAGGTCTAACCGGAACGCGCACCGACTGCGCCGCATTGTTCACTGATGCGACCGTCTTTTTATCAACAGCTGAAATCGGACTTGTGAACAGCGAAAACGGCAGCAGCAGGCGAAGCACCACCAATCCCCACAGCGCATAACGAATCCGCCGGGAGAGTTTGTTTTTGAGCGTAAACCGCAACACGGCGACAATGATAATTAATATTGAGGATGTGATCAGCAGTTCCGTCATATTTATGACCTCTCTTCCGTTGTTCCCGCCCGACGTAAAATTTCGTAGAGCTCGTCGATTTCTTGTTTAGAAAGTGCTTTTTGATCGACCATGGCGTTTACCAGTCCGCCCAAATGCCCGTTATAAACCCTCGAGAGAAAACTCTCGGTCTCTGCCGCCGATATTTCGCCGCGCTCGACCGCAGGATAATACCGTTTGGCCCGCTCACCTTCTTCATGGCGTACCGCACCCTTGGCTTCGAGCCGCGCAAGCATCGTGATCACCGTGTGTTTGCTCCACCCGGTTTCCATTTTTAGCGCTTCAGTCAGCCGCATGATCGTATACGGTCCGCCCTGCCAAAGCCGGTTCATCAGTTTCCACTCGCCGTCCGAAAGATTCATAATATCGCCTCCATTTGGTACACACTTGTCAACCCAATCACAGTATAACAGGCAGGTACACAATTGTCAACCTAATTTTTGAAAAATCTTAAAATATTTCGAAAAACCGCTTGCATCTTCATCTTTTCTGTGTTAAAATAGACGGGCTGTCAAAGGACAGCGGTTTCTTTTATGCTTACTCTACATTCATCGCAGACAAGAAAGGATGATTATATATGGCGAAATGTGATATTTGCGGAAAAGAATTGGTGTTCGGGATTAAGGTCTCCCACTCGCACAGACGTTCCAACAGAACCTGGAAACCCAATGTGCGCCGTGTCAAGGCCATCGTCGACGGTACCCCGAAGCGGGTTCACGTCTGCACACGCTGCCTGCGTTCGAACAAGGTTACACGCGCAATCTAATACGGCGTTATCCCACGCGGCACTGTCTGAGCATTTCATTTCACAGAAGCGGGGCGGATTGATTTCCGTCCCTTTTTTCGTTTTTTGGTTGCATTTTCGCTCCTTATGATGTAATATATTAATACAAGTCTGCAGTTCGAAAGAAAAGAGGTTGAAACATGAAGAATAAAAGGAATCACAAAGTCCGATATATTACCGATATCCGTCAGATGATGCGTTCCAGCGTGGATATTTTCGGTGACCACACCGCCTTTTTGGTCAAAGATAACGGCGCTTATAAACCCATCAGCTTTAAACGTTTCCGATCCGACGTTGAGGGCTTCGGAACCGCTCTCTGGGATCTCGGATACAGCGGAAAACGTGTCGTTGTCATCGGTGAAAACTGCTACGAATGGGCTGTGACCTATATGACTACAGTCTGCGGGCTCGGTGTCATCGTGCCTGTGGACAAAGAACTGCCCGCGGAGGAGATCGAGAACATCGTCAGTCTCTCTCAGGCCGCTTTGATTGTCTATTCCGATTCGGTCGCCCCGAAGATTGAACCGATCCGCGGCGTCGTTAAAATCCCCTTTTCTCAGCTTTGCGGATTTATCGATAAAGGTGCGAAATTGATTTCAAAAGGCGAAGAAAAATATCTCAATGCCCCGATTGATCCCGATGTGCTGGGGATTTTATTATTCACGTCCGGAACAACCGGAGTCTCAAAGGGCGTCATGCTCTCCCACACCAATATTTGCTTCGACCTGATGCAGATGTGTATGATGTGCTATATCGACGAAAAAGACGTCTTCCTCTCGGTTCTGCCCCTGCACCATACCTATGAGTGCACCTGTGGATTTTTATGCCAGATTTATCGCGGGAGCACCATCGCCTACTGCGAGGGTCTTCGTTATATCACCAAGAACATGCAGGAAGCCAAAGTCACTATGATGCTGTGCGTGCCGGTGCTGATCGAATCGATGTATAAAAAAATCTGGCAGGGCGCAGAAAAAAAGGGCAAGACCGAGACCCTTAAAAAAGCGATTAAGATCAACAATGCCATGAAAAAGACCGGCATCGATATGTCAAGAAAACTGTTCAAGGATATCCATAATACGTTCGGCGGACATCTGCGCATGCTGATTTCGGGCGGCGCCGCCGTCGATCCGCAGGTCCTGGCCGGTTTACGCGACCTCGGCATCAACGCCATTCAAGGCTACGGATTGACCGAATGCGCCCCGATCGCAGCGCTCAACCGCGACCATTATTTTAAAGACGACTCTGCCGGACTGGCACCCGTAGACGGAAAATTGGAGATTTACAATCCGGGTCCCGACGGTACCGGCGAGATCCGATACAAGGGCCAAAACATCATGCTCGGATATTTCAATGCTCCCGAATTGACCGCAGAAGTCATCCGCGACGGTTGGTTTTATACCGGTGACCTCGGCTTCATCGACAAAGACGGATTTTTGCATATCACCGGCCGCAAAAAAAATGTCATCGTTACAGCCAACGGCAAAAACGTTTTCCCCGAGGAACTCGAAACCTATCTGGCTCGCGACCCGTTCGTCAAAGAGAGCGTCATCGTCGGCATTATGAATGAGCGCAAGCGCGATTATGACATTGTCGCCATCGTCGTGCCCGACGAGGAAAAATTCACCGAGGAATACGGTCCCGGCTATACCGGCCAGCAAGTCAAGGCGAAACTTGAAGCGGCCGTGGAAACGGTCAATCAGATCGTACCCGCCTACAAACGCATGACCGTCACGATCATACGAAAAGAAGAGTTCGTCAAGAACACCTCGAAGAAAATCAAACGATTCGGCATCGTCGAATCGGTGATGGACGAATATAAAAAGGTCGCGTTTTAAATAATCAATGGCAAGACGCCCCCGGGAAATTACTCCGGGGGCGTCTTCTGTTTTTCATCAGATAAATGAATTATAACAACTTCTGCTTTTTCAAAAGTTGATGCAGCGGCGGGATGAGAGCGATTTGAAGCGCGATAAGGACGCCCGCTTTTATCAATCGAATCGGAATGATTGCAAACAGCCCCTGTCCGAAAAACTGAACAAGCCAGAAAGTATCCATGCACAATGAAAAAGCAATCGTACAGATGACGGAGGCGACGACAACTTTCCAAAACTTATAACGAAAACGATATAAGAACAATCCGAGCACGACGCCGTAAAGGGCGGATGAAATCGTGAATCCCGGAAAATAGGCTCCGACCGGAAATAACAACGCGCCGAGGAATTCGGCAATGCTCCAAGCAAGCCCCGCCCAGGGACCGTATAAAATCGCAAGCGCGGCAATCGGAAGGAATCCGAGATGAAATTGAACCATCGGCAGCTTGATTGATAAAATACGATGCAGGATGATCTCCAATGCGATCATCAGCGCCATGGTGACGACCATCTTCAAAACATTATTACCGGTCATTTTCGGTTTTGCGGATTCGGGAAAACAATCATAGACCTCTTTTGCCGAATAGAGCGATCCGAAATAACAAATCGGAAGGCCGGTCTCTTTTTGCAGCGCCTTCGCATCGGCGACGCCCTTTTTGATGCTGTCCGCCGGACGCACATCTTTGACATAAGTTGAAATATCTCTTGCCAACTCATTTGACGGAAGCGCTCTCGGATTCGGCGGCGCAACGGTGACCACATGCGCGGCAAGCGGAGCGAATTCCGCGATCATTTCATGATAATCCTTATCGGCGAGGACGCCCATCACAAAAATGAATTTTTGGTTCGGAAACATTTGCTTTAACGAGGAGATAAGTGCTTTCACGCCGTGGAGATTATGCGCCCCGTCAAATAAGACGATCGGCTTTTTCGAGATAAAGGCCATACGACCGGGCCAGACCGTGTTTTGAAGGCCCTTCCGGACAGCAGAATCGGAAATCTCGAAGTCCTTTTTACGCAGCACTTCGATATTCTTCAAGACGACCGCAACATTTGCGCTCTGGTATGTTCCGCATAACGGAAGCCGCAGGTTTTTCAATTCGCCGTAATCGAAAACCAATCCGTTTCGGTCACAGGACTTGACTTCTACCTTTTCGTTTTCCGCGGTATGAAGCCGCGAGTCGGTTTCTTTGCAGCGGTCTTCAATCACCTTTGCCGCTTCCGGTTCCTGAATATAACTGACGACGTCGCTGTTCGGTTTGATGATGCCGGCCTTTTCGCCCGCAATCTTTTCAAGCGTATCGCCGAGCTCTTTGATATGGTCCATTCCGAGGGCTGTGATGACCACACTGACAGGATTTTTAATCGCATTGGTTGCGTCGAGCCGCCCGCCTAATCCGGTCTCCAGCACGACGATATCGCAATTTTCCTTTGCATAATATAATAACGCCAGCGCCGTGACGAATTCGAATTCGGTCGGTAATTCACCGAAGTCTTTCCCCAGCTGCTTGGCTGCGTTTTTGACAGGGACAATCAGCTTTTTAAGTTCGCCATCGGAGATATTTTTTTTGTTTATCGAAATACGTTCATTGAACTCAAACAGCGCAGGAGAGATGTATCGCCCGGTCTTGTAGCCGGCAGCCTGCAAAATGCTCGCTGTCATCTCAGCCACGGAGCCTTTTCCGTTTGTCCCGGCGATATGCACGCATTTTAATTTATCCTGCGGATTCCCGAGCAGCGCGAGCAGTGCCGACACCCTCTCCAGCCCAAGATAGCTTCCCTGCCGTATGAAGCCCTGCATCATTTTTTTGGAGTGTTCAAAATCCATAATAAAATTCCCCCTTATGTTCCGGCATTTGCCGCATAAGGAGAAATTGTGAAAGCCACAACGACAATCATCACTAAAATAATGACGACGCTCGGTATGCAGCAGCGGGATGCGAAATCTGCACCGCAAGAAACCTTTTCGTCTGCCCGACAACTCCCCGTTCGGGCAGCACTTAACGCGCAAATTCCTACTCTGCCATTCAATTATAAAGCGGGTTTCCCCGCATATGAGCATATTATATCAAAGATTTCCCTGATTTTCAAGCGCTTTTCGTTTATTTTTAAACAACTCAAATATAAGGCGGTGCGGATACAAATCCGCACCGCCTGTGCATTTACGACTATTTAAACAGAGCCAAGAATTCTTCGAGTGTGAGATGATTTTCCATGATGTATTTCGCGTTGTCGGGGCCGACGAAACGATAGTGCCACGGCTCGTAGTCGATCATCGTGATATCTTCTTTTCCCGAGGGATAACGCAGAATGAAACCGTATTTTGTGCAGTTGGCTTTCAGCCATTCATATTCTTTGGTCTTTTCGAATTTCGAAGTCAGCGAACTGTTGGTTTCGTACCAATCAATACTGACAATGTCCGCCGCGAGCCCCGTACAGTGTTCACTCGTTCCCGGCGGAGCCACCATCTTTGCGGCTTCGATTTCGGCCGCTTCGCGGGTATCGCCCGCATCCATATATTCTTTTATCTTTGCATTATAAAGCTCCGCCTGGCGTTCGGGGCTGCGATAGGAGGAAATCACATTGAGTTTAACTCCGTCTGCCTCGGCGTCTTTTATCATGGACTGCAGATAGGTCAGTGCCCGTTTCTCAAACTTGCGCGTGGAGCTGAATTCGACGATTTCGGGTTTATAAGTATCTGAGAGAATATTGCTTTTATTGACTAAAATCAGCGCCCAATCGAAATTTGAGTCCCGTGTGAAAGCCGGAAGCGCAGTGGGAATCGCCGAATCTTCGGCTTCGGTCGCTGAACTCTTTGCGGTTTTCTGCGAGGTAACAGTTCCGGAACCGACGGAAGCGGTTTCGACGCCCGGCGCCAGGATTGTATTGAGGCCCACGGCAAGTTCGTCCGAAGATGCGGCGGATGAGACCGGGACATTGATCGCACATCCTGAAAAAAGGATGAGCGCAGATAATAAAACAGGAATCAGTTTTTTCATTTTTGAATTCTATACCTTTCGAATTCATAAGAATCGCGCTTTGCGCTTTCGACTATTATATCACTTCCGGCCTTTTTGTCAACCAAAACGATTTGGTAAAGCGGAATAGAGAATGCTCAATTCACCACTGCTGTTATTTTTCGCCCTAAAATTGTTTTAACTTTCACTCCGTCTGAATTTGGGTAGGCAAAATCGGAATAGACGATGTAGGCCTCATTATCTCCGACCGGAACCATCTCGCTGTAAGAGCATGTATCGGTTTGATATGCTCCGGGCGGAATCAATTCAATCCGGTCGTCCCAGTCGAGCCCCTCTTCATCGGCTGTTGTCCGTAAAAACAATCCGGGTCTGCCGTAACTCGCCAATGTCACGCCGTTTTTGAGTGTGCATAAGCACGGCCAGACTCCGTTGTTATCAAACGCCGCCGGTTTGCTCCATATTTTTCCGCCGTCGGTGCTTTTGGCATAATAGGTCGGTCCGATGCCGTTCCCGTCGGTGGTTCGCAGCAAACAAAAAACGGAACCATCGGGCAGAAAGCAGACGTCGGGTTCGCCGAAACCGCCCCGGACACGGTAATAACAATCGGCAATCGGATCGGGTTCGTAGGGGATTTTGCTGAGATAGGAAAAGGTCTCGCCGTCATCTTCCGAGACACAAAACAGCGCGCCGCATAACGCAGGTTTGCCCTCAATGAGAAAATAGGGATACCCGATGGCCCAGATACCGCCGTTCGGTGCTTTTCGAATGCGCCAAAACATCGGCCTCGGCAACACTCCTTCACTTGTGTAAGCCGCCATATCGGGTACTTTTATCTTTTTCCAAACCGTTTTAAATGTTCCGTCTTTTTCGGTGATTTCAAAGGGGAACCGCCAAAATTCTTCAGGCAGTTTTTCCGCTTTATAGACGTTTCGTTTCCAGCCGTAAGAGATTAAGAAGTCGTCGGATTTTTCAGGGAGCGTTATGTCCGATAACTGCAAAGCTGATGCAACTTTATAACGCAGATACCGCCCGCCGGGAATGGTCACGCCGCCGCCGGGGTTTTCGCTTTCCTGCCAAGTCACACCGCCGTCCGTGCTGATCGCATGGCCTTTGGGCTTGCCGTAAGTCAGCGCGGAATCCTTGCCGATATGATATTCGCAATGCAGTTTTCCGTCGTAGAGCAGTTCGACCAGCGGAAACTGGCAGATACCCCAGTTGTCTTGGTCGGACGGAAGCGGCGGGGCTTGTGCGATGACCACCGGCTCGCCGAGTTTTAAGTTCACATGAACCGGCTTTTTTTGATCCTGCATTGAAATGTCCTCCCTTTGTTTTGTGTACATTGCACACTATATCACAGAATTATCCAAATGGCAATGCCGATTAAGTAAACTGTATAAATGAAAAAAATCCATTAAATCGGGAATTCCGCTTTGCAAATCTGTGCTTTTATGCTATAATTCTTCTTGACAGAATTTGTTCGGTTTTGTCGAAATTTTTCGGAGTTAAAGATTTCATGAAAACATTTATTTTTGATCTTGACGGTACTTTAATCAATTCTTTGCCCGATATCCAAACCGCGGCAAACCGAGCGTTTGCCGCTTTGAATCTGCCCACCCGCAATCTTGAAGAAGTCCGAAAAAACGTCGGCCACGGGCTGGACGATTTTTTTCGCCACATCAATCTGCCCCATATCATTACCGAGGAAGAGCTTTCGGTTATAAAAAACGTTTACGGCGAATATTATAAAAATCATCTGGCCGATCTGACCACCGTCTATGACGGCGTGATTGAACTGCTTCGGGCTTTGCGGAAAAAAGGCTGTATGTTGATCATGGCATCCAATAAGACCGATCTCTATGCCAAAATTATCGCAGACAAGCTGTTTTCAGGGCTGTTTGACGATGTCATCGGGCAGATGGACGGCATCCCTCCGAAACCGCGCCCTGAGCTTGGGCAATACATTTTACAAAAACACGGCTTATCGGCTTCAGACTGCGTAATGGTGGGTGATTCCAAATTCGACACCTTATTTGCAAAGAACTGCGGGTTTTATTCCATCGGGGTGCGCTGGGGCTTCTCCGAACCGGATGAATTGGAGAATGCCGGCACCGATAAGATCGTCGATAGAGCAGAAGAGATCCTTGAGCTCATCTGAATTTCCCTGATTTTAACGATTGTATCGAAATGCGAATTTTGATATACTCAAGCGGTAACGGAGACTTTTCGGAGAGTTGACAAATTGACATGAAAAAAATTATATCAATTCTGGTTTTACTCACGTTATTTGTCGGTATTGTATCGACCGCTTGCGCGCCTGTTTCCGGTTCATTCAGCTCCGCCGGAGAGAACGCGCTGATTTTGCCTGCGTCGATAAACTCACCCGTTTCGGAAGTTTCTGTCGATAGTTCTGATCTTTCAAGCATAGCGCTTTCGAACGTACCGTCTTCCTCTGATAAAAGTTCGGCGACAAAATCCTCAAAAACGAGTTCATCCAAAGCGACTTCTTCGAGCCGGCCGAAACTGAGCGAAGTTGTAAAATCGAGCGAAACGGTGTCCAGCAAACCCACCTCTTCCCAACCGGCGTCCGTTCAATCCGCTGTCTCAAGCTCATCCCAGACTTCAAGCGCGCAGATTCCTAATTCCGGATCAAGTGAGATGCGCGGCGTTTGGATCTCTTTTTACGAGCTCTCCGATATCACCGATTACAACGAATACAAATCCCGCATTGACACCATGTTCGACAATGCCAAAGCGATCGGATTCAATGCGATTTTCTTCCATGTCCACCCCTTCGGTGACTCCTTTTATCCGTCGAAGATTTTCCCCTTTACTCATTACATCGGCTACAAGACCCCGAAAGGCGATCCGATTCAGGGCGTCGATCCCGGTTATGACCCTCTTGCTTATGCCGTCAGCGCCGCGCACAATCGCGGACTCCAGATTCACGCCTGGTGGAATCCCTACCGCATCTGGACGCTTTCCGCCGACATCTTTTACCTGTCGACGAACAATCCCGCCTATATCTTTGAGACTGACGACAACCCCGCGAATGACAATTATGTGCTCTCAACGGGAAAAGGGCTCTATTATAACCCCGCCGAACAGGGCGTGCGCGATTTGCTCACCGCAGGCATCGCGGAGATGCTTGACAATTATGCGGTAGACGGCGTCCATTTCGATGATTATTTTTATCCGATAACAGACTCTACCTTCGACTCCGTCTCCTATAACGCTTATAAACATGACGGCGGGCTGCTGGCGCTCGCCGACTGGCGCAGACAGAACGTCGATAAGCTGCTTTTGCAGGTACATGAACTCTGCGCGTCGAAAAACGTTCCGTTCGGCGTCAGCCCAGCGGGAAACATCAGCCGTGTGATGAATCAGATGTACGCCGATGTGGCACTCTGGGGCAGCTCCGGCGGCTACGTCGATTATCTGTGCCCTCAGATATATTGGGGCTTTAAGCACGACACTATGCCTTTTTTGGGAGTGCTAAACGACTGGCTCGGCATTGCAACCAATCCCACTGTTAAACTCTATATCGGGCTTCCGGCTTATAAACTCGGTGAAACCGATTCCGGCGCCGGTTCGGGGAAATATGAATTCAAGACCGATACGGAGATTTTGAAACGCATGATACTGGCTGCACGGCAGACAAAATGCGACGGGTTCATCATATACAGTTATACCGCTATGGTCAGCAATAACAATACGAAAGAAAAAGAAGCGCTGAGAGAATTATTGAAATAGGCGCCAGGGAGGTAAATACATTATGCAGGATTACAGCGCCAGGCGGCGCAGCAGAAACGGCGGCAGATCACTGCTCGAAAAAAAAGACAGACCGAAGGCCTTTGAAAAGAAAGAAGAAAAGATCGATACTGCGGCTCTTTTCGCCGTTTCAAACGAACCTGCCGTTGAAAGAAAGAAACCGGAAAAGCAGGTAATATTGCCAAAGCATAACGAAAATCCGGATAAGAAACCGGAGAAAATGCCAAAGGAGCCGAAAAAGCCCGGCAGCCGCCTCAGTTTGAAAATCACCGCATTGGTTTTGGCCGTTTTAATATTGGCGGGTGGTACGCTGACGTACGCGAAATGGTATCAGATCCTCGACCTTGTGGACAATTGGAAACAGGAAGAAGTGAACATCGTACCGCTTTCTGAGACCGATCCGGATTATCTGGCGGCACGTTATACATATAAACCGCTTAGTTACATTTCGCAGACATCGGGCGGAGCCATTTATGACAAGACACTGGCGCTCGAAGCACTGCCCGGTGTGGACTTCTATACAAAATCCGGGATGACTTTTGACGAAGTCATGAAGGAACTGGATAATCTCATAGCCTTCGCCTTATCCATGAAGGCTACCGAATTGATTCTCCCGCTGCAATGCAGCGAGGGTTCTTTTGTCACAGTGAATGACTTTGACACACTGTTCAACGGACAGCTTCCTGCTTATCTCGTCACCAAAGGGAGCGAAAACGGGATAAAAATCTCATTTTCCTTCTCCCCGCTTTCCTGGGTCAAAGGCGGCAGTCAGGTCACGCTCGATCCGACTAAACCGTCCGACCGCGCGTTGATTTCTACCGCCGCTGCTCAGATCGCCGCGCTCGGCGCCGCAAGTTACGTTCTTACAGACTGTGAATATAATCCGAATCAGGGCACTTATGCCGATTATGCCGCTTCGAACATCGGAAGCGGTTTCGAGGTCTACAAACGCAGCGCCCTCTCCGACACCTTGTTTGACATTGCACAGACGCTGCGCGCAGGCAGCGATACCGTTTTGGTCGGCGTCCGCGTCGGACCGATCTGGCAGCTCTCTTCCAACAGTTCCGACGGCATCGATGCCGTCTGTGATTACGAGAGTTATACCGATGGCTACGCAGACACCAAAGCTTGGCTATCCAACGGTATTTTCGACTATTTTCAAGTTGAAGATTACGGCTCTCTGTCCAATAAAGATCAGCCGTTCGCTTCAATCTTCGAATGGTGGACCCGGGCAGCGGGAACCGATATTCCGTTGATGGTTGTCCACGCCGGCGAAAAGATTGCTTCGACCGAAACCGGGTGGTCGCTTTACGACCAGATTCCTAAACAAATTCTCGAGGCGCAAAAATCCGAATCTTATGCCGGGAGCATCATCAGCGGCGTTTCGAAATTAGTGAAATACTCGGAGATTCCGGCAGTTATTACGAATTCCTTCAGCGGCGAAGTCGACGGAGATGACATTTTAAGAAAACTCGTCATTACTTCTCCGAATAAAAAAGACACCACGACTTATGAATCGAAAGTCACTCTTTCAGGTAGTTCTGATCCGAACTTCAGTGTCATTTTAAACGGCAAGCCGATCGAACGCACTTCAAAAGGTTACTTCTCGTTCAACTTTGATTTGGCTGTCGGTAAAAACACTTATGTCTTTGAACATAAAGGCACCAAAGTGACCTATACCGTTGATCGTAAGATCCTCGTCGTCAAGACGGTAGATCCGACCAAATCTATCACAATTTTTGCCGGAACGCCGATTGTGTTCAGCGCGACCGCACTAAAAGGCAGCAAGGTCTATGCCGATATTGACGGAACCAGAATCGACATGCACGAAGATGCTATTTTGCTGGATGAATCCAACGAATCTCTCGGCGATTACATCAATTACACCGGTTCTTATACCGTCCCCGAAAGCTCTAAATCACGCACGATCAGCGGTATAAAAATTACCGGCGTTTGGGACGGCTACACAACCGCCAAGGACTGCGCCGACGTCAAGGTCAAAGAAATTGACAAAAGCACCGTCCGGGTCGCCAAAGTCATCTCAGAGGCCGGTGCCGAGGTATTCCGGTACGGCACCGTCGACGATAAATCCGTGCCGACCGCCTATCCGCTGCCCGCGGGCACGCGCGATTTCATCATCGGCGAAGTCACACTGCCCTTCTCCGAAGACGGTGCAAGCCATGTCTATGTCTACTATCTGCTTCAGTCCGGTAAGCGCATTTACAAGAGCAAAGACGGCGTCGCGTCGACAGACGTCATTGTCGAAGCAGGTTCCACCGTACCGTATACCACGATCAGCAATCCCGGATTCGAGGTAACGAGCGACTATACCAAGTTGTATCTGGATATGAGCAGCAAGGTGCCGTTCACGGTCGAACTGCTCCCGCAGAGTTATGTTGACGCCACCAGTACTGTGCCCAATTTCACCATCGGCGATTTCACCGCTCAAAAAATTAAGCTGACCTTCAATTACGTCACCGACGCTTCGGCTTTACCCGCGTTATCCGGCAGTCCGATATTCACATCGGTCGGCAATTGGGAAAAAGATGGCAGCAATTACAGCATCACGCTGACGTTGGCAAAATCTTTCTATGGCATGTATACCGAATACAGCGGAGATACACTGGTATTCTCGTTTAATAACCCTCCCGTGATTTCAACCTCTTCCAACAGCTACGGTTATTCGCTCGAGGGCATCACGGTTCTACTCGACGCAGGCCATGGAGGCAATTCATCCGGCGCAATCGGCGCGAACCCGAATTATCCCGAAAAGCGTGTCAACCTTGATTTAGCCTACAAGGTTGCGGATATTCTCAGAGGGCTCGGCGCGAAAGTCATCATGATGCGCTCGGCCGACGTCTATATCTCCATCGAAAACCGCGCCGTCCTTTGCGGTCGGTATAAACCCGATATCTTCATCAGCCTGCACCATAACTGGGCGCCCGCGGTCAGTGCCTACGGCACCGACTCCTTCTACTTCATGCCGTTCTCAAAAGATCTCGCAAATTCCATCTACAACCGCGTGACCGATTACTACGACAGCGGCATGTATCCAGGAGCTAACTCCAGCGCCTATAAGCGCGGCTGCAACTATTACCCGTTCTACGTCACCCGTTATTGGTATTGCCCCTCCACATTGGTCGAATACGGATTCATGAGCAATTCCGCGGAATTGCAGAAGCTCATCGATCCGAACAACCAGGACGGCTTTGCTCGTGCCACGGTCAAGGGAATCATCGATTACTTCGCTTCAAACGGCATCGTCGGCAGCGGCAGCACAACCTCCTCGCAGCCGACCGCATCCAGCGAACCGGCTTCTTCACAGGAGAACTCGATCCCATCTTCCCTGCCGCAGAGCTCAACAGCCACGTCATCTACACCTTCCCAAGGTTAAAGCAAGTATAAAAGAACCGCGGACGAATTCGTCTGCGGTTCTTTTTAATTCCATTTCTGAAGGATTACAGCAAAGATTTCCCTTCCCACTCTTCTTCGGGCAAAACTCCGAGTATCTTCGCGACTGTCGGCGCGATATCCATGATGCTCGCATTTTCAATTGTACCGCCGGGAGCAAATCCGTCTCCCGCCGCGAACAGCGGGATCGTCATATCTTCGGGCATCTCAGTGCCGTGGCTGCGCTCGTGTCCGCCGTGGTCGGCGGTCACAAAGACCGTATAATCGCTTGGCAGAGATTTGATTATCCGCTCGATGCAAATCCAGCTCTCGTAAACCGATCGCATGTATTCGTCGGTCATCCAGCCGAAATTATGTCCGGCTTCATCGGTGAAACCCAAATACAAAAAAGCAAAATCGGGCGAATATTTACGCATGTATTCAACCGCATCGTCGGTGATGCAGATATTTGCCTTTTCGTAAGACATGATATGGCCGGAATAAAAACAAGCATGGGCGAGGGCGTCGGGTCTGTTGAGATCGCGAAGTTCCTCCCAGTCGTAAAACATTGCGGAAATCTTTTTATTGGCGCGCAGGACGTCGAAAAGGCCTTTGATCGGACGGACCTGCGGCACATAAAGATTGGTGGTTACCCCATGTCTTTGCGATGTCACGCTGTGAAATAAAGACATATGGCAAGGAAGCGTGACCGACGGCATAACCGTTCTTGCTTCGGCGGTATAACTTCCCCTATTTTGAAGTTCTTTGATAAACGGATGCGGACACTTCGCAACCGCATCCGGACGCATTCCGTCAACCAGAATCAGCAGTACTTTCTTACTCATTAGTAAAAATTCCTTTCGCCGAATCCGCACAAAAAATACCTCTGTTTTCAGGATGAAGATACGGATTTCATTTGAAAATTTTAGTTCTTTTTGTCAAAAATGTCAAGAACCCGACAGGTGCCAAAATAGCACCTGTCAGTTGCCGGATCCGGTGATTAAATAATACTTCAGCATTGCGAAGGCCTCACGAATCCAGAAGGATTGCTGCAATAAATACGGGCTTCCGGAGCAATAAGGAGTGCTGTCGAGCCCGGCGTGTTTGGCATAAAGGGCACTGCGGTATTGATGAAACCGGTCGGTGATAATCACTACTTTATTGCCAAATCCGTTTATTTTGAGAATTTCCGCGCTTAAATTGAGATTTTCGTGGCTGTCGGTCGATTTATCCTCCATGAGAACTCGGCTTGCGGCAATTCCCTTTTCGACAAGATATTGCTTCATCACGTCAGCTTCGGTCCGATCGCTGTTGCTGTCCTCGCCGCCGCTGACAATACAGGTGATGCCGGGATGAACATTTAAAAATTCCACCGCTGCATTGAGTCGATATTGCAACAGCAATTGCGGACGATCACCTTCGATGCCGCCGCCCATTACAATTACGGCATCGGGATTGGCAAAAGTCGCAACATAAGAACCGCGGGCGACAATAGCCATCATCACCAGCATATATGCCGCGCCGACGCAAAAGACCGACCAAAAAAAGATCTTTACGGGTAGATAGGCCTTTTTCAACAGCTTTCTCGCCACAGGATTGATGAACGGAAGCGCAATGAAGAAAACGCCGAGTATCGCAGGAAACCACACACCGATGTTGATTAATCCATAGACGAAATACGGGAGCAATGCGAATACGGTTAAGAATAAGCCGAAAATAATGGATATAACTTTTAAATTCTTTTTCATATGTTTTGTTGCCTTTTCTTTGAAAAATTGTTTCATTAAGATTTTATCATAAATCTGCGGCGTTGCCAAGCAAATAACGGTGTGGTATAATTGCCACAAATCCTGCAGAGGTAAGTATTTGTTTTAAACCTCTGTGAAAGTGTGATGTTAAAAATGAACAGCATATTGGAAAAAGTTTGTGCGCAAAGAACGGAAAAACGCATTGAAAACCCCTTAAAAATCGCGTTTTTAGGCGACAGCGTGACCCACGGATGTTTTGAAACATGGGAGACAAACGGCCAATTTGACGGCTCCGTAGATTATGAAAACGTCTATCATGCGCGTTTAAAACGGATGCTCGATATTGTGTTTCCGAAATGCCCCGTCACAATCATCAACGCGGGCATCGGAGGGGATAACACCGCCGGAGGACTTGCCCGCGTTCAAAAAGATGTGATCGACCACAACCCCGACATCGCGATTGTCTGCTACGGGTTAAATGATGTTGGCGGTGGGATGGTGGGACTGGAAGGTTATAAAAAGAATCTTTCGCTCCTGTTCGGACGTCTTCAAGCCGCCAAAATCAAGACGATTTTTTTGACACCGAACATGATGTGCACTTCGGTTTCGCCCGAATATCCCAAGGGCGGCATCTGCGTCAAAGCGGTCGCTTCTTGCAGCCGCCTGCAGACGGAGGGCGTGATGGATTTATATATGGAAGGCGCAAGGCAGGTCAGCCGTGAAAATGAAGTCGAATTGTGCGACTGCTACGCCGATTGGAAAAAGCTCGAACAAGCCGGTGCGGACATCACCTCGCTGCTCGCAAACCACATCAACCACCCGACCAGAGAGATGCATGCGCTTTTTGCCGCACGGCTTTTTGAAACGCTGGTATTAGAATAATTAAAAAATCCGCTCCACCGAATTAAACAGTGGAGCGGATTTTTATATCAACCAAGCGGAACCGTGACGGGCTTGAACGAACAAATCTTTTCCACATTTTCTTCACTGAACAGTGCGCCGGGAATGCTTGCGAAACAAACATATCCGTCGGTTTCCCAATATATATGGTAATTTGTCGGAATGCCATCAGGACCCGTAGAGTTAGCGGAATAATAAAACTCTGCTTGCTCGGCATTTCCGAGCGGTTGTAAATTGGAATTTTCAATATCCCAAGCAAGTGCCGCGCCTGGGATTTTTGATTTTGCTGTACACCATTGCAAGATAATCATGTTTTTCGCACTGAAAGCCGAATAGTCTTCGGAGGGTGAACTTTTATCACTGCTTGTAGTCATTTCGCTTGGAATCGAACTTTCAACTTTCGTAACATATGGTGACTGAGGATGCGATATTGATTCAAAAGCGGCCCGAGCGGAACTTCTGATCTTATCGAGATAATCGATCAAATCATCGGTAACATAAGTGTAAGAACCATATACCGTCCAGATTTCAACACTGCTTAAATGAAAACCATACGGCGGAGTGAAGGTCGGTTCATAGATTGCAATTTGATTATCCTTAATAAAGTTTTGGATTTTTACTCCGTTGATCTCTTTCTCGGCTGAATTTTGTTTGAGATAATCCAATAATTCTTGTGTTGTTTTAAAATAAGTATGATCATAAGAAGGTTCTGTTGCTTTTCCAACTGAGGACTCGGGAGAAGTTGTGGTCTCGAATGACGAATACTCGGGTGAGTTTGTGGTCTCGGATGTCATGGGTTCGGTAGAGGTTGCGACCTCGGGAGTGTTGGCAAAACTTTGGCAAGCCAGCAAAAGGAAAATAACCATCAGAATTGAAAAGACAGTTGATACTCTTTTCATAATGTCCTCCTTTTCATATGATTGCGGTGAATGTAAATGTTTTTCTCTAAGATTCTTACAATTACAGATTATACCAAAACGTCCATTCCATTTCAAGAGCTCATTATGTTTTTTCGATGAATATTTACAGTTATCCGACTCTTAAACACAGACGAATTAAACAAATCAACTGTGTGACGAAATCACTTTTTCGGCACGGCTTTCTCGTCTTTCAGGGTTTACATCGGAATGGGATCGTGGTACAATGTAACATGGGTTCGGATGGGATAAAATCCGCCCGATTATGGTTCGGAGGTTAACATCATGCTGGAAAATAAAGCGGTTGTCGAACAAAAATGCGAACAGATCATCGATACCCTGATCGCAATCGGCACCGAAGGTACCAACATCCTGCTCAATATGAACATCTGGGACTGGTCTCAGGGCGTCGGCCTTTACGGCATCTATAAATATTATAAATACAGCGGCGAAAAAAAATATCTTGATTATTTAATCGAGTGGTTTGACTCCAAAATGCCCGACGAAGACAAGATCATGAAAAACGTCAACACCATGGCGCCGCTTTCGACCATGGCGCACCTCTATGAAGAGACGGGCAACGGAAAATACCGTGACTTCTGCATCCGCTGGGCCGAATGGGTGCTCCATGATATGATCCGTACCGATGAGGGCGGGCTTCAACATCTGACCATCGACTCGCTGAACACCCAACAGCTCTGGGCCGACACGGTGTTTATGACCGCGCTCTCGATGGCGAAAATCGGCCAGATCACCGGAAATCAGGCCTACAAAGACGAAGCCATTAAACAGTTTTTAATTCACATCAAATATCTCCAGGACCCCGAGACCGGGTTGTTATTCCACGGCTGGACCTTTGACGGGCACCACAACTTCGGCAAGGCGCTCTGGTGCCGCGGCAACTGTTGGTTCACGGCGGCTTCGATCGACATGACCGAATATATCGAAATCCCCGAGCCGGACAAGACTGCGATTTTAAACGGCTATCGTAAACAATGCGCAGCGCTCAAAAAATATCAGGACGAGTCCGGCCTGTTCCACACGCTGGTCGACGACCCAACCGCATATCTCGAGAGTTCGGGTTCTGCCGGTTTCATCTATGGGTTGCAAAAAGGCGTCGCATCTGGCGTGCTCGACAGCAGTTACAAAGCTGTCTGCGACAAGGGTTTGGAAGGTCTCTGGAACGAAATCGGCCCCGACGGCATTGTCAAAAACGCCTCTTACGGCACGGTTGTGCATATGACCAAGGATTATTATAAACAGATCCGCCTGACCTCCACCGGCTACGGCCAGTCGCTGACGCTGCTGGCGCTGACGCAATATCTCAGCGGACTCAAGAAATAGCATGTTTTGGACAAGACAGCAATACATTGACCTAATGACCTTCAAAGGCGCACCTCGCCCCATGTTTATCGAGATTTTCGGGAAACTGATTGGGCTCGATGAAGAATGGGCGGCACAAGGTGCGACCGACGCCGAACGCGACCTTTCGGCTTTCAATTTCGACTGGGTAAACCGCGTACAAGCCGGCATCAACTGCGGATTGATGGACCCGTACGAGGAAAAAGTGCTTGAAAAAGGCGACGGCTATGTGATTTCGCAGGATGCGATGGGACGCAAAGTCAAGCTCTGCACCGCCACCGCGACGATCCCCCTGCCCTTGTCTTATCCCGTCACCGATTTCGACAGCTGGCTGAAAATCAAGCCGAAGTTTCAGTTTGACGAGAAACGCATCGACATAGAAGCAGTGAACACAGCGGCAAAAGCACGTGAACATGATGCGCTGGTGCATCTGGATGTTCCCGGCGGATTCGATATGCCGCGTGAATTAATGGGCGAGGAAAACCTGTGCATCGCCTATTACGACGAGCCGGAACTGATTCAGGATATGCTCGACACTTGCGCCGACACCACGTTGAAAGTGTTGGAACGGTTGGAAGGCAAACTCGTCGTCGACAATCTGTTCGTGCACGAAGACATGGCCGGAAAGAGCGGCCCGTTAATTGGTCCGTCGTTATTTGACGAATTTGTCAAGCCGTATTACGAAAAAATATGGACGGCGGCAAAGTCCATGGGCACCGCGATCTTTTCCCAAGACAGTGACGGAAACATGAATCCGTTGATGAAAAACATCGCCGAGAGCGGCATTAACGTGTTTTATCCGATGGAACCCGGCTCCGGAATGGACATCGTCGCTTGCCGCAAACAGTTCGGAAACCGCCTCGCATTCAAAGCAGGAATCGATAAATATGCTCTGCGCGGAACCAAAGAGGATATTCGCCGCGAAGTTGAATACAAAGTCGGATCTCTCAAAAACGATCTCGGCATCGCATTTGGGCTCGACCACCGTATCCCGAACGGCGTTCCGATTGAAAATTATCGCTATTACGTCTCGTTAGTCAAGGAGATTCTCGGAATCCCGATGACCGAAGCGGGAAAATGGACCCGGATGGGGTTTTAAATCTTAATTTGTTTGCCCGACGAAGGGCAGAAAGTGCGAATCAACCATGGAAAAGGATTACTCAAAAGTACCGAATACCGTCGCTCATCTCGGCGACGATTATACCCAGTACCTCGGAGCCGTCGTGCCCCCGATCTTTGAAAACACCTTGTTTACGCGCAAGGAAAAGAGTTTCGGTTACGTTTACACCCGCGTGGACAACCCGACCGTCAAGGTTACCGAACAGAAAATCGCCCAACTTGAAAAAGGAAATCACGCGTTGTTGTTTGCCTCCGGTATGGCGGCGATTACAAGTTCATTAATGGCGTTGTTGTCCTCGGGCGACCACGCGGTTGTCGTGCGAAGCGTCTATGTTCCGGTCAAAGCCTTTTTTGATACCACGCTTTCTCCGCGTTACAATATCGGCGTGACCTATGTGCACGGCGACGATTTAAACGAATTTGAAGCGGCGATTCAACCAAATACGAAAATCATTTATCTTGAAAGCCCGTCTTCGAACATCTTTTTGGTGCAGGACATCGCCGCGATCAGTAAACTTGCGCATTCCAAAGGCATCAAAGTGCTGATTGACAACACCTGGGCGACGCCGTATTTTCAAAATCCGCTCGAATTGGGCGCGGATGTTGTGATGCATTCCGCCAGTAAATACCTCGGCGGACACAGCGACATTATCGCGGGCGTCATCGCTACCAAAGACCCCGAACTCAGCACCTTCGGCTGGAACGAGCGCACTACCTACGGCGCTTGCGTCGATCCGATGAAGGCCTGGCTGCTGACCCGTTCACTGCGCAGTTTTCCGCTGCGTATGGAACAACATTGCAAAAACGGCTTGAAAGTCGCAAAATTCCTCGAACAGCATCCGATGATTGAACGGGTATATTATCCGGGACTCGAGAGCGATCTGGGTTATAAACTCGGTAAAAAACAGATGCGCGGTTACTGCGGTCTGATGTCGTTTATCGCCAAAGCCCCAAAAGAAAAAGTCCTTCAGGCGTTGAAATCGCTGCAGTACTTCGAAGAAGGACCGAGCTGGGGCGGATATGAGAGTTTGTTCAACTTCCCGGGCGGCGGCGAACCCGAAAAGCTCGCCGAAATTGATATCCCGTCAGGACTGTTTAGAATCTCGGTCGGTCTCGAGGACGCCGATTCCCTGTGCGGAGACCTCGACAACGCCTTAAACACATTGAAATAACAATCTCTGAAAGGCGTTTCATGTCAGTTGATTTTTCACTAAAAAGCAAAGTCGCCATTGTCACCGGATGCAGTGCCGGGATCGGAAACGGCATCGCAAAAGGGCTGGCAGAAGCCGGCGCAGAAATCTATGGTGTGTCTTCTCGCGGGGAGTTCGCCGAGATCAAAGAAGCGGTTGAGGCCCGCGGCAGACGGTTTGAGGGTCGGAAAGCTAACCTGATGACCGTTGGACCCATAGAATCCATTATCAACGATTGTATCACGAAGTTCGGACGCGTCGACATTCTTGTCAACAATGCCGGTATTATCCGCCGTGAGGATGCGATCAACTTCTCCGAGAAGGACTGGGATGATGTGATGAACATCAACCTCAAAACCGTCTTTTTCTTTTCACAGCGCGTAGCAAAGGAGTTTATCAAACAGGGCAGCGGCAAGATTATCAACATCGCATCGATGCTCTCCTATCAGGGCGGCATTCAGGTTCCGTCCTACTGCGCCTCCAAAAGCGGCGTCAAAGGCATCACGATGGAACTCGCCAACGAATGGGCAAAATACAACATCAATGTCAACGCCATCGCCCCCGGGTACATCGCAACCAACATCACCGCACCGCTCTCCGACGATGCAGAGCGTTCGGCCGACATCCTCGCCCGAATTCCTGCAGGCCGCTGGGGCACTCCTGAAGACGTCGCCGGAGTTGCGGTATTCCTGGCTTCTTCCGCTTCCGACTATGTCAACGGCTTCACGGTTGCGTGCGACGGCGGCTGGTTAGCGAGATAAAAGTCCTATACTTGAAAGTCCAACCACCTTCAAGTTCATTTTATATCATTTCAAAGGAGTGTTTTTATGTCAACCAATTTCTCTCTCAAAGGCAAAGTCGCGATCGTCACCGGCTGCGAAGTCGGTCTCGGCTACGGCATGGCAAAGGGTCTCGCCGAAGCGGGCGCGGACATCTACGGTGCTTCTTTCCCCGGTGATTTCGCCGAGATCAAAGCGGCAGTCGAGGCCTGCGGCAGACGGTTTGAAGGCCAAAAGGCCAATCTGATGTCCGTCGAGCCGATCGACGAAATCGTTTCCGACTGCGTTGCCAAGTTCGGCCACGTCGACATCCTCGTCAACAACGCGGGCATCATCCGCCGTGAGGATTCGATCAACTTCTCTGAGAAGGACTGGGACGACGTGATGAACATCAACCTCAAAACCGTCTTCTTCCTGTCCCAGCGGGTCGCCAAAGAATATATGAAACAGGGCGGCGGCAAGATCATCAATATCGCGTCGATGCTTTCTTATCAGGGCGGCATCCGCGTTCCGTCTTACTGCGCATCCAAGAGCGGCGTCAAGGGCATCACGATGGAACTTGCCAATGAGTGGGCCAAGTTCAACATCAACGTCAACGCAATCGCCCCGGGGTATATGGCCACCAACAATACTGCTCCGATCCGTGCCGACGCCGAGCGCGAAGCCAGCATCCTTGCACGCATTCCGGCAGGCCGCTGGGGCACTCCTGACGACGTCGCCGGTGTCGCGGTATTTTTGGCTGCACCCGCTTCCGACTATGTCAACGGCTTCACAGTCGCCTGTGACGGCGGCTGGCTGGCTAGGTGATTTTTCAAATCACCATGTAGTTTGACCCTTACGGGCCAAACATCCCGCCCTTAATGAAAGGAATGTTATAATTATGTTGGAAATCAGACATTGTTCCCATCCCGATGACGCAAAATTATTGACCACCGACGAACTGCGCGAGCGGTTTTTGATTGAAAACCTGTTCAATGCCGACGAGATCAAGATGGTCTATTCGCATTACGACCGTTATATCATCGGCGGCTGCATTCCGGTCAAAAAGACCCTGAAGATCGAAGAACCGGAACTCAAGACCGAGTATTTCCTCGAGCGCCGCGAAATGGCATTCTTGAACACCGCGGGCGGCAAAGCCGTAATCACGGTCGAGGGCCAGAAATATGTGTTGAACAACAAAGACGCACTGTATGTCGGTAAAGGCAACAAGGAAGTCACCGTCGCCAGCGAAGACGCGGCAAACCCTTGCAAGCTCTATTTCGTCTCCTGCACGGCGCATATGGCTTACCCCACAGTACTGATTGACATCACCAAGGCAACGCCGACCCATATGGGCGACAAAGCTAACTGCAACGAGCGCACGATTTATAAATACATCCATGCCGACGGTATCGCAAAGAGCTGCCAGCTGATGCTGGGCGTCACGATTCTCGAAAAGGGCAGCATCTGGAACACCATGCCGGTGCACACCCACGACCGCCGCATGGAGGCCTATCTCTACTTCGACCTCAGCCCTGAAAACGTGGTATTCCACCTGATGGGCGAACCGACCGAGACCCGCCATTTGGTCATGAAAGACCACGAAGCCGTGATCAGCCCGAACTGGTCGATCCACTCTGCGGCGGGTACCTCGAATTACGCCTTCTGCTGGGCTATGGCCGGTGAGAACTACACTTTTACCGATCAGGACTTTATCAAGCCCGTTGACATGAAATAAAGGATAGCAATATGAATGATTTATTAAAACTTATCGGCGAATACGGTCTCGTACCCGCTATCGCGTTAGACGATGCCGACACTGCGGTGCCTGTGGCAAAAGCGCTGGTCGCGGGCGGCCTTCCGGTCGCCGAAATCACCTTCCGCACCTCTTGTGCAACCGAGTGCATCCGCCGCATCGCCAAGGAAGTTCCCGAAATCATCCTCGGCGCGGGCACGGTTCTGACCGTGGATCAGGCGAAAGAAGCCGTCGATTGCGGCGCAAAATATATTGTCGCACCCGGTTTTAATCCAAAAGTCGTCAAGTGGTGCATCGACAATAACATCCCGGTCATGCCCGGCGTCTCCGGCACCGCAGAAATCGAAGCGGCGCTCGAAATGGGGCTGACTGCGGTCAAGTTCTTCCCTGCCGAACAGATGGGCGGCATCGCGTCGCTCAAGGCGTTCGCGGGCCCCTATACCCAGATGAAGTTTTTGCCGACCGGCGGCGTGAGTGAGAAAAACATCGCAGATTATCTGGCGCTGCCGAACGTCCTTGCCTGCGGCGGCTCGTTCGTCATTGACAAAGCTGCGATCAAGGAGGGCAACTACGCCAAAATCACCGAACTGACCAAAACCGCCGTCAAAGCGATTTTAGGCTATCAGATCGCCCATGTCGGTATCTACACCAAAGACGACGCGCAGACCGAATCGGTCAAGGCGTTTCTTTCGATGACGTTCGACTTGCCCCAAACAAAAGGCTTTGTCGGCACCGAGTTCGAGGTTATGACCCCCTATCTGGCGGAAAAAGGCCATGTCGCCATCGCGACCAACAGCACCGAACGCGGCGTGCGCTATATGACCGACAAAGGCATCAAGTTCAACCCGGATGGCATGAAGTATAACGACAAGGGCAAGCTGAACGCGGCTTACCTCGATATCGACCTGAACGGCTTCACCCTGCACCTGCTGCAGAAAAAGTTTTAGGGGGATTTTCGAAATGGCTAAAATCGTCTGTTTCGGCGAGATCATGCTTCGGCTCTCGCCTCCGAATTATCAACGGTTCGTCCAATGCGACAGTTTCGATGCGCTCTACGGCGGCGGAGAAGCGAATGTCAGCGTCAGTTTGGCCAACTTCGGCCTTGATGCGGCGTTTGTGACCAAGGTTCCGTCGCACGAGATCGGACAGGCAGCCGTCAACGAGCTGCGCCGCTACGGTGTCGATACCTCCATGATCGTGCGCGGGGGCGAACGACTCGGCATCTATTACTGCGAAAAAGGCGCCTCACAGCGTCCGTCTAAAGTCATTTATGACCGCAAATACGCCTCCATCGCAGCGGCGGATCCGTCCGAATTCGACTGGGAAAAAATTTTCGCGGGTTGTGCATGGTTCCATTTCACCGGTATCACCCCTGCCCTGTCCGACAACTGCGCTATGGCTTGTCTGGACGCGGTCAAGGCCGCGAAGAAGCTCGGCGTCAAGGTCAGCTGCGATCTGAACTTCCGCAAAAACTTATGGTCAACCGAGAAGGCCGGCAAAGTCATGGGCGAGCTGATGAAGTATGTGGACCTGTGCATCGCCAACGAGGAAGATGCGGACAAGGTCTTCGGAATCAAAGCTCCGAATACTGATGTCAGCGGCGGCAAGCTGAGCCACGAGGGCTATAAATTCGTCGCGGCGGAACTTTCCAAGCGGTTCGGCTGCGAAAAAGTCGCAATCACTCTGCGCAGCTCCAAGTCGGCAAACGACAACAACTGGGCCGGAATGCTTTATGACGGAAAAGACTACTATTTCTCCAAGGACTACGACGTGCACATTGTCGATCGGGTTGGCGGCGGTGACAGCTTCGGCGGCGGGCTGATCTACAGCATTTTGACCGGAATGAGCAGCGCCGATGCGCTCGAGTTCGCGGTTGCGGCTTCCTGCCTGAAGCACGCGGTCGAAGGCGACTTCAACCACGTCTCGGTGGCAGAGGTTAAAGCCCTCGCGGGCGGCGACGGCAGCGGCCGGGTTCAGCGGTAAAATACATGATTTTATAAGGCGGGGATATCTCCGCCTTTTCAATTTCCAACCAGTCCGAGATCCTTTGAAACCTATTGTCAAATAAGTGCGGTTCAGAAGAACAAAATTCTTTTTCCTCTCCGGGGTTGCACGATATGCAAAAACATCGTATAATGATACATATTACGGCGATAATTTTGCCATCGGGAAATGAGGAAAAGCAGAAATGGAAAGAGTTTATAATTTTTCGGCGGGACCGTCTATGCTGCCGCTCGAAGTCCTTCAAAGAGCACAGAGCGAGCTGGTCAGTTATGGTACCAGCGGTATGTCGGTGATGGAAATGAGCCATCGATCTAAGGACTATGAAGCTATTATACAGACCGCCGAGGCCGATTTGCGCACCTTGATGGCAATCCCCGACAGCTATACCGTGCTTTTTTTACAGGGCGGCGCGTCGCTGCAGTTTGATATGATCCCGATGAACCTGATGACCGGATCTAAAAAGGCCGATTTCGTGGTGACCGGGCAATGGGCCAAACGCGCCGTCGAAGAGGCCTTGAAATTCGGCACGGCGAATGTGGTCGCCAGTTCTGCAGACAAAGTTTTTAATTATATCCCCGACCTTGACTCAAAGACCTTTTCCAAGGACGCGGATTATTTTCATATCACATTGAATAACACCATCTACGGCACCCGGTTTACAAAATTGCCCGAAGTCGGGAATATTCCGCTTGTTGCGGACATGTCTTCGTCGATTCTCGCCGAGCAGGTTGACATCACCAAATTCGGTCTGTTATATGCCGGGGCGCAAAAAAACCTCGGCCCGGCGGGCGTCACGGTTGTGATCATCCGTAACGATTTAATCGGGCATGAGCCGGAGAACACGCCGTCCATGCTATCCTACGCGATCCATGCTAAAGACAAATCGATGTTCAACACCCCGCCGACTTATGCGATTTATGTGATGGGGTTGGTATTCAAATGGATGCTCGAGCGCGGCGGAGTAGCCGTGATGCAGAAAATAAACGAGAAAAAAGCCGCTATTCTTTATAATTACCTCGATAACTCGAAGTTGTTCCGAGGCACGGTGGCCAAAAAGGACCGCTCGCTGATGAACATCCCGTTCGTGCTGCCGACCGAAGAGCTTAATGAGAAGTTCATCAAACTGGCCAAGCAGGCCGGATTTGTCAACCTCAAGGGCCACCGTACCGTCGGCGGCATGCGCGCGAGCATTTATAACGCGATGCCGGTCGAGGGCGTTCATGCTTTGGTTGACTTTATGGATAAGTTCGAAGGGAGAGAGTTTGAAAAATAAGTTTTTCAAACTCGGAGTTTGGCCTTTCCAGGGCCAAATATCCCTAAATTAATGAGAAAGTGGTAATCTAAATGTATAAAATTCAAACACTCAACGCCATTTCGGACAGCGGGCTAAGCAGACTGACGCCGCTCGAATTTGAGGTTTCTCCCGATACAAAAGAACCCGCCGGCATCATTCTGCGCAGTTTTGACATGAACTCGATGGAGCTTCCCAAATCGCTGCTGGCGGTTGCCAGAGCGGGCGCGGGTGTCAATAATATACCGCTCGAAGAATGCGCCAAGCGCGGCATCGTGGTCTTCAACACGCCGGGTGCAAATGCCAATGCCGTCAAAGAGCTCGTCGTCGCAGCAATGTTGTTGTCCTCCCGCAAGATCGCTGACGGCGTCGCATGGGCGAAAACACTGACTGATTCGGAAGATGTTGCAAAAGCTGTTGAAAAAGGCAAAGCGCAATTTGTCGGACCCGAAATCAAGGGTAAAAAGCTCGGCGTCATCGGCCTCGGGGCCATCGGCGCGCAGGTTGCCAACACCGGTTATGCACTTGGGATGCAGGTCTCTGGCCATGATCCGTTTTTGAGCGTCGACGCAGCTTGGAGTTTGTCGCGCGCCGTAAAGAAAGCCGCCTCAATCGAAGAGTTAATCTCGACCAGCGACTATATCAGTTTACATATTCCTTACACCGAAAAAACCAAAGGCATGTACGGAAAAGAGCTTTTTAATGCCACTAAAAAAGGCGCACGGCTGTTGAACTTTTCGCGCGGGGAACTCGTGGATACCGACGCGCTTGCAGACGCCATCGCCGACGGCACTATTGCCTGTTATGCCACCGATTTCCCGTCCAAAGAAGTGCTTTCGCTGCCGAATACCCTCTGCATTCCGCACCTGGGGGCTTCGACGCCCGAATCCGAAGACAACTGCGCCGAGATGGCCGCTGATGAGATGGTGAATTACCTCCGTTACGGTATCATCCGCAACTCGGTCAACTTCCCTGCCTGTGAGGTGCCTTACAGCGGAAAAACACGCGTCACGATCTGCCACAAGAATATCCCGAACATGGTCAGCTCGATTACCTCTATCATCTCCGGCGACGGGCACAATATTGACTATATGTCCAACCAGAGCCGCGGCAACTGGGCTTATACATTGATCGATATTGACAACGGTCTCACTGACGACGAACAGCTGTTAAGTCGGATTCTGGGCATCGTCGGCGTAACCGGTGCAAGAATTATCAAAAAGGCATAATTTTATCAAAGGGGGAGATGCCATGCCGGAGATTATCAAGTGTTATCGACAGAAAGTACCCGCCGCACGGTTTATCGGCGTTAAATACGGCGACGGAGACCGCGTGAATGGGGGTTTCGGGGTAAAATGGAGCGAGTGGTTTCAAAACAACCGTTTTGCTCCGCTTGAAACATTATGCACGTCGGAATTCTCAGGCGAATATGAAGACGGCGGCGCTTATATCGGGCTGATGCGGTGCAGGAACAGCGAGCCATTTGAGTATTGGATCGGTATGTTTCTCCCTGCTGAGACAGCGGTTCCCAACGGATATTCCTTTCACGATTTCCCCGCCAAAGACCTCGGCGTCTGCTGGGTCAAGGGCAAAGAGGATACAGTTTATTGCCAAGAAGATCTATGTTGTAAACAACTTGGAGCCGACGGCATGAAGATTGTAAATGACGAACAGGACGCATGCTGGTTTTTTGAGCGGTATGCATGCCCGCGTTTTACCACGCCGAACGAAACCTGCGAGGTTATTCTCGATATCTGCTTCTTCATCACCGAATAAATGCATTTTAAAAAATATAAGTCCATTTTATCACCGCATAACGGCATGAACATTTACCGCGGCTGCCAGCACGGGTGCATCTACTGCGACAGCCGCAGTTTGTGTTATCAATTTACCCACGATTTTGAGGACATCGAAGTCAAGACCGGTGCGCCGGAACAACTGGAAAGCGAATTATTACGAAAACGCAGCCGGAGCATGGTCGGAACCGGTTCGATGTGCGACCCGTATATCCCGCTTGAAAAAGAGCTGGAATATACCCGCCGCTGTCTTGAAGTGATTGACCGTTTGGGCTTCGGGCTTGCGATTTTGACGAAGTCCGACTTGATTCTGCGCGATCTCGATTTATTAAAAAGCATCAACGAAAAGGCCAAATGCGTGGTTGAGATCACGCTGACGACTTTCGACCAAAACTTATGTAAAATCCTCGAGCCGAATGTCTGTACGACAAAAAGGAGGTTCGAAGTGTTGAAAATCCTGCGCGATTACGGTATTCCGACGGTGGTTTGGCTGTGTCCTCTGCTGCCTTTCATCAATGACACCGAGGAAAATCTGCGCGGAATTCTATCGTATTGCTTTGAGGCCAAAGTTAAAGGTATTATCTGTTTTGACATCGGTGTGACGCTTCGAGACGGTGACCGCGAATACTTTTTCGCCGCGCTCAACCGCCATTTCCCGGGGATTATGCAGAAATATATTCAAAAATTCGGGCTTGCCTATTCCTGTGTCAGCGACAACAGCCCGGCGCTGATGAAGATTTTTCATCATGAATGCGAAAAGCGCGGTATCATGCACGATGTGGGACAAATTTTTAAGTATATGAACACATTGGAAGAGAATGACGAGCAGTTGACGTTGATATAATCAATCCCAAACACAAACGAGGCAGTCTTGCGACTGCCTCGTTTGTGTTATCTCCCTAGGTATGGCCGTTGGAACGGAGGCGGATGCTCACGCCTCCGTTCCGCTTATATGACCGCGTTTTTCGTCGTTTTGTTACAAGAGATGTTTATTTTTTTATCTTGTTGGTGTATGATGGAAATAGGAGGATTGCTCAGATATAAACTTAACGCTTTCTGTGAAAGGATACACGATATGACCGACTTGAAAACCATCATGGCCTGCGAAAACAATTTGATTTGTCACTGTGCAAACCTTGTCAAGACCTCGTTTGCGCATCTTTTCTATTCCGATACCAATAAGAGTTCGCACGACTGCAACCATGCGGTGATTTCCGATTTTTCCGACCCGGAGACGACACTGGCGGTAATTGAGGCATTTTATTACAGCAAGGCGGTCACACCGCGCATCTTTTTCGGCGGTTTTGAAAACGAGCGGGAACTGCTGACGCCAACGCTTGAAAAGCGCGGTTGGACAATCGAGATCATCGACCGAAAATTGATGTTCTGGGGCGGCGGCGAGCCCAAAGAATATACTTCCCCTGCTTTACAGATCACACATAAAGAACACTTTGACGATGAGATTTATAATCTGTTTTTTGCCCATGACGGCGGCGACTGGTGCGCGCTGGCAACCCGCGACTGCATGAATTACGGAAGCATCGATGTGTTTGTGGGGCGTGAAAAAATCGGCGCTCTCTCCGGTGAACAGAGCGCGGCTTCGGTCAGCATCGAACACGATAAAATTACCGATCTTGCTTTGGTGCAGGATGTTTTTACCCTGCCGCAGTTTCGGGGCAAAGGATATGCCCGGGCCATGATGAGCGCAGCGATGCGTTATCAACTCGGGCATTACAATAATAAAGATATCTATTTGTGGGTGGAAAACCCGATTGCGATGCGGGTTTATGAGGACATCGGATTTATCTATTCCAAAGAAACAGTGGATGTCTGGTTCGCTTATAAACGGCCTTAAGTGCGATTAAAAATCGATTTCTTCTTTTTCACCGTTTTTACTTCGGCCTTGTCTTCTTTTAACCACCCGATGATTTTCGGCGCTAAGATATTCATTGCATCCCTATAACCGAGTTCGTATTTATCGCGCAGATAGGAATGGGTGAAATTCATCGCCGAGATGCCTTTGACCGGTTCGATGGAACGGCTTGGAATGATGTCGATGACCTCGCGCTCGGACGTTGATGGGATGGTCTTGACCTGCGACGCCTCCCGCAGATGTACGCCGATGAGAATATCGAGCTCCTGATCCAAAAGGGGCTTGAAAGGCGTGCCGTCGGCATTTTCCTCCGGGGAACCGGGTGCTGCGATGCCGCCGTCACAGTATCGAATATCGTCCATTACAATCGGCTCAAACACAAACGGAATCGCAGCCGAAGCCAGCGTGCAGTCGACCGCGCGTTTATAATCGCAGTCGTTGAGGTGAAAATATTCGGGCTCATACTTCTCGCAGTTATAAGCGCAGACATAATAGTCTCGCTCGTCGCGCCACAGCGGTGCGATGTCGCAGGACTTTTCGATGAAATTTTTAACGCCCTCAAGCGTAAAAGCCGTTTGGTTTCCGGCAGCTATGTAAGAGATCGCCGAATGAAAATCGGGAAAGCCGCGTCCGGTGTTGACGAATTTTAAAAACTCTCTGCGTTTTTCGGAGGGAACTCTGCCGTTCTTAAACATGAACTCCGCTACGTCCGTTTCGTTCCATAGGTTGTAACAGAATGTCGGATCGCCGGTTGCAAATATCAGCGTGTTCAGCGCGCCGATGGAAGTTCCGGACACCGCTTTGATCTTGTCGTGCAAATCAAGGTCGTAAAGAGCTGCGATCACGCCGCCCTGATAAGCGCCTTTTGCGCCGCCGCCCGATAACACAAGGCCGATTCTGAGCTCGTTAAAAACCTTTACTTTGGATTTATCCAGCATCCGGCTTACCTCCTCACTTCAACAGCATGAGTATGGCTGCCTCCCCGGCTGCAAGCTTTTTGCGGAAGCTGTAATACTCACCGTTATGCTCATATTTTTCTTCGCATCCGTCCAGCGTGATTCTTTGATATTGCTCGGGGTTCGGAATAAATACAGTGATGTCCTCAGCGTCGTCCGGTGAGAAATTCACGATCAGCACGATGTCTTTTTCGGCGTCGGAAAACACCTCGGGGAACAGATAGGTCCCGCCGACCACGCAGGGCACCGTCGCTTTACAGGAGGCGATTACACCGAACAGGATATCGCGGTAAACCGGCGTCAAAAGGACGGTTGGCATTGTATCGGGCGACGAGAACGGAAAAACCAGACATTTGGATCCGGTCAGCGCAATGCCGTTGCCGACCGCTTCGCCCATATAATTCTTGGCTTCTGTGATTAAATAGGGCTTTTCGCTGTATTGGATGTTGAAATAACTTTCGCCGTTGCCGACCCTGGCCTCGGGAATTCCGGCGTATTCGACGTTATTGACGACTTGATGATAAATTGCCGGGCCTGCGTCGCCGGTCTGCCGTTTGCAGTCGGTGATCAAGGCCAGTTTTCCGAGTCCCATCTCGAAAAGGGTATTCGCCGCTTCGCCGTCGACCAGCACAAAATTGTGGGCGAATAATTTCTTAATTGCGTCGGCGGACAGAGAACGGAAGTACTGCCCTGAGAACGCGACGATCTCGTTATTGATTTCAGCGGTTTTGACATAACGGCACGGGATACCGAAAGCAGATAAAAACGAGAACCAAAAGCTTTGGTCGGGATAGAGTTCTTCCATACGCTCGCCTTTAGAGGTGTGCAGCGTATAGGAGGCCTTCTCGCTGATCGGGACGCAGACGCCTTTGCGCTGCATATTCTTAAGTCCAAGCGCTGTAATGCGGTCTAAAACCGGCTTTGCCTGTGCAAGAACTTTATCGTATTCGTATTCCTTGATGATGACATCGCCCATCATGTCGAAGAGGTTCAGCGTCATGCCGTCTGCCGGAAGCAAAACCGAGGTTAAAAGCTGCGCGTTGATCATGGCGCGGGATTTGACGAAACGGCCATGTGGGAAGCCCTCGAGCTCGGGGTAGATCAGAGTTTCGGACGGGCAATCCGCAACCGTTTGGCAGCTGTGCGCACAAAAATTCCATTGATATTGCGCCATCGTTGCATCCTGATAAGACGGCAGATGGGGCCGGCTGACCGGTGTGTTTTCACCTGCGAGACCTTGCAGAATACCGCCCCAGTCGCGGCCTTCGGCGCAGTGGACTTTGGGTGCGGAACTCATCAGACCGACTTTGGTCTCGGGCGAAACCGCATGTACGGCAGCTCCGATTTTCTCGGCCAGTCCCCGCATGGTCTCACGGGAGACGTCGAGCCAGATTTTGCGGTAAAGACCCGGTTCTCCGGGTGCGAGCACACCCGCGACAAATTCCTCGCGGGTTAAAGCCTTCCCTGCACGCTCGGAGTAGAGCTGCATATGCCGGTCGCAGAAGCACCCGCCCCATTCGAGCGGCGCGTGGTTGTGCAGACGGAAATCGTCCTCGACCCAGATCGTATCGGGGTTGATTGAGGCATAATAGGCGTACATCTCGCAGATATATTTTTGAAACTCGGGATCAGCCGGGCAAGCGACCGCAGAGGCCTTTTGCCCCCACGGATCGGTCATTGTACCGAACATATTAAAATCCCATAGCTTGCGGCCCCGGTCGGTGTGCAGCGTCGTGATCCAAGGGTTGATTGAGGTCTTTACGCCGATTTCGGCTAGTTGCTCCCCCGCCCTTTGGATCGCCTCGAGCCACGGCTTTGTCTGTTCAATCGAAATATGCCCGCGGTTGAGCTGTTCGCAGTTGATATGGAACATCACATTGTCGATTTTAGCGCTTTGGCAGAACTCGAGCAGCCGCGCAACGGCTTCTTCTTCGTGAAAACCCGGCGCGACGCAATAGCGCAAAATATACTGATAACCCATACTCATCCCGCTTTACTTTTTTATTTAATTTCAATCATCTGGTGGCAGGTGAATTTATCAACAGTATAACACAGGGCGCCGTTTTGATAAGTAAACGGAATCTCCTTGCCCTGTGGCTGCAAGATAACCGACTTCGGCGCTGTCGGAAGTTTGATCTCGACGGTGGTGTCGCAGATCGGAAGCAAATCCTCGATGATTTCGGTGTTGGTGCCCCGGACAGTGGTGTGCGCGAACAGGATATGATTGATGAGCGAATCGCCCTTTTTACGCAGTGTGACAATCCCGCGGTCGGGTAAATTGGTCTTGAGAGTCTTTTCTTTGCCGATCAGCGCTTCGATCACGGCGACGACCAATTCTTTGCATTGTAATGCACCTTTGGTCGCATAGTCGGAAAAGATCTCCCAGCCGATATAGGCGGTGTTCCTGGTCAGAGACGCGCCCGGGCCGACATCGACCGGATCGTTCGGCGTATGGGCATGCGAACAGAAATGCGTTGCGGTGCGGTTGAAATAGGGATTCTGGACAGCAACGAATTCGGTTGCGCCCGCTGACTCGAACTTATGGTTTTTACCATACATCAACAGAACGCCGTTGTTGGTCTTGAGCTGGTCGTGACTGCTCAGATAAGTCGATGAAAATTCGTTTTCACCGAGGTATTTGACTCCGAGATCGACCGCGAATTCGTCTTTGTCGACAGCTAAGCAACTTGTGCCGGAAGCCAGCAGTTTACCGCCGTTTTTGAGATATTGATTCAGTTTCGCCGCAACCGCAGGGGTCACTCTTCCGCAGTCGGGCATGACAAGCAGTTTGAATTTTGAAAAGTCCTCTTCGGTATCGATGACGCTGTAGAGATATTTCCCCTCGAGCAGCATCCGATTTGCTCCGATGTCGGCAGTTCTCGGAACGCTCTTTCCGGCACAGACCCCCACGGCTTCTGAAGACAGCAGTGCGACATCAGCCACCGCATGAGTCTCTTTGAGCCACGGTTCTTTTTCTTTGAGTTCGCTGTATGCGGCGCCCACAAGTTTATAAGTGGACATGTCCATTTTCCCGAGCGGATGCAGTTGGTCACCGATTGAACTGCCGGCGCCGAGCGCCGCCGAGAGCGAGACCTCGTAACGAAGGGCGTTCGGATGCTTGAACCCTCCGAATTCGCCCCAGCTCTTATGAAATTTTCCGGTCATGCCGAGGTATTCTTTACCCAGCGTCTCGGCATAGAGCGCTGAGAACGGGAAATCATCATAACCCCAGCCGCCGGTCGGCAGGGATTCGAGTTCGAGATGAGTCTGGGTATTTGCCAGATCACGGCGACCGCAGTGAAGATGACCGAAATTGTGAAAGACGGCGATGTTTTGATCGACCGAATCGACGGTCTCACGGACTCTGCGGGCATAATTGGCGTAGACATCCTCGGCCTGTATCATTACGTCTTCGGGATTCGTGACATCAAGCCCTTTTTTCTTCATATCCGCGCGGCAGCGGCTGCAATAACAGGGTTTCGGCGCACAGATATCCAGGAAAATTTCGACCGGATGATACCGCTCGCCAACTTCTTTTACCTGTGCCAAAAGCACGTCCAAATAATCGGTATTGAAGCACATCCAGTGATAACCCGGCAGGTCAAAACTCTTGCAGAAAAGCAAGCTCTCGTCGCCATTGCGCGCTAGCCATTCAGGATGGCGTACCGCTTCTTTTTCATCGAGTCCCGCCGAGATATAGATCGGAGTGCGCACATCTATTTCGTTACAGGCCTCGAGCTGAGCGCCGAGCAGGTCGAACTTCAATTTCGGGTGCATGATATTGGCCTTGGTCGGGTGATAACACCAGCCGTGATGGCACTTTGAAAACAGCGTAATCGAATCGACGCAGCCAACTTGCAGCGCCTCCTGAAATTGCTTTCTATCAAACTTTCCCCCGACGTCCGGAACGCATTCGGATGTGTGAAAATCAAGGTGAATCTGGCGGAATTTCATGGTAACACCTTTCTGTTGTTTTTTATTTTATTTTGTCAGCATGTTATTTTTTAATTCAAAAGTAAAAGTAAAACTAAACAAATGTAACAACAAACACCATATTCTTCACTACTCACAATTACTCTTTACTTGACTGTATAGTAGCCGTGTTCGAGGCAAAGCGTCGCGGCGGCTTTTGTTTTTTCATCGCCCTCGAGGGATTTGGTAATAAAATCGGGGTGGTCGCGCACAAAGTCCAGCATCGACTTGATCGGATCTGCAATATAAGCCAATACAAAATCCAATTGTCCCTGATCGATGAGATTATAATCAAAAGCCTCGCGGAAAAAAGCTGTGTCAATCTCGCACATTGAAAAAGGCGGAATGCCAAGCGTAACCAATCGGTCACTCCCGCCCTGTCTGCGGTCAATGATGTTATAGACGGCTGCGGCAGATGCACCCGCCTCGTTGATTGCGGGCAGCCAGACACGGTTATAAGTATTTCCGCCCCCGATGATATCACTGACCAACAAGATCTTTTTCCCCATAATACCGTCCTGCTCGGTGCGGTTATCACTATAGAGTACGATCTTTTTATCGTCAAAAATCATCGCGTGTGGAAGTCCCATCCTCTGTGCGATTGGGATCGAAAACAGCCAGCCGTTATTCGGACTCCCTGCCACCGCATTCGCCTTTTGGCAGGAGAGTTCGGACGTCAGGAAATCTACTGAACGGTCGATCACCGTCCGGTAAGCCTGTGACCGTTCCAACATTTGCTTGCATAATGTCCCGAGCGTCCGCGTAATCAGCATCGGGCTGTCGGAGGCTGTATCGGCAAGCGCCGTCGCCGAAGCAGCCGCATCGTCGTTTTCCAGAATGCGCTGCGTACGGATTTTAACGGCGGCAAGTCGTCCGGTCGGACGCCAAAATGGCCGGTCCGGCTGAGCAACACAGACGACACCGCTATTAAATAAAGTTGAGATGATCTCTTTTTTACGCGCCATGTATAAACCTATTTATTCCTCTCTGCGGGTATTGCGAAGAGATGCGCGCGACTGCCGAAGGTCGTTGAGTCCCTTTGTGAATTCGTCTTCAGTGCGTTTTAAAATGTTGTCGGCAAAAACAACTGCGCCTTGCTTGACTTCCCCGGCTTTGTATTCGGCGTCACTGATGATATTTTGAGCCAGTTCCTTGGCATCATGCACAATCCGCTCTTCCATGATGAGTTTTTTTGCGCGCTCCTCAGCGGAGGTGATGATCGATTCGGCTTCGCGCTTGGCGGAAGTGATGATATCGCTTCGGTCGGCGACGATTTTTTGCGCCTGGCCGATCTCCTCGGGCAGACCGTTTCGAATATCCTCCAGCAATTCGCGCACTTTCGCCGCATCGACGACGCTGCGGCCTCTTGACAACGGCAGATCCCAGGCCTTGTCAAGCAAGTCATGGATCTCGTCAATGATGTCTTCGATACTGAGCTGTTTTTCTGACATAAGATGCAATTCATCCTTTCACGAAGGTCGGAAATTCCCGCCGGTTATTATTCTATGTATAAAGCTAATTCTTTTTCTTTTCGGCATTAAAGGCAGCACAGACACAAGGGGGAACAAATTCACAAGTGTCACCGCCGAAAGCGGCCAGCTGCCGCACCATCGAAGACGACATATATAAATAATCGAGCTTAGTGGTTAAAAACACCGTATCACCATCGGGATAGAGTTTTTTATTGGTTAATGCCAACTGAAACTCATTTTCAAAATCTGTCATCGCGCGCAGTCCCCTGACGATCGCCAGTGCTTTTTTCTGCCGGGCATAATCGGCGGTAAGGCCGTCCCAAACATCAACCGAGACATTCGGGATATCGTATATGGCCTCTTTCAGGAACCCCAAGCGCTGCTGCGCCGAAAAATGGCGTTTTTTATCGGGGTTGCTTGCGACCACGACGATGACCTCGTCAAACATCTGAGCAGCTCGCCGGATGATGTCGATATGTCCGTAGGTCACGGGGTCGAAACTCCCGGGACAAATTGCAATCCGTTTCATTATTCGATCATTCTTTCTTTTTTATTATCTTTAATCGGTCATTTTAATTTTTCCTGAGGTAATCCCGATGGCGATAATATGTTGTTTTGATATAGCCATATTTCGCTTGAGAATCCATCACAAAATCCCCTGCGGCTTCCGGAAGGCGTTCCCCTTCGCTGGTTTCGCAATAGATCACACCGTTTTTTTCAATATGCTTTGCCGCGAGCGGCAGCATCTTGTCCAAAATCCCACGGTTAAAAGGCGGGTCGAGCAGAATGATGTCATAATTTTTGTCAGCGGATTTGATAAATCCGAAGGCGTCCGTGCCGAAAATTCCCGCTTTATCGGTAAAGCCGCAGGTCTCCACATTCTTTTTCACGCAGGCAAGCGATGTTTTGGAGTTGTCCACAAAATCGCAATGGGCAGCGCCTCGACTAAGCGCTTCGATACCGAGCTGCCCCGAACCTGCAAAAAGGTCCAGCACGCGCCTGCCCTCTAGTTCAAAATGGAGCTTTGAAAAAACCGCTTCTTTGACCCGTTCCATGGTGGGCTGCATCTCCGGCTCCTCAGTGCTCTTTAGCGGCCTGCGTCTTGCGCTGCCGGCGATCACGCGCATCTTAGTACCCGCCCCTTTCATATGGGTATTATTATACGCGATTATACATTCTTAGTCAATATGTTGGCTTTTCGGGCGCTTATTATTGCAAACCGGCATGCACTTGTTGACCAAAATGACGTCTTCGCCGATTAATGTGATCTCGTTCCAGGCAATAGCAATATCGTCTTCCCGTCCGAAAAGTCCGAGAACTCGGCATCTCCCCGGCAATATCAGCGCGCATACCCGCGCCGTCTCTAGATCGATGTCTATATCGCAGATTCGCCCCAGTTTTTCTCCGTTGTTAATATTCACGACGTCCTTATCCCGCAATTCAAAAAAGCTGCTGATCATCGCTGCCCCTCCCCGCATCCAGATAGTTCATTTTATGCGGGAAGTACACAAAATGTTACTGTCCGTTTCGATTTCCCGCAGCGCGGCAGAGATCGGCGTAATGTCCGCCTTCCGCAATCAGCCGACTGTGGGTTCCGCGCTGGATGATCTCACCGTGCCGCATGACTAAAATCATATCGCTCGACATGATTGTGCTGATGCGGTGGGCGACGACGATGCTTGTGCGCTGGTTTGAAGCTGCGGTCAAAGCGTCTTGAAGAGCGGCTTCGGTTGCCGAATCGATATTCGCCGTCGCCTCGTCCAATACCAGTATGCGTGGCTCAAACGCCACCGCTCGGGCAAAAGCGATCAATTGCCGCTGTCCTGCCGAGAAGGTACAACCGCGCTCTGAGACAGGGCTTTGAATGCCGCACGGAAGCGATTGGATAAAATCGTCGGCATGCACCGTTTTCACGGCTCTGTCGATGTCCTCGTCAGAAATGTTTTCATCGTTGAGACGGATATTATAACCAACATCACCGGAGAACAGGAAGACGTCCTGCATTACGACTGCGACAAGACGGCGCAGCGAAGAGAGGTTGAAGGACTCGATGTTCTTTCCGTCAATCAGAATTTCGCCTTTTTGAATCTTGTAAAACCGAGCAAGCAGCGAAATCACGGTGGTTTTTCCGCTTCCCGTATCGCCTACAATTGCCATTGTCTGACCCGGGAGCACTTTGAACGAAACATCTTTGAGCACCCAGTTTTCCTCGTCATAGGCAAACCAAACATGTTTAAACTCGATTTCGCCCCTGACTTTATCCACTTTTTCGCCGACTTCGATATCCTCCGTATCGGCGGTATTGTCGATGATATCGAAAATGCGCTCCGCAGAAATTAAGGACGACTGGATGTTGGTGAACTGTTCGGCAATGCGCGAAATCGGGTTGATAAACTGTTTGATATAAGTGGTAAAGGCGTGCAGAACGCCGACCAGCAAAACGCCTGTGAACACATCTTTGGCATACACAATGATCAAAACGCCGACTGCGATGTCACCGACCAATCCGAGGAGCGGGTTCGAAAGCGAACGTAAAATCATATCCATCATGCTGAGTTTATAATAACCCTTGGCGAGTTCGTCATACTGTTCGTATTTTTTACTCTGGCTTCCGAACATCTGCACTATGCGCATTCCGATGATGTTCTCGGCTAAAAACCCATTCATGCGCGACAACTGTGCCTTGATTTTAATAAAGATTTTGCGGGCGAGGTAACGATAGATTAATGCGATCGCAATCACAACCGGAATGATGATCATACATGCAACCGCAAGTTTCGCATCCAAAATGAACATCATGGAGATGACGTTGATCACCAGTAAAAACTCGCTGACGAAATTGATGATCACGTCCGAAAACAATTCGGATAGTGATTCGACATCCGAGGAGACACGCGTCAAAATGCTGCCAGAGGCGTTTTTATCGAAAAACCGCATCGACATGTTCTGGATTTTAGAAAACAGCGTCGTGCGCAGCTTGTGCATAATGCGCTGCCCGAGTGAAGCCAAAGCGATGGATTGAATGTACGAGATTGCAACGCCGAATAAAATCACGCCGAGATACAACCCCGCCCAAAT
>Ga0116170_10000332_pt1 | contig 50046 bp, 45 predicted proteins | sample AD_JPNHW1_MetaG_FD_89797 | JGI IMG/M metagenome (GOLD analysis project Ga0116170, IMG submission 89797) | Active sludge microbial communities of municipal wastewater-treating anaerobic digesters from Japan - AD_JPNHW1_MetaG | ecosystem: Engineered > Bioreactor > Anaerobic > Digestate | place... | reverse complement strand
CGCACCTCCCTTATGGGCTGTCCGGACATCCCCGCCAGAAGATAGACGCCAAGCTCAGCCGTGCCAAATCCCGCCCGGTGCAGGCGGGCCAAAGCGGATTCGAGTTCGCGGGGGGTCACCTTGCCCTGGCGGTGGCGCGGACTGCTGCTTTCGTAGCTGAGGCGCAGGCTTTTCATCCCGGCCGCGTAGAGTAAATCCGCGAGTTCATCATCGATGCAACGCAGATGCACGCCGTTGGGCGTATGCAACGCCAGCTTTTTCACCGTACGGGCCAGCAGCCGGAACAGGGGCTTGGCATACCGTGCAGGATGATGCAACAGGGCGTCGTCAAAAAACGCGAACTGGCGCACCCCATATCCCTCCTGCCAGTGCTGTACCTCGGCAAAAACATTCTCCGGGCTGCGCCGGCGGTAGTGATCCGTCAATACGCTCGAGGCGCAGTAGCTGCAGCGGCAAGGACAACCGCGCGACGTGAGCAGCGCGATGCTGGCCAGCCGGGGATAGCCGGCAAACCAGGGGAAGGGCAGTTCGTCCAGCGCCCGGTAAGAAAAATCGGCGCCGGGGCCGTCGCAGAGGCGGGCGACGAGCCGGACCGCAGCCATCTCACCCTCTCCTTCGAGCAGGTAGTCGGGCTGCACGGTCCGCCGGGCATGCTCCGGGCAGAGCGTGGCATAAATGCCGCCGAGCACCAGCACCGCGCGCGGAAAGATCTCGCGCAGCAGCGCGGCCATATCGGCGACCGCCGGGTACCAATAGGTCATGAAGGAGGTCATGAGAATGACCTCCGGAGGCGGCTGATCGCGCAGCCAGGCCTCCACGCCCGCGCGCGGAGCCCCATAGCGGCAATACCGGCGCGGGATCTCCGCCAATGCCGCGGGTTTGGGAAGCTCCTCCCGCCAGTATTTACCCGCCCCTTCCTGGCGTTCATCCGTTTTTCCTGCCGCGGCGGCTTCCGGCCAGGCCGGGTGGTAGCGGTCCAGGCAGTCGAGCAGTGCGGTTCGGTAGCCCAGATGGTTGAGAATGGCGCCGATATAGAGCAGGCCCAGGGGCTTCTGCCGGAAATCGTAAGCGGAAAAATCATAGATCCAGGGATTGACCAGCAGAATCCCGGGCTGTTTCTTGAGTGCGGACATAAGCGGCCCTCAGCGCAGCTGTGCGACCATCATCAGCACATCATCGCCAAGTTCGGTATGGGTGAACTCGACGACCTCGCGGATGATCGACGCCGCTGTTGTCCGTGCCTCCTCTCCCCTTTGCTGGCGCCGGATGACGCGTTGCAGTCCTTGCAGGCCGAGGATCTTGCCTTCCCGGGACTCCGCCTCGACGACGCCATCGGTATAGAGCAGGAGTGTATCGCCCGGCTGATAGCGGAGGCATCCGGAGCGAAAGGCGGAGCGCTCGGTGCGGGCGAAGCCGATGATGGCGTTCTGCGAGTCCAGGCGGGTGAATCCCTGCGAAGCCGAGTGCCAGAGCAGCGCGGCCGGATGGGCGCTGCCGGCAAAGCGCAGCATTTTTGTCTTCAGATCGCATTCCACGACCATGATGGTCAGGAAAAGGGGCGTATCCGCAAACGAGCGCATGAAGAATTCATTCAGCTGCCAGAGCCCCTCGGCGGGGTCTGGCGTACTCTGCAGCAGGCGGCGCCATTCGTGGCAGATCCGGCTGACGAGGAGCGCCGCAGCGATACCGTGGCCGGTGACATCGATGACCGTCAGATAGACCTTGTTCTCGTCGACGACGTGAATATCGGCAAAATCGCCACCAAGGCCGATCATCGGGATATAGGTGATTCCGACATCGATCAAGGCTGAAGTGAAGGTGGTCGGGACCAGGCTCGTTTGCACCTGCCGGGCGAGGAGCAGGTCGCGCTCGATCATCTCATGATGCGCCGCCAGGGCCGCCTCATGCTGGGCCAGGGTTTGCAGCAGGCGCCGCCGGTCGCAGGCATTACGCACCTTGACCGAAAGGGCTTCAGGCTGGACCGGTTTGGTCAGATACTCATAGGCGCCCTCGCGCATGGCCCGCACGGCAGTCCCCACGGAGGCAAATCCGGTCACGATGATGACCTGGGTGTTGGCATCCTTGCTAATTGCGGCATGGAGGACGTCCAGTCCGCTGAGCTGAAGCATTTGCATGTCGCTGATGACCACATCACAGGCGGCGCGCTCCAGAATCGCCAGAGCGGCCTCGCCGCTCTCGGCTTCGAGGACATGGTAGGCGTCGCGGCGAAGGATCTCGACAAAGAGGCGGCGGAGGTGCGGATCATCCTCGACTACGAGGAGGGAAAACTCCGCGGGCCGGTACGGGGTTATTTCAGCCATCTGGCCGCCATCATTGTGAGATCATCGGATTGCGGCATCCCGGTGCAATGGCGGCGTACGGCTTCAACAACGCGTTCCACAAGTTCGCGCAGCGGCAGGCCAAGAGCGGGTTTGATGACCGCCTCCAGGCGTTCCTCCTCGAAATCCTCCTCATGGGCATTTTTGGCTTCGGTGACACCATCGGTGAAGAGGAACAGGAGATCGTCTTTTTGCAGCGCTACCTTTTCAGACTGGTAAGGCATGTTGGGCAGCATGCCGAGCAACAGTCCGCCGGTTTCAAGGCGCTTGATGGTTCCGTCCGCGTGGAAGAGATAGGGTAAATTGTGCCCGGCGTTGACATAGCTGAAGGTATGCCCGGCCAGATCGAATTCACCATAAAAAAACGTGATGAACTTGTCAAAGCTGGTGTTGGCCTGGATGAAATTGTTGAGCCTTCCGATCATGGCCGGGATATCGCCTCCCGGGGTGACCAGGTTATGGAGTCCGGCATGGAGCGAGGACATCAGAAGCGAAGCGGGAACGCCCTTGCCGGAGACGTCGGCGATGGTGATGGCCACATGATCGTTGTCGATATCGATGCAATCGAAGTAATCACCGCCGACCTGGCTGGTCGGGATATTGAGGCCGTGGATCTCCAGGCCGGAATGGCCCGGACATTCTTGCGGCAGCAGCCGCTGCTGGATGTCGCGGGCAATGTTGAGTTCTTCCTCGATGCGCTGTTTTGCCAGCGCCTCTTCAAAAAGCCGGGCGTTCTCGATCGATATCATCGCCAGGTTGCAGAGGGTGGAAAGAAATTCATGTTCATCGGATTGGAAGGGCTGGGGTGCAATTTTTTCACCCACCGCGAGCAGGCCGCGGGTCTCCTCCTGAATCTGCATCGGGATCAGCAGCTTGAGTTGATGCGAACGCAGCGGTTCCAGATCGGCGGCCATCTCTTCCGTCGTGATGTCGACGAGATGGTTCACCTGGCTGAGGCCCGCGAGAACCGCGGGTGTGCTCAGTTCCTGGCGGCTTTTGTCGTCGACGCGCAGGCCGCGGGCCGCGCAGAGGGAAAAGCTCCCCTCCTCACGCAGGTAGAGATAACAGCGGCTGATGACCAGCTCTCCCATCACCGCATAGATCAGCAAATTGATGATGCGCTCGCGCTCCAGCGTGGCGTTGAGTTCCTTACCGATCTCGAACAGGGTGCGCAATTCCTGCACTCTTTTATCGAGCTGGCGATTGACCCGTTCCAGTTTCTGGTACATCAGGGCGTTTTCGATGGCGGAGGCCGCAATATTGGAGAGGGAAATCAGGTACTCAACTTCAGAGGGTGAGAAGGGAACGCCGCCGAGCTTGGGTCCAAGGCCCAAAACACCCACGGTGCGCTGGATGCTGGTGATCGGGATGATCAGATCGACCCCGTGTTCCTCAAAAAAGGCTTTCAGCTGTTCATTCGCCGGCGGAAGCTCCGCCACGGAGAGGGGGTCCGCCATCTCCTCCGCAAAGCCCACCTTTTTGCCGGCGAGTGTGCGCGGCAGCCCCTTGAGGGCGGCAATTTCCATGAGATGGTTTTCGTTGGCGACCAGGACCACGCCGCGACCGATCATCATGCGTCCCATCAGGGTGAGCAGCAGATTGTTGAGGGTGGAGCGTACCTGCAGCGAGGAGTTGAGGACCTGACTCATCTCGAAGAGGGACTGCAGTTCGACGAGACGCTCATCCAGCTCGCGGGCGACAGCGCTTTGCGACATCGGCTCTTTCACAAGGGACCCATTCTCATCAGCTGATGACCCGTGAGTTTTTGCGGCTGATCAGATACTTGACCATACGCACCTGATTGCGCACTCCCGGCTTGATATCATAATCGACCTCGTCCATCAGGGTGCGCATCAAAAAGATGCCGAGGCCGCCGACGCGGAGTTCTGCCAGATATTCCTTCATATCGGGAGGGCGGATGGAATCCGGATTGAACCCTTTGCCGTGGTCAGTGACGACCAGGGTCAGTTTCTGGTAGTCGATAAATATGGCGACATCGAGGGTCTTGTCGTGCGCGGTATCGGTATAGGCATGTTTCATAACGTTGGTGCAGGCCTCATCAACCGCCAGCTCGATCTTGCCGACATCGTCTTCGACAAAGCCTACCTTTTCGGCTACCTTGCCAACGAAGAACCGGATCAACTCCAGATTCTCCGTTTGACTGGGAATGCGCAGCTTGTATTCAATTTTTGCTTTTGGCATGGGGGGTTCCACCTAATTTACTTGGGATTAGTTCAGGACGTAACGCTCCGGCAACAGCCGGAGAGCGGCGCAGGCCCCAGTCACTCGTCAGAGGAGGCTGGTTCTTTTCTCGGAAACATGGCAGCTGCTTCGTCCTGCTTGTCGAAGATCTGGTAAATCGTCGGGAAACCCAACAAATCAAAAACACGGTAAATCTTGGGAGACATGCTGCACATCTTGATATCACCGTTCCGGCTCCTCACCTCCTCGATAAATCCCATAAATACCCCCAGTCCGGCGCTGCTGATATAACTGAGGTCCTTGAAATCCACCAGGATGTTGACCTTCTGATCGTCAATCAGCTTCTGGATCGCCTCCTCCAGGGCAGGTGCTGTATGAGCATCCAGGAAGCCAATGATCTTTAGCGTCGTCAGATCCACACTGTCCTGGCGCACTACCTTGAAATTTTCCATTCAAACTCCTCCATCCAGAGAAAAGGCACAACGGTTTGACTATACAGCCTTCAAGACCAGAAAGGTCAGGTCATCATGGGATTTCGCCGTATCGACGAAGGTGTCGATCTCTGCGATCAAATGGCCGATGATTTCCGGCGGCGGCAGCTGCTGATGGCGCTGGAAAAGGGTGACCAGCCGGATCTCCGTGAACTCTTCGCCGCGGGGATTACGCGCCTCGATGGCGCCGTCGGTGTAAAAAAGAAGGGTGTCGCCCTGGCGCAAGGGGACCGTCATTTCCTCGACGGCGCCCGCAAAGTTGGCCCCGCTGTCGAGCCCCAGCCCCATCCCGTGCGGCTCAAGCACCTGCACCTCGGGGGTGTCATGGGCGGCGAGCAGGATCGGGCATTGGCCCGCGCGGCAGAAGCGGAAGCGCCGATCGCGCACATCGATGATCCCATAGATCAGGCTCACAAAGATGTTGCGGTCGACATTGCCATAGAGTGTTTCGTTGGCGGCCAGCAGCAGCGTTTTGGGTGAATCGTGCTGCGGCGCCAGGGCTTCCATGATGCCCTTTAGCTCCGCCATGATGAAGGCGGCCGAGGCTCCCTTGCCGGAGACATCACCGATGACCAGGCCGAGACGGTGCGCATCGATGCGGAAAAAATCATAATAATCACCACCGACTTCGTTGGCGGTGATGCAGACCGCTTCGATGGCCACGCCGGGCAATTGCGGCATCTCTTTCGGCAGCAGCTTCATCTGCGCCGTGTGCGCAATGCGCAGCTCTTCCTCGAGGCGCTCTTTGACCAGCGAGGCCTCCACCAGCCGGGCATTGCGGATGGCGATGACGACCTGATCGCTGAAGGCGCGCAGCATGTCGAGGTCATCCTGCTCAAAGCCATATTCGATCTTCTTGCCGACATAGAGACAACCGACCGCCTCCTCGCCGCTCCGCAGCGGAACCGCGATGACCGACTGAACATCCCGTTTCCAGATGCTCATAGCGACATGCACCGGGCTCTTGCTGATCTGGTTGAGGAGCTTGGGCTGCAGCGGCGCCACAGCCCAGGCCGCAACCGGCGGCGGCACGCCCGCGGACTGTTCGGATTCGGTGAGATTTCTGGCGGCGACGAGATGCCAGGCTCCCCCCTGCCCATCGGCCAGCGTCAGCCAGCTGCTGTCAGCCTCGGTAACCTGCAGAGCGAGGTCGACGGTGGTATCAGCCAGCTTGGTAAGATCGAATTCCGAGCTGATAGCGCGGCTCAGGGTATGCAGGGATGCGAGCTGTTTGAGCTGGCGATCAAAGAGCGTGGCGGTTGGCAGCCTTGCGATCAAGGCAACGAAGGCCATACTGATATAGATCGAGAGAAAGAGAAAACCCAGGTCGACGAAGCGCCCGAGCACCGGGCTGAACAGAGCAGCGGGATTGGAGGTGTGATATTTCACATAGAGCAGCCACTCGATGGGCACCAGGATGAGGCCGCCCCAGAATACCGTCAGCTTTTGCTTGCGATTGAGGAAACTGAGCCAGCTGACGCGAAAGGAGTTGAGCACCATGAGATTGATCACGATGAAGAGTAGCAAATAGCCGATGCTCTCGCTGCTCAGCCGGTAGGAAAAGCGGATGGTCAGATCGCCGATTTTGATCACACTGAGGATGGCGTAGAACACGAGGACGAGCATGAGCAGGAGAAAATGCAGGGCGGTATTTTTCTTCTGTTTGATAAAAATCAGATTGCGAATGGTGCCGAGGATCACCAGAACGAAGAGGGTCGAGAAGAGCGCCCAGGCGGTCAGGATAAAATAGGTGATCATGCTGCCATAGAGGGCGTTATGACCGGTGCTGATGCTTTCCGCCGCAAAGGGTTCGAGGTCGGAGATCAGCAGCAGCAGAAAGGTCCCGAGGATCAGGAAGAAGAGGGAACGCAGGCCGCGGAGGATATTGCGGTCTGAGGCCCAGCGCTGATTGTAGATGATCGGCAGCGAGAGGATCAAAGCCAGGGTGATAAAGCCTTCGCGCAGATAGCGCAAGGGCACATTGTCAAAGAGCCCGCCGAGGAGATTCAGATCGATCAGCACGCCGCCGAGCAAAAGGGTGAGCGGCAGGATCAGGGATATATTGCGAAGGCGTTTCATAGGATGCTCAGGCTGTTGGCAATATGCGCATGATCACCATGGTCATGTCGTCGTGCTGGGGTGAATGGCCGACGAAGTGGGCTACCTGGGTCTTGATTTTAGCCAGTATCTCTTCCGTGGGAAGGTCGGCATGCCGGCGGATGGATTGGGCCAGCCGCTCTTCACTGAATTCATTGGCATACTGGTTCATGGCTTCCGAGAAGCCATCGGTGTAGAGCACGAAGAGATCCCCCGGATGGATGTCGATGGTTGTCTCCTTGATGATGGCATCGAATATTTCACCCGGTTCCAGTCCCAGGGCGATGCCGGGTGGCAGCAAGCGCTCAAAAAAATCATCCTGCGGCCGGTACCAGAAGATGGGGTCATGCCCTGCCCGGGCGATCGTCAGTTTCCTTGTTTCGAGGTCGAGGACGCCAAAAATGAGACTGATGAAATGGCCGCGATCCACGTTCTCATAAAAAAGCCGGTTCATTTCGATCAGGATCTGGGCGGGACCCCAGGTGGTCCGGCTGAGTGAGCGCAGAAAGCCTTTGGTCAAGGTCATGTAAAACGCGGCGGAGACGCCCTTGCCGGAGACATCGCCGATGGCAAACCCGAGGCGGTTTCCGCCCAGGTCGATGAAATCGTAATAGTCGCCGCCCACCTCCGAGGCCGGAACACAGGTGCTGGAAATTTCCAGTCCCGGCAAACGCGGATTTTCCTTGGGTAAAAAGCTCATCTGCACGCGGCGGGCAATTTCGAGTTCCCGTTTCAGCCGCTCGTTCTCTACCATTTTTACGGCCTGGCGTGGCAAAAAGTTGCGCAGCTGCTCCTGGCTCATATAGACCGGCCAACCCCAGGCGGCAACGACCGCTGCCGCCAGCAAGGGGGCAAGCAGGAACAAACCGGAATACCAGAAGGTCGGGTGCCCCAGGCTGAGCAGCCGCGCCGAAGCAAAAAGGGTGGCAAAGGTAAAGTGGGTCATGATCACCGCGATAAAATCGCAGCGCAACAGGATCAGGGCAAAGAGCAGGCCCATCCCGCCGCCGATCAGCATATTGGCGGCGAGGGGCTCACTGGGGAGATGGAATGAATCATGCAGGCCGATCCCGGCGATCAACCCGAAAAGCAGGGGCGCCCAGCCGGATCTCGGCAACCATTTGGCAAGAACGGAGACAAGCGCCAGAACCAGCGCGAACTGATACCAGAGCACCTGATTGAAGACATTGAGCAGGCTGAACAGAAAGGGATTGGTGCTGGCATCCCGATGCAACTCCGCACCCCACTCGGCCAGACTGACATTGGCGAACAACGAAGTGACGGTCAGGAGCAGGGCCACCAGGCCGGCAAGGCCGAATCCAAAGCACAGCCCCTGCAGCAGCGCCCGGGCGAACGCGCGATGCCGGAACTGGCCGCGCAGCAGGGCATCGAGATTGAGCAGTTTCTCGCCTGAGAGCGAGCGCGCGGAGGATTCGCCGACCGCGACCGCCAGGAGCATGGCCAGGCCGACCATGAAGGCCGAGACAGCGGTGCTCATCAGGAGGGAATAGATATCGCGATGGTCCGGATCCAGGGCGATGATCAGGATGGTCAGGCCGCTGGAAGCCAGCGCCGGAACCATGGCGGTGCGAAAATTGATGCTGTCACTGCGGAGCCGCCGGATCAGCTGCATCAGATAGAGCAGGCTGAGGCCGAGCATCAACAGGGTAAAGGGCAAGATGCGCATGGCCCGGCTGTTCTGCCATGCGGCAGAGATGCCGGGCGGATTGTACTGCCGGGCAAATTTGCTGATGATGGCGCCACTGACGACGATATTGAGTTGCTGCTGCAAGCCGCAGATCGGCTCGCGTCGCGTAAAGGTGAATTGATGCTCTGTGCGGGAATCCAGTTTGCTGCTGTTCGACTGACTCAGGCTGTAGAGTCGGGCCTCATCGCCGAGGGCCTGGCGCAGGGTACTCACGGCCAGCATCTGTGCCATGGAATCGCTCAGATTGACACCCAGGCTCTCCTTGCCAGGCTCCGACCAAAATGCCACGGGTTTTCCATACAGGTCGAGCTGCAGCACGAATTCATTAAAAGAGGCTACAGCGGAATGGCTGGTGTGGCCAGGAGCCTGCTCATAATCCGCTGGACGTGTCCAGGTGATCTGCCAGGTATAGGCGGGGAGCTGCCGCAGAGCCGAATCCCGCTGCATGGGGGCATAGCGGTTTTCAATATACTGGATCAGATCCCGCCGGACCTGCATGGAGGCGTCCGAGCGGTATTCATCGGGAGGCAGACCAAAGGCTGTGAGCTGCAGTCCAGCCGCCTTGACCGCTTCCGTGCGGTTCAGGGTAACGTGGTGGGGAAGAACGGAAAGAAATCGGGGCGCAAAGAGCGCAAATAGCAGGGCACCTGCTAATGCGACGGCCAGCAGCAACGGCCAACGATATCCTTTCTTCTCGCTATGCATGGCGGAGAAAGCGGTCCCTTTCTTTAAGTGCCCAGGACATGTCAAATTTTGAAAAATTAGTCAATTTGCAGCTTCAAATCAAGGGAAATATCGTGCGGACCGCGTAAGGCGTCACGATCGAGCCGGTCCTTGGGGCACCGGCACAGCTACCGTGATTCCGCTACTTGAGCACGCTCTCATCAAAAACCTGCGTTTCATACAAAAAGATCTGCGCGCCTGTCCGCCAGCCATCCGGAGGCAACCCTGCTTTCTGGCACAAACTGGCCATCTCCTCCTCCTTGGTCCGCCAGCCGGCTTCGAGCGGCACTTCCGGCAGGTAGGTTGCCCCCCGGCCCCCTTTCATCAAAATAATCCCCTGCTTGCCCATCACAAAATCGTCCAGAGTGGCCTCAAAGACGTTGCTCAGATAGACCGAGATCTTGACCTTGATCTTGTCCAGTTCATCGGGCTGGAGAGGCGGAAAGCGCGGATCGTCAAAGGCTGCAGCGACGGCCCGATCGGGAACGAGAGCGTAGAGAGGCTGATCCGCTTCATGCATGCCGATACAGCCGCGCAGCGCGCCCCCTTTGGTGATGGTGACGAAGACGCCCCGCCGGTCCTGCAATTCGCGGTTATCGCTGTGAACGGCAAGAAGCGTGCCATGCTTCAAGTAATACTTGATGCCCTCCTTGGCAAGTCCCATTAATTCGCGCTGTGCACTTTTGGACAGCGGAGCAAAGGTTGTCTTGTTCATACGCCTCTCCTGAAGATAATAGCCCACGGCTGCATAACCAACCACATAGCCGCTCTTCTCCCCGGTCACATCATTCGAGTTGGTCTGCGCGAGAATCCGGCCGGAACAAGCACCCCTCTGACCGGCGGCTACCTGCATCACCACGACCGGCCAGCCCCCGCAAGCCTGGTATTTCTCGTTCATCAGTCCAGCACAGAGCGATTTCGGATTCATCTGAATGAATGCAGCCAGGGTCGCCGCATCGCTCTCCTGACAAGCCGGATAGGAATAGCCATGGTAGAGATCCGTGCTGGCGACCATCAGGCACTTGCGCTTCTGGAGCAGTGCCGCCAGGGCCTTACCCATGGTCTCGCACTCTTGCCAGTCGCACTGACCGATGACGATGGGCAGGAGCTTGCTCTCGGGAAAAAGATACTGCAGAAAGGGCAACTGCACTTCGAGGCTGTGTTCCTGGTTGCCATGGCCCTCGGTGGAACAGCGGAACAGAGGACAGGAACGGCTGAGCTGCTGCGCGGCTTTTTGATCGACCGTCATGCGCCCGAGTGGCGTCTCGTAGGCCTCTCCGGGATAGATGGCTGCCCCCTGGAAGTAGTCATGGTGGCTGGGCGCCAGTACGACGATGAGGTCATAGTGGTTACCCGCAGCGGCCTTGAATCCTGCAGCGGAGGTGCGGGCTGAATAGGGATAGCCCGCATGAGAGACGCTGATTCCCACCAGTTCTCCCGGAACTGGGGTCAGCGGCGCCTGCGCCAGATAGCCCGCGACGTCGCTGCGTAATTGGACGGGATCGGCGGGGTAGAACTGGCCGGCGACCGCCGGCTTGCGCACTTGCGCCGGGGGATTCCCGCAGGCCAGTGCATGCAACAACCCGGCCAGAAGCAGGAGGCTCCCGGCTGCCGCTCTGCGATCTAACATAGAGTCCTTTCCGCTACCGTCTGCATCCCACTTAACATCACGCACTGCCCGGTATTCGTGCCAGGCTGTCATTGCCCGGCCCCGGAATTTCCTGCCGTTTCGAGGTGTATCGTCTTATGCCCAGATCCCCGGAATGGAACGTTTGCAGCCGGGGCACTTGCCCTGGCTGATGTGGTTTTCCGCCACCGTATAGCCAAGCCGGCGAATGAGCAGCTTGCCGCAGCCGGGACAAAAGGTGTTTTCCCCCTCATCTCCAGGCACATTGCCCGTATATACAAAGTGTACGCCGGCAGCAAGTGCGATGTTTCGGGCCTGCTGCAATGTTTTGATCGGTGTAGGCGGCAGGTTGGTCATACGGTATTGTGGATAAAAGCGCGTGAAGTGCAGCGGCACATCGGCACCGAGTTCAGCGACAATCCAGCGGCAGAGGGCCGTTAACTCCTCACGGCTGTCATTCTCTCCGGGAATAACGAGGTAGACGATCTCGAACCAGAGTTTGAGGCTGTGCAGCAGCCTCAGGGTGTCAAGCACAGGCTGCAATTCCCCCGCAACCAGATCGCGATAGAAGCGCTCGCTGAACGCCTTGAGGTCGATCTTGACCGCATGAAGAACGGTGGCGAGGTCCTGCAACGGCTGTTTCTGGATATACCCATTGGAGATCATGACGCTGCGCACACCCTGGCGGCTGGCGGCACGAGCGATATCGTACATATATTCACTAAAAACCACCGGTTCATTGTAGGTGAAGGCTATAACCGGGCAATTCTCTCTGGCGGCAAGCACTGCCACCTGCTGCGGCGCAAGCACGGTGGATTCGACTTGCTCAGGACGAGACTGCGAAATCTCCCAGTTTTGACAGAACTTGCAGAAGACGTTGCAGCCGGCAGTGGCCAAGGAGAGGGCGACACGGCCGGGAAGGAAATGGAACAGCGGTTTTTTTTCTACCGGATCGGCATGAATGGAGCAGGGCCGGCCATACACGAGGCTGTAGTAGGTCCCGCCGCGATTCTCGCGTACGCCGCAATAGCCCCGCTCAAGATCGTCGATGACGCAGCTGCGGGGGCAGAGGGTGCATTTGATTTTGCGGTTGGGCAGTTTTTCATAATAATGCGCCTCAACCAGCGCTTCTGCGTCGGCAGTTGCACCGGCGGCATCTGCCAAGGGACTGCCTGCCATCCGCCCGGTTCCCACGCCGGCAGTTGCACCGGCAGCGGCTGTGAAGCGGCCGCCCGCCGCCAGCCAGCACCCCGCGCCGGTAACGGCGCTGACAAAGGTTCTGCGTGTGACCATTCCTTACTCCATACAGGTTCACGGTCGCTCTCGTTCTGTCCGGCTGCTGGGCGTCAGACGACCTCGACCAACCCTGACGTATCCGCTCCGGCCGGGACTTTGCCAAAACGAGGGGGGTGGTCTGCCGGAAGCGCCAGGCCAGCCATCAAGACTTTAAGCTTGCCGGGGTGGGTTCACGCCATCTCAATAACCTCGATCCGCGCTGGATCGGCCACGCCGAGACCAGCGCGCGCGGCTCTGAGGATATAAACGGGCTCGCGGCCCGCCTCCTGCAGCGAGGGCATACCCATCAGTCGGCGTTTATCATCGATAAGTCGCCAGGCAGTGCTGTCCAGGGCGACGGGATCGGTGGCCAGGAACAGTTGTTCCAGCGGCCAGCACCACTGCGGCATATAAGGCGGTCCCCCCTCATACTGGGCTGTCAGCGCATCGCAGATCACCAGCCTGGTTTTCTCCCGCAGCTGGGGCAGGCGGCTGACGTCGGCCACGAAGGGATCGCCGGTGTGGGTATGATATTTGTTGGGATTGTCGATGGCCCCGAAGTAGTTCTTCATGCTCGCGCTCAGGCCGACGATGCCGTGGTCTTTTAACACCGGCAGGTTGATCAGGGCCGTACAGGACTCGGTAACCACGCGTGCCAGCCGGCTGCAGACAGAACCCATCTCGTAAAGAGCGGAGGTGTAACCGCCGAGATCATTGCCGAAGCAACGTACCCTGGACGGGTCGGTGGCCACAGTAAATCCGCCGCGCCGGAGATCGGCATTGAGCCGGTCCCAGATGATGATCTGTCCGGCCGGGATACCGGCCTCCTGCAGCCGGGCGCAGACCGCCATGACCAGAGCCGGATGCGTGGAAAGGCCCCGCCCGGCAAGGCAGTTGACCTTGAGTCCGACCACATCGCGCGGTGAGAACAGCGCTTGCCAGGCCTGGGCGGCCGGCTGGCCGGTCAAGGCGACGAGCGCGCGATCGAGAATGCGGCCGAGGAATGCCGTATCGGGCGAGCTTGCCTGGCCCGGGCAGGAGGCCCGGACCACGCGCGCCGGGGCTTGGATGTTTTCCCGGGCCAAGCTCCGGCTGTTCAGCACGCCATAACCCAGCCCCATGAGAGTGGAATTGCGGATAAACTGCCGCCGGTTCATAGGCTTGAATCCAAATAAAAAACCGTGATCCCCTCGCAGGCCGCACGAGATCACGGTTGAACTGGAATGAAATGCGGTCGTATGCTGGTCAGCGCAGAAATCGATCTACCAGCCTGCGCAAGCTGCTGCTGCTCTCTTCCGGATACTCCTCCGCCGGGGGCTGCGACGCCGGTTCTGACGGCGCGGCTGCAGCCGGTGTTTTCTCCCGGGACTGGACATAGAGCATCCGGTTGTCGATGGCGATGGCGACCTGGTTGGCGAGAATCTCCAGGATATGCACACTTTCGGTCGTGGGCAGCCGGCCATCGGCAGGATCGTCGGCGAGGATGAAGCCGATGATTTTTCCCTCGCGCGATTTTATCGGGACCAACAGCATGGCGTATCTGGGCCAACCATCGATATAATGGCCGTTACTGAAGCTGCCATAATAGATTTGTTTAAGGTGCTGCAGCGCTTTTTCTTCGCTGCTGATCAGGAAGGATTTGCCGCGCCGGTATTCTTCGCGCAGCAGTCCACTGAATTCCTTGAGGTCGAATGCCAGTTCCTGAATCTGCCCCAGCTTGATGCGGTCATCACAGGCGACCGCTTTGGTCTCAAGCTGACCGCTTTTCTTGCTGATAAGAACGAGGCTGACCAGATTGAAATCCAGCGAAAATTTGACCGACCAGACCACCTCTTTCAGCAGTTCGTTGAGGCTGAGGTAGAGCTTGAAGATATTGCTGTTGATGAGGATCTGCTTGAGGCGGCGGTTGCGGCGCTCGAGAGTGGAGAACCGGTAATAGTTTTCGACGACCATGGCGGCCAACTGGCTGAAAAGCTCAAGATTGAAAAAAGTGGAGCGGGACGGCGCCGCGTTTTCGAGCGGCTCATCGATCGAGATATAGCCGAACTGCTGGCCCCGCTGATCGGCGAGGCGTAGCAACACCAGATCCCGCGGGTGCCATTGGCTCTCCGCTGGCATTGTCTGCTGCCGGATCAGGGCCGCCGCAGTATCGAGGCTCGTGGCCTCCGGCAGACTGGCCTGATTGTAATAGATGACCTTGACCGTCTCACGATCGATAAAAAGACGATCGAGCACATCCTGGGGTACCTCGAGATTGCCCGATCCAGCCGGCGGCTGCAAAGTATCGCGGTAGCCTATCATCGCCTGCTTGATGTAGGCTTTCCTGCGGCGGTCGAGGATGGCAACAGAGGCGCGCTGGAAACTGAAGACTTGACAGACGACCTCACCGAGGCGTTTGAGGAGGACGTTCAGCGGCTCCGAATAGCTCATTTGCACCAGTTCAAGAAGGTGTTCGACCATAACGTTCTGATCCACTGCACCTGCCGGAGCGCCAGTCTCCAGCTGTCGCGCGGCGATGAGGGTGACGCTGCCGCGAAAACCGATGATCCTTTTATCCCTGGACTCATCGCGGAGCATGCGGATCTTGAGACTGACGAGGTGCCGCTGCCCCATCTTGTCGATGAGCTGGATTTGTACCGGATAAATATCCTTGTCACCGCCGCCGGCAAAAATCTCGTTGAAAAGGCGTTCTGCTTCTTCCCGCACAAGCAGATCGGTCAGCGCGAGTTCGAGTAGCTCCTCCTCGGAGTAATTAAGCATGCTCTGCAGGGTTTTATTGGCCGAGAGGAACCGGCCGCGGCGGTCACAGATAAAAAATCCTTCCTCGGCGGGCAGCGCAGCGCCTGCGGCCGTTGCCATGGGTTCCGGTGCCGGCGGATGCGGCCGCATTTCCTCTTCTGCCGCTGCACGCGCGGACTCGGCCTTGAACGCCTCAGCCTTCAAGGTCTCCTGACGCAAGGCTTCCGCCTGCGCCGCCACGGCTTTCAGGGCCTCCTGGCGCAAGGCTTCCGTTTTGGCCGCCTCGGCTTTCAATACTTCCTGGCGCAAGGCTTCCGCTTTTGCCGCCTCGGCTTTCAGGGCTTCCTGGCGTAAGTCTTCCGATTTGGCCGCAGCGGCGCGCAATGCCTCGGCTTTCAGAGCTTCCGCTTTTGCCTCTTCCTCGAGACGTTGGCGGTGTTCCGCATGCGCCTGGCGGATGGCTGCGGCGAGGGCGGTGAGATAGCCCTTGCGCTTGTAGAGCAGCGTGAAAGAGCCGCGGTTGCGCAGCTCCGCGGCGAGCGGTTCCTCAGTCTCTTCAATCATGACGATCGCCGGTACACTCCGGCTCATGACGGCGAGTTTTTCAAAGGTTTCGGGGGGTTCGTCCCGCAGCATGATACTATCGATAACATAGACATCCAGAAGCTTTTGCGTGCTGGATTCCAGGACCTGGGTTAATGTGGTGGCGCCAAAGAGTTGAAACTCTTCTCCCTGGGCTTTCAGCAACTGGCTGGTCGCATCAAAATAAGAGGTAATGGGGTGTGCTATCTGGACTTTCATGCCACCGTGTTCTCCCGTTTTCCCGTCACAGCACGTCTGCGGCGAATTTGTAGCTAAAATTAACGAAAGAATAAAAAATAATCAAGTGAATAAATAATATATTATTCAGTGTCGCGGCTCCGGGCAAGGTCAGCCCGCGAAAAAGAGTGAAATGCTCCGCGCACGCAGCACGCTCTTGCTCGTCCGGCCGAAACGCTGCTTGAGCACCAGGCGCCGCAGACCTGGCGCGAGGAGCAGGTGGCCGGGATGGACGGCAGCGCAGATTTCAAGGAGACGTTCAGCCGGATCACCGGACAGGGCCAGAGTTTCGACCGTAGCTCCATGGGCCTCCACCAGTGCGCATCCCTGATCGAGGATATACTGCGCGCTGTCCGGTGCTGCACCGATATGGAGGAGCAGATAGTGGTAATGGGGGCGATGGAAAAGCTGCAGGTGCAGCTTGAGGGCGCGGGCGCAGGTGCCGGATCCGTCCCAGGCGATCGCGACGGTCCGCGAAGTTCCTGATTCTGTGCATGGCAGCAGTACCGGGCAGCCGCCGCGGGTGAGCAGACCCCCGAGGCGCTTTTCGCAACGGGCGGAGTGCTCCGAGTCCGGATAGGGTACCACGGCCAGATCAGCGGTCAGCGCCCAGGGCAATCCGGTCCTGAACGGTGCTGCGGTCGTGGCAAGCACCTGCACGCCCACGCCCGCATTTTCAGCCATTTGCAGGATCGGTGCGAACCGTTGTTCTTCCGTCAGATCTGCGCCGTGCTCTGCCTTCCTGGCGGCGACCGGATAGAGCAGCAGCTGGCCGCCGTGAATCCGGGCGAGGTTCAAGGCAGCGGCGGCAGTGGCCAGCATCTCAGGCGAGCCATCCACAAAGAGCAGGATTCGTTTAAGCATCTCAGCGCTACTCCGCGAGTATCGACCTGAACGCCAGGATATGGTCGGGTGTGGTGCCGCAGCAGCCGCCCACCAGGCCCGCGCCTGCGGAGATCAGTTCGGGGATTCGTGCAGCCATTTTCTCCGGAGTTTCGCGATACCGCGTCGCACCATCGACCAGCTCCGGCAATCCGGCATTGGGTTCGCAGAGAATGGGTCCCTCCCACTCCCGGCGGATTTCACGGACAATAGCGATGGCATCGTCAATACCGGTGCCGCAATTGCAGCCCATGGCCGCCACCCCCGCGCCGGCCAGGGCCGCCGCTGCCTGGGCCGCGTTTACGCCCATCATGGTGCGATAGCCGCGCTGGCCGGGGGCGAAGGTGAAAGAGACAAGGACCGGAAGGCTGCAGCCGGCGCGGGCGCCACGGATAGCCAGCATGGCTTCCTCCAGATCCGACATCGTTTCGACAAGTATGATATCCGCGCCGCCGCGGGCCAGTCCGCGCGCTTGCAGCGCAAATCCGGCGACGATCTCATCCGCAGGAATCTCGCCCATGGCGACCATGATTCCCGTCGGTCCCATCGAACCGGCCACCCAGGCGCGGTCCGCCGCAACGGTCCGGGCAAGGTGTGCCGCCGTAAAATTGATCTCCTCCGCATCCCCCTCCACCTTGTCCATGCCCAGTTTGTGCGGTGATGCGCCGAAACTGTTGGTGGTCAGAACCTGGGCGCCGGCCTCGAGATAGGCCTGATGCACGGCACGGACGTGTTCGGGGTGCAGCCGGTTCCATGATTCGGGCGAGCTGCCCACGGGCAAGCCGCGGGCTTGCAGCTGGGTGCCAAGGCCGCCGTCGAAAAGGATGGTCCGTTCGCGGGCGGCGTCAAGAAGGTCTTGCTTCATGGTTCTCTCATTTGTTTTCGATGATGCTGTATTCCCGGGTTACCTTGACGATAAAGCGCCGGGCGTAATCCTCTGCCGCAGCGCGGTCGGTGAATCGGCCGATCCACACCAGATGGAACTGGCGGCTGCCCACCTGTTTTTGCACGATCATGCCCTCATACCCCACCTTTTCGAGCCCCGCCAGGATGGTCCGGGCATTGTTGGCTTGAGCAAAGGCGCCGACCTGGATCGTGTACCACGGCGTGGAGGCTTTGGCTGCAACAGCAGGAGTCTCGGGCGCTGCCGGGGTGGCTTGCGGCGCCTCCTGGGCTTCCAGATCCGCGACCGCCAGATCACAATAGGGCGAACGGGGGAAGCGCTTGACAAAGGCTTTCCATGCTTGCCGCGCCGAATCGACCTTGCCCTCGGCGAGGTAGCACTGTCCGGTCAAGTAGAAGCTGTCATCGAGCCATTTGGTTTGTGGAAAGCGTTTCTGGAGCATCCGGTAGTATTTGCGCGCCACGGCGTAGCGTTCGCGCGCATACTGGTACTGGGCCATCTTGAACAAGGCGGTGTCCGCAAAGCGGCTCATCTCCTCGCTTTCGAAGACCTTTTTATAGCTGGCAACCGCCGCTTCGGCGTCATCTTCGATCAGCGCGCGGAAAAAAGCGACCGTCGGATTTTGTGGATATTCCCGCTCGGCCGCAGGTAGCAGCTTTTGAAGATCGGTAAAGCGGTCTTCCTGCCAGGCGAGCTCCAGGGCGTCGAGGCTGCCCTGACCGCTGCAAAATCGTGGCGGCAGCACGGCCAGCATGAACAGTGTCAGCAAGAGGCCGCACCGCTGAGCGGATCTGAGGCAGAAAAGCGGCTTGAATGTCGGAAGGATACGGAACATACATTCGCAATGTATTATAATTCACCGACAATTCAAACAGCTTTTTACAGGAGGGGCATAAAAAAGGGGAGCCGGAATCTTGCGAATCCGGCTCCCGGGGTGGTGCACGGCGTCAGGAGTTCATGGGACGCCGTTTTGATGGACAAGTCGGGCGGGCAGGGCTCACTCGGCTTTTTTCTTGCGGGAACGTTTGGGCTTTTCAGCCTCCTCTCCGGCAGCGCTTTCGCTTTCGACGGTGTCCGCTTCAGCATCAGCAGCAGCGGTGCCCTCCGCCTCTGCTGGCGCAGCGCTCTCCGCAACGGCGGCTTTTTCAGCGGCTGCGGCAGCCTTGGCTTCGCGGTTCTCCTGCTTGATCGCATTCTTCTCGGAGAGGACGATCTTTTTATTCTCCTTGTTGAATTCGATGACAGAGAGGGTCAGGGTATCGTCGATCTGATAGGCATCGGCCGGTTTGCTGAGGTTATCCTTGGCCAGCTGGGACATCGGCACAAAGCCATCCACGGCATCGGGCAGTTCGACGATCAGCCCTTTTTCGATCAGGCGGACCACCTTGCCCTCCACCAGGGCGCCGGGGTGGTACTTGTCTTCGAAAAAGTCCCAGGGATTGTCCTGGGTCTGCTTGTAGCCCAGCGAGATGCGGCGGTTGTCGCGATCGACATTGAGGACGACCACATCGATCTCGTCGCCTTTTTTGACCACTTCACCGGGGTGACGAATTTTCTTGGTCCAGGAGAGGTCGGAAATATGGATCAGACCATCGATGCCATCCTCGAGCTCCACGAAGGCGCCAAAGTTGGTGAGATTACGCACCTTGCCCTTGTGACGCGAACCGACCGGATAGCGTTCCGAAAGGGTCTGCCAGGGATCCGGTTCCAGCTGTTTCAGGCCAAGGGAGATCTTGCGCTCCTCTTTCATGATATTGAGCACCTTGGCATCGACCATCTCGCCCACAGAGAGGACCTTGGAGGGATGTTTGATATGCTGTGTCCAGGACATCTCGGAGATATGGATCAGGCCCTCGACGCCCTTTTCCAGCTCAATGAAGGCGCCATAGTCGGAAATGCTGACGACCTTGCCGCGGATCACCGAACCGACCGGGTATTTTTTGTCGACATCTTCCCACGGATGGGGTTGCAACTGCTTCAGGCCAAGGGATATGCGGTCCTTGTCTTCGTTGAAATCGAGGACAACCACCTTGATCTTCTCGTCCAGGGCGACCACCTCGGAGGGATGCGCCACGCGGCCCCAGGAGAGGTCGTTGATATGGAGCAGACCGTCAACGCCGCCGAGATCGATGAAAACGCCGAAATCGGTGATGTTCTTGACGGTGCCTTCGAGAATCTGGCCTTTCTGGAGATCTTCAAGGATCTTTTCGCGCTGTCCCTTCATCTCCTCTTCGACGAGGACGCGGTGGGAGACGACGATATTCTTGCGCAGATTATTGATCTTGACGATTTTGAAATCCATGGTCTGGCCGATCAGCGCATCGAAATCGCGGATGGGCCGGACATCGATCTGCGAGCCCGGCAGGAAGGCATCCACGCCGGAGAGGTCGACGACGATGCCGCCCTTGATGCGGCGGACGCAGCGGCCCTGGATGATTTCACCCTTGTCATAGGAGCGGTTGACCATCTCCCAGACGCGCATAAAATCGGCTTTCTTTTTGGAAAGAATCAGCATGCCATCCGAGTCTTCGATGTTGTCGATGAAGACCTGGATGTTATCGCCGACGTTGATCTCTTTGGGATCCGCAAACTCCTCGACGGGGATGGTGCCTTCCGACTTGAAGCCGATATCGACGGCCACTTCCTTGTCATTGACGGCAAGAACCTTGCCGGTGACGACGACGCCGGAGACGAAATCGGCCAGGGTCTCTTCGTAGAGCTTGAGCAGATCCTCCCGTTCCTGGGGGGTATACTCGTTTTCGAGCTGGTCGAGTTCCTCGAGTGTGGCCGGTTTGGCTGCGGCCATGGCCGGCGCCGCTGTCACGACCGGAGCGGCCGGGACTTCTGGCGCGGCGGGCGTTGGCGTTACCGTTTCGGGTTGCGTGGAGCCAAGTTCAGCCTCTTCGGCCGGGTTGGTGTTGGTTAGTTCGTCCATTGGTTTTCTTTCTCCTTTTGTATGAATACTTGCCCAACTGGGTCAAGTTTTTTTATCCTGTTCAAAACGGGAACTCTCCTTCAGCAGCAGATCGCGAATCTCCTCCAATTGCCACAAAGGCGTCGAAGCACCGCCCGTGAGGCCGATGGTCCCCGCGGCGCTGAACCACTCTGCGTCGATCTGCTCCAGAGCTTCGATGGCATAGCTGCGCGGGTTGGCCTTGCGGCAGATCTCAAAAAGCACCCGGGAATTGGAGCTCGCCTTGCCGCCGACGAACACTATAACATCCACCTGACGCGCAAATTCCCGGACCTGATCATAGCGCCGGGTGATATAGCCGCAGGTGGTGTCGAGCACGTTAGCCTGCGCGACACGGTCACGAACCAGACCGCTCAAGAGCTGGAACCGGTCGCGGCCGATGGTGGTCTGGGCGACGACGAACGTCGGCCGGTCCGGGGAGATCACCGCAAGATCCTGCTCACTCTCGACCACGATGCCTTGATCATCGCAATACCCGAGCAGCCCCTCAACCTCCGCATGCCCTTTCTTGCCGACGATGATGATCTGCTCGCCGCGGTCATGATGGGCAGCGATCTGCTGCTGCACCCGCTGCACCGTTGTGCAGGTGCCGTCGATCAGGCAAAATCCGGCCGATTCCAGCCCTTCGCGGATCTTTTCGCTGAGGCCGTGGGTGCGCACAAAGAGTTCCCGCACCGGCAGTTGTTGCAGGGCTTCCGGTGCGGCGGCCTGCTCCTGCGGGATGGTATGCAGTCCCAGCTCGGCGAGGCGCGCGATCTCGCGCGGATTATGGATCAGGGCGCCGAGGGCCGTCACGCTCTTGCCCTGCTGCAGCAGATCTTCCACCGTCTTGACGGCGCGGCGCACGCCCGGGCAAAAGCCGGCCCGGGGATCAACGATGACCTTCATTGCCCGGCACCCCGATGGCGGGCGACCTCAACGATCCGCTCTACCTGTTCTGTCACGCTGAGACGGGTCGTATCCAGCTCCAGCGCGTCCGCCGGTTTACGCAAGGGACTGACCTCGCGGTGACTGTCGTCGTTATCCCGCTTGCTGATCGAGCGCACGAGTTCCTCATAATCGGCCGCAATCCCCTGCTCCTGCAATTCCTTTTGCCGGCGCCGGGCGCGCTCATCGATCGAGGCTACCAGAAAAATCTTGATTTCGGCGTGGGGGAATACCACGCTGCCCATGTCGCGTCCCTCGGCGACAATACCGCCTTGTTCACCCATGCGGCGCTGCTGTTCCAACAGGGCCTGACGGACGCCCGGATTGGCCGCCACCGGGCCGATGGCCTGGGCAACCTCCGGGGTGCGGATGGTGGCGCTGACATCCTCGCCGTGCAGCAAAACCTGCAGCCCTCCCGGGGTGGCGATCAACTCGATTTGGCAGGATCGGGCAATCGCGGCCAGCGCACCGGGATCAGAAAAATCGGCGTGCTGCCGCAATGCCGCCAGCGTCACGGCACGATAGAGCGCCCCGGAATCCAGATAAAGGTAGCCGAGACGGGCCGCGACCCGGCGCGCGGTGGTGCTTTTGCCGGATCCGGCGGGGCCGTCGATGGTGATGGTCAATTTGTGGCGCGCAGCGCTCATGAATCGGTCTTCTTTCCCGCCAAGCCGGTGATGGTTCGCAGGGATTCCACTTCTTTCTTGTCCAGCATGCGCCAGGTGCCGCGCTCCAGGCGGCCGAGCTGCAGTGGACCAAAACGCACCCGATTCAGGCTTTTGACCGTATAGCCAAGGGCAGCGAACATGCGCCGCACCTGCTGCTGCCGCCCCTCACGCAATTCGACCTCCACCAGATCCGCTGCGTCGGTAAAAAAGCGCGCCTTGCAGGGTTGGGTGGGTCCATCCTCGAGAATCAGGCCGCTGGTAAGCGGAGCAAAATGGTCCGGATTGAACGGGCTCTCCAGGCGAACGTGATAGAGCTTGGGCACCTTGTAACGCGGGTGCGTCAAGCGAAAGGCCATTTCGCCATCATTGGTCAGGAGCAGCACTCCGGTGGTATTGTAATCGAGCCTTCCGACCGGAAAGAGCCGTTCCGGAAGGGAAACCAGCTCCAGGACCGTGCGCCGGCCGCGGTCGTCACGGGCGGTGGTCACATAGCCACGGGGTTTGTTTAAAAGAACGTATACTTTTTCTTCCTGCGGGGTGATCCGTTGGCCGTCGAGGGCGACCACATCGGCGGCAGTATCGATCTGTGTTGCCAGGCTGGTAATGATCTGGCCATTGACCATGATGCGGCCCGCACGCACCAGTGTCTCCGCTGCGCGCCGCGAGGCCACCCCGCAGCCGGCCAAAAAACGGTTAATGCGCATGGTCCGTTGCAGCCGCTTCCGTGCCTGCTTCCATCACTTGTGTGTCGGTCTGCGAACTGGATTCGTCACTCTCCTGCTGGAGGATCTCCTCTTCCGGAATTTCCTGAATGATCTTTTGGCCTTCGCCGCTGGCGAGCAGTTCCTCGATCTCTTTGGGTTTGGGCAAATCGGCGATATCGTCGATCCCGAAATAGAGCAGAAATTCCTTGGTGGTGCCGAAGAGCAGAGCGCGCCCCGGGCCATCATCGCGCCCGGTCATGGCAATCAATTTGCGTTCCAGTAGGGTCTGCATCACGCCATCGGAATTGACCCCGCGGATCGCGGCCACCTCCACCCTGCTGATTGGCTGCTTGAAAGCGATGATAGCGAGGCTTTCCAGGGCCGCCCGGGTGAGGCGGTTGCGCTCGCGTCCAGCGAACATTTGCTTGATCCAGCGGAAATATTCCGGCCGGGTGGCGAACTGATAGCCGCCGCCCACCTTTTTCAAAAAGAAAGCCCGGCCGCTCAGTTCGCCGGAAAGCACCTCCAGGGCGCTTTCGATCTCCGCCTTCTCCACGCCTTCGAGAATCCCCTTGAGCTGGTTGATGGAAATCGGAACATCCGAGGCAAAAATGAGCGCCTCAAGAATCGATTTGAGTTTCTCCTGTTCCATGGATCCTTCTGATCATGATTTCTGCAAAAGGCTCATCCTGCACGGCCCGGATCTCGTTGCGCTTGATGAGTTCGAGAATGGCGATAAAGGTCACCACCAGAACGATTTTTTCGGTTCCCCCCGCAAAAAGCTCGCGAAACGCCATCTCCGCCTTGCGATCGAGGGCGTCGAGGACATTGGCCATGCACTCCTCGAGCGTGATATTGATCTCGACGACGCGATGGACGGTGATCTTTTTTTGCGACTGATCGACGATCTGTTTGAAGGCGGCCACCAGATCGAAAAGTCCGACTTCGGCGCCCGCCAGGAACTCCTCACCGAGCCCCTCCTCCTCGACCTTGAAGCTGCCGCGGCCATATAGCTTGAGCGCGCGCGTTTCCTTGTCGCCCAGATCCTCGGCGACATCCTTGAAGCGTTTGTATTCGAGCAGCCGCTGCACCAGTTCCTGGCGCGGGTCGGTAATCTCCGCCTGTTCCTCACCAAGATCGGGTTTGGGCAAGAGCATCTGCGCCTTGATGCGCATCAGGGTGGCGGCCATGAGGATGAAATCACTGGCGGCTTCGAGATCGAGGAGCTGAATGATCTCGATATACTGCAAATACTGCTGCGTGATCTTGGCGATCGGGATATCATAAATATCAACCTCTTCCTTTTTGATCAGGAAGAGGAGCAGATCCAGCGGGCCCTCAAAGCTTTCCAGTTTGACCTTGTAGCTCATAATGGGTCCGGGTTACCTCTCGGAGCGATGCGATTTCGCGTGGAGAGCCTGCCGGGAGCGTTATTTCCACCTGACATGACGAAGGCCGTCAAAAGCACGGCCTTGGCAGCAGAGGAAGGGATGCGCTGTATCTGGATAGGCTCGATCAATTTAAAAAGATATAGGGTTTCCAGCAATCCTCGCTGACTCCCATGTGGTGCTGGATAAAAAAGAGATGACTGGGGCGCCGCGGTGATTTCGCCAGTTTGAGGTTGGCCTGCTCCGGAGAGCGGTCGCCCTTGCGGTTGTTGCAGCGCACACAGGCGCAAACCAGGTTTTCCCAGCTATCCGATCCCCCTCTGACCTTGGGGATGATATGGTCAACCGTGAAAGGCCCCTTGGTGGAGCCGCAGTACTGGCAACGGAAATTGTCCCGTCTGAGAATATTGCGTCGTGATAACTCGACATGCTGGTGCGGAATGCGGATATAGCGCAGCAACCGCACAATACTCGGCAAGGGGAAGGCCATATGCTGGGAGTGCACCCAACGCTCGTGACGCTCAACGATTTCCACCTTCTCCAGGAAGGTCAGGATGATCGCCTTCTGGGCGCTGACCACCGTCACCGGTTCGTAATTTTGATTGAGCAGCAGAACCTTGACATTTTGCATCGGCGATCCTTTCGCAAGGATCAACTCGGCCAATCGTACCGGCCGGCCGCATCATGGCCGGACCGTGGCGGCCATGACTGGCATTTACCGCCTTTACAAGTCCGAAAAATATTAAAAAATATATGATTAAATATTCAAATAGTCAAGATTTTTCTCTCGGCTCGTCCGGGTGGGCAAGGCCCACACCGGCACTACAGCGCAATTTTTTCTGCTTCATCAATCAGCATCACCGGAATATTCTCTTCGACATGGAAGCGCAGGCCGACGAGACCGCTGCTGGTCTGGCTACATTCGCTGTTGTCGCAGTGCCCTTGCGCATCGACCGGCATGCCGCAACTCGCACAGTGGCTGCCGCGGCACGTCAGCGTATCGGCGGCACTGTCATACTCCAGCTCTCCGTGGCATGCAGGGCAGATGAGAATTTCCAGCAGTTCCTTGCTGACCATCGATTCCTCCAGGATTATTCGTTCCAGACGCCCATTCGCGCTAATTTATCGATCCGTTGCCGCACCAGTTCCCGCGGCGGGATGCTGACGAGTTGCTCGAGTTCCTGCAAAATGGCCTCCTTGACGATCGCCGCGGCGCCCTCGTGATCGCTGTGGGCCCCGCCCCGCGGTTCCTTGAGGATGCGGTCGATCACTCCCAGCTCAAGGAGGTCGCTCGGGGCCACCTTCATGGCTTCCGCAGCCAGCGGAGCATTGGCGCTGTCGCGATAGAGGATGGCGGCGCATCCTTCCGGGGTAATGACCGAATACCAGGTATTTTCCAGCATGAGAATGCGGTCGCCGACGCCGATGCCCAGAGCGCCGCCACTGGCGCCTTCGCCGATGATGATCACGACGATCGGCACGGGCAGATGGGCCATCTCGAAGAGGTTGCGTGCGATGGCTTCCGCCTGGCCGCGTTCTTCGGCCCCGGTGCCCGGATAGGCGCCGGGCGTGTCCACCAGACAGATCACCGGCCGCCCGAAGCGCGCGGATAGCTTCATCAAGCGCAAGGCCTTGCGGTAGCCTTCGGGATTCGGCATGCCAAAATTGCGGCGGATTTTTTCCCGGGTATCGCGGGCTTTTTGATGGCCGATCAGGGTGACCTGATAGTTTCCCAGCGTGCCGATGCCGGAAACAATGGCAGGGTCATCGCCGAAGGCGCGATCGCCGTGCAGCTCGATAAAATCCAGAGTCATCCAGTGCAGATAGTCGAGCGTGTAGGGGCGGTTGGGATGGCGCGCCAGCTGCACGCGCTGCCAGCGGGTCAGGTTGCTGTACACCTCCTCCCGCAGCTGCCGGGCTTTCTCCTCGAGGCGCTCGATTTCCTTGTGCATCTCGAGGTCCTCGCTGGAAGAGTACTCGCGCAATTCGGCAATACGTCGCTCTATTTCCGCGATCGGCTTTTCAAATTCAAGAATCAATCCGGACATGGCCAAGCCTATCCTCTCTTTTGCAAATAATGAACCACGGACTTGATCAGGATCTCCGCATCGAGGAAGGGCGAATAATTCTTCAGGTAGAACAAGCGGGACCGTTCACGCTCTTCCGGCGAAGGCGGTTTTGCAAGACCGGTCTCTTCCAGACTTGTCAAGCCCGGCCGCAACGACCAGGCCAATGGAGCATCCGCGGGGCCGCGCAACGGTTGCGGGCCGACAAAGCTCATCGTACCCCGAAAAATGGCCGCCAGCCAGGGCAGGATCAGCCACCAGCACCGCGTGCCGGCGGGCACATCCCACTCCTGCACCCGAAACGGACGTGCCCTGCCATCGCGATACTCTACCCCCTTTTGCCGCAGGCCCCGGACCAGGCGCAGCCAGATCCACACCGGCCAGAAGAGCAGCAACAGCAGCGAGGAGAGCAGGAGATCGCAGGAACGCTTGAGCAAACGCTGAACGGGGCTATGGAGCCGGTACTGGATCTCCATCAGCGGCACGTCCTCGATGTACTCGACCGAGGCCTTGCCGATGATGACATCCATGCTGCTGGGCACCAGCTTAAAGCTTACCCCGGCTCCCGTTGAGCCCGAAATCACCGCGAGCATCTCCTGATAGGGCAAGCGGTCGGTCGTAAAAATGACCTCCTGGACTTTTTCACGCCGGAGCAATTCGTTCAGGTGCGGCAGCCCGGCATACACCGGAATGTTGTGGAGCGTGCTCTCCACTTCGCCGCCGTGGGGAACAACGATCGCGCGGATCGTATACAGGGGATCGAGGCGGCGCTGCAGCCGGGCCGACAGGGCCGCGCAGCTGTCGAGGTCGCCGGCCAGGATCACGGTTCGATGGAGCCCGAGCGGCGCCATTTTCTTTCCGAAAAGGCGGCCCTGGAACTGCGCCACCAGTTTGAGCAGCAGCCGCCATCCCGGCAGCAGCGCCAAATTCAGCGCGCCGGCATAGAGCACCACCAGGCGAGAAAAGCCGATCGTCTTGAAGAAAAAGGTGATGGCGCTGTTGATAACCAGGCCGGTCAGCACCGCAAGTCCGCTGCGGGCAACCGAGAGCCGCCAGGAGTTGTACGATCCCTGCGCCGCCAGGGCCATCAGCCAGATGGTGCTGTAGATCGCGTGGACGATCAAAAAGGCATCCCACGGAAAACGGGGTGCAAAACGGAAATAGATCGCGGCGGCCAGGGAAAGGCTCATCAAGACGAGGTCCAGCAGCGGCCAGGCGGCCCGGGAGAGCAGGGCACCGCAAAACGAGGCCAGGGCGCGCAGCCGGATGGCGTTGACCAGAGCCCAGGAGGGGATCCAGGCGCGATTGCGGCCAAAATGCTTGTTGACGAAGAGGCGCATGGCCTCGTAAAAGAGGCGCCGTTGTTCAAAGGGGCTGCGTTTGGAACTCTCACCCTTGAAATGGATGATCCGGGTGGCCGGGACATAGATGATCTTCCAGCCGGCGGAATGGATGCGAAAGCAAAAGTCCAGATCCTCGCCATACATAAAGAACGCGTCATCCAGCATACCGACCTGATCGATGACCTCACGGCGCAGGAGCATGAAGGATCCGGAGATGGCTTCCACTTCGCAAGTGGCATTTTCGTCAATGTAGGTCAGATTGTAGCGGCCGAAGAGCCGGCTGGAGGGAAAGAGCGCGGCCAGGCCGGCGATCTTGGCGAAGGCAACCCAGGGCGTGGGAAAACTGCGGCGGCAGGCCAGTTGCAGGGTGCCATCAGGGTTGAGAATCTTGCATCCCAGCAGGCCGGCTTGCGGATGGGTTTCAAAGAACGCGAGCAGGGTGGTAAAGGTATCTTCCTGGACGATGGTATCCGGGTTGATCAGGCAGATGAAGCGGCCCCGGGCGATGGCGATGGCCTGATTATTGGCGCGGGCGAAGCCCACATTTTCCGTATTGGCGATCAGGCGGACCGCGGGAAAGTGGCGCCGGACAAATTCGGGGCTTCCATCCATGGAATTATTATCGACAACAAATATCTCGCTGTCCAGATTCCCGAGGGCCCGTTCGATCGAAATCAGGGCCTGTTCGAGGAATTCACGGACGTTATAGCTGACAATAATTATGCTCAGGGTCATGCATGCGCCGTTTGTCGCTTTCACCAGCCGCTTGAATATTCAACATACGAAAAAAGCGCCATTTTCGCAAATGAATAGTGCACGATAAATGAGCGTGATTCATTTTTATGGATCACAAAAGAAAAGGGCGGCATCTCATGCCGCCCGGCGCGGGTGTCCCCAAGGGGATTCGAACCCCTGTTACGGGATCGAAAATCCCGAGTCCTGACCCCTAGACGATGGGGACGCTGCAACAGGTCAATGGTGAATCTTTTTAAGAACGATAATTTATATATTTTTCTCCATTAAATCAAGCGAATTCTGCATCCCAGTGGAGAAAATCTCACGAGCCTGATGATAGCGGTCCGGATAATTGGTGATAATGGCATCGACCCCCAGGGCGAATTGGTGCAGCATCGCCGCTACGGTATTGACGGTCCAGACGCACACCTTGATCCGACGCGCCCGAGCCTGCTGCAGGCGTTCGCGGGTAACCAGATGCTGTTCGACACTCCAGACCGGCCACCGTTCCAGCTCATGATCGGCCGGCCAATCGCCAGCAAAGATCAGGCCGAGGCGAACGCCGGGCAGCTGCACGGCGAGATGCTCCAGGGTTTCACGGTCGAAGGAAGTGAAGATCAATCGCCCCGGCCGCTTTTCCTGGCGGATCTCTTCAGCCACGCGTTCCGCCAGCCGCTGCGGTGTCAGCGTCTTTTTAAGCTCGATGTCGAGCCGCCAGTCCGCGGGGCCTGCTCCAAGAATCTGCTCGAGGTCAGGGATGCGCTCGCCGGCGAAAGGCGGCGCGAACCAGCCGCCGGCATCCAGTTCCTGCAGCTCAGACCAGCGCCGGTTGGCCAGCGCCCCGGGCTGGCCGGTGGTGCGGCTCAACGTATCGTCATGAAAAACAGCGATGTGGGCATCGGCGGAGAGCTGCACATCCAGCTCGCACCCGTCCGCTTGCATGGTTTCGGCACTGCGGAACGCGGCCATGGTCAGTTCGGGAGCGTGACCGGAGGCACCGCGATGGGCCAGCAGTAGCGGCCTGCCGGCGATGAAAAAGCTGTCCTTCATGCGCCTCTCCCCTTTCGACTCGAGTGCACCGTGGTTACGCGGCCTGGTGCGATCAGGGCGTACTCCTCCAGGGTCTGGCCTTCCTCACGATTTTCGACTCGAGTGCACCGTGTTACGCGGCCTGGTGCTGTGGATTCTGGTTCATTCGGCGATCAGCTGCGCCATAACGCGGCTCAATTTTTCCTCAGAAGCAGGACCGGAGCCGATAGCATATTCGCGCACGATCCCCTTGCGGTCGATGAGCACCATATGCGGAATGCCATAGACGCCATATCCCTGTTCATTGGCCGCAGCGTCCTCTGCGCCGGCGACGGCATAGGCGAAGGGGATCTGATGAAACTGCTTGAATTTCTTGATCCACTCGAGTTCCGCATCGGGCATGAGGTCGCGCAGATTCTGACCGAGCTGGTTAAAGCGGCCATAATAGCGGGTCATACCGATGATCACCAGTCCTTTGCTGCTGTACTCCTCCTGCAGTTTTTTGACATGCGGGAACATCGCCCGGCACGGCCCACACCAGGGGGCCCAAAAATCCAGAAACACCACCTTGCCGCGCAGTTGCTTGAGCGAAAGCGGCTGCGAATCGATCCAATGCGCCGCATGCCACTCGGGTGCCGGGCTGCCGACAAGGGCATAGAGGTTGAGTTTGGCATCGAGGGCGCGCACCATGCGTGAGTCCACTCCCTTGTCCGCTTTCAAGGTTTTGAGCAGGGAAATAGCGCCGGATTTATCCCCGGACAGGTTGAGCAGTTCCGCCTTTTCAAGAGCGATGCCTGTTGCGGTGCCGGCGGGCAATTCAGCGATGGCCGCGTCCGCCAGGGTCAGGGCTTTGGCGATCTCGTTCTGCTCCTCATAGCCATAGATCAGATCCATGTACATCGATTCTTTCTGCTCGCCGGCGAGGGCCTTGAGTTTGCCGGTGAACAGTTGTTCCGCCCTAGCGATCTGGCTCCTGGAGATATAGAGATTGAAAAGCAAGGTCAGGGCTTCGGCATTGTTCTGCGCCGGGGCATATTTTTCGAGAACTTGCACGGCCGAATCCGGTTTGCCGGCCGCGTAAAAGAGCCGGGCGGCGGCGTGATACCCGTTGACGTCGATCTTGCCCGGATCGATGCCAAAGATATAGCCGAGGGCCTTTTCCTTGCGCGCAGCGCGCAAGCTGTCTATGTTGGTCAGACCTGCCGCGCGGGCCTTGATCATCAGGCTGTCCACCTCAACGGCCTTTTTGTCCAGATCGGTGTAGGCGCTGTTACGGCATGCCGCGATGCCAAGCGCCAGGAGGAGGCAGAGGGCAGGGACGGAGTATTTATTCATTTGCTTGACCTTTCCATGATTGTGTACGGGTTATGCTGTTTAACGGCCCATTTCCTGCAGTAGTTCCTGAGCGGCGGAGACATCCGCCAGCACCCAGAGGATAAAGCGTACATCCAGGCCAATGGAGCGGCTGTAGGCCGCGCTCCAGGCATAATCATTGATGGTGGCTTCATAGGCGCGATCGAAGTTGAGTCCCACCAGTTCGCCGTGGGCGTTCAGGACCGGGCTGCCCGAGTTGCCGCCCGTGGTATCCATATCATAGAGCATATCGACCGGCACATCGCCCAGATCCGGATTGACGAAGCGGCTGGCAGCGGACTGCCGGGCAGCGGTCAGCATGGATTGCGGCGCCTGATAGGGATCAGCGCCGGTGTTTTTTTCGATCATTCCGCGCAGGGTGGTAAAGGGGGCATACCAGACAGCGTCGCGTGGCGCATAGCCGCGAATGTGCCCCCAGGTCAAACGCAGGGTGCCGTTGGCATCCGGAATGAAGTCGCGGCCGGCGCAGAGCTGTTTGATCTCGATATAATCGGCCATGAGCTTTTCGAGGCGGGCGCTGTTGGCGCGGCGGAATTCGCGCAGGCGGAGATACTCGGGATAAAGGCCGGCTGCCAGGGTTATAAAGGGGTCCTCCGTCTTCAGCAGTTCCGGTGCCGGTTTGCCGAACAGCTGCAGCGCCCAGTCGCTCTCCGGGAGCCGGCTTTTGGCGAAATACTTGTCCAGAGTGGACGCCAGTTTCTGGCCCTGCGGCAGCTTGCGGATGGCGTCGGGTTGCGCATCCGGCGGCAGGGCCTTGAATTTATCCAGGATCTCGCCGAGGAAGAGCCGGTCTTTGGGCGGGTAGCAGGTGTTGAGCGCCAGGGGCAGCCGCTCCCGGGTGCGGGTGAGGTTGCGCTCCATGAAGGCACTATCGCGTTCCAGGTCCGGCTTGGCCAATTCGAGCCCGGACTGATAGAGGGTATAGGCTGAAGAGAGGAGCGAGGAGCTGCCCAGCAAGGCATCGAGAAGCTTGTCGCGTTCGAAGCGGGCCGAGCTCTCCTGGTAGCATGCGGCGATATCGGCGAGCAGGGTGCCGTAGCGGTGTTGTCGGGCCGAATCGGCGGCGATGAAGGCCGCCAGATCGGCATCTTCCGCCTGACGGCGAGCGACGAGGCCGAGGCGACGGAGCCCGTCCAGTTTACCCTGGTAGTTTTTCCAGGTATTGGCCAATCCCTTGATGGCCGAGGAGAGTTTGATGGCCACGCCGCGATCCAGTCGGCTCATCTCCTCCATCTTTTCGATCTGGTGTCCGTACCACTCCACGATCCAGGGCATGCGTTGTGCGCTTTCGAACTCGAGGTAGCGTGCGGGGTAATGGCGGAAGGTGCGACCCGGGTAGCCGAGAATGAAGGCCAGATCGCCCTCGCGCAGGCCCTGGGATTGGATCTTGAGATAAACCCGCGGCACATAGGGCACATTGGCGGCGGCATATTCCGCGGGGCGGCCGTCAGGGCCGACATAGGCGCGCAAGAGTGAGAAATCGCCGGTATGGCGCGGCCACACCCAGTTGTCCTCTTCGCCGCCAAAGTTGCCGATGCCGATGGGCGGGGCATAGACCAGGCGGACATCGGTCAGATAGGTGTACAAAAAGAGCATGAAGCTTTTGCCGGGAAACATTTCGGCGATTTCGGCGCGTTTACCGGGATTCTCCTTCTCCGCTGCGGCGATCAATTCCTTGAATATCTTTTCCTTGGCCTTGCTGCGTGCGGAGTACTCCGTGGTGCTGTTGACCGCGTCGAGAATCGCTGCCGAGACATCGCGGCACGATTCGGTAATGCGCACCGTGAATCCCTTGGCCGGGAACTCCTCGCCGCGGCTTTTCGCGTAAAAGCCCTCCTGCAGATAATCGTGTTCCCGCGAGCTGGCGCGCTGGATTGCGGCAAAGGCGCAATGGTGGTTGGTGAGGATCAAACCCTGGTCTGAAATGAAGGAGCCGGTGCAGCCACCGATGTTGACGACTGCATCATTCAGGCACAGGCTGTCGGGAGTAAAAATATCCCGAGCGGCAAGGGCAAAGCCCGCCTGGCGCAGGTCGAGTTTTTGCAGTGCATTGATGGGGTGCATGCCCTCATCCGCCGCGCTCAGGGCAGCGAACAGGCATAAAAGGATAAAGGGGCGGAAAAGGCGCATGGGTCTCTCCGGGGTGAAGGGATTTGTCGGCTGGTGGGGCAAGATAGTAAATTTTGCCCAAAGAAAAAAGAGAAAAGGAGGCGGCGTGGAAGAAAGAGGCCCAATCCCGTTTCGGCGGGATTGGGCCTCTTTAATCCGGAAGGGTGAGCGGGATCCGGCGAGCGTCAGGGGCGTTGGATCATTCACTGCCCATGATGAATTCTTCCTTGCGGATGCCGAGCTTTTTCATCTTGAAGCGCAGATTAGGCTCGGAGAGATGCAGCACCTGGGCGGCGCGCGACTGATTGCCGGCGAAGCGGCGCAGCGCACGTTCGATCATCTCTTTTTCCAGTTGGGCCACGGCGCGGTTGAGGCTTTGCAGTTCGACGCGCTGGAATTTTTCCGCTTCATCGACGAAGGGCAGGGCTTCCATAAGGAGCACGCCCTCGGGCGAGGAGACGACGACGCTACGAACGGCGTTTTCCATCTCCTTGACATTGCCGGGCCAGGTGTATTTAAGGATCTGGTGAAAAATCTCAAATGGCATGGGCGGCACGGTCCGCCCCATTTTCCGGCAAAAGTATTCGAGATAAAACTCAAAAAAGGCGACGATATCCTGCTTGCGTTCACGCAGCGAGGGCAGTTTGACCGTCATGGCGCTCAGGGTCAGATAGAGTTCAGAGTTGAAGATCCCTTCCTTGGTATACTCCTGGAGCTTGCCGGTGGCGGTGGAGATGATCCGGAAACTGGCGGCCATGGGCTCGCTCTGGTGCTGCAGTTGCAGGTACCCCCCTTGCGAAAAGCTCATCAAGCGGGCCTGGGATTCGCGGTCCAGGTATTCGAGGTTCTGGACGATGAGAGTGCCCTGCAGGCTCTCGTCGCGGGCGTGTTCGCTCTCCTGGATGAGAGAGAGGATCTCCTGATCGAAGGTCTTGTTCAGCTTGGCAGCGTCGGTAATAAAGACCGGCGCTTTTTTGCGGCTGCTGTTCTCGATGATCAATTTGGCGATCAGGAGTTTTTCTGTGCCCGGTTCACCCGTGATGAGGACGGGTTGATCCCCCTTGGCGAGGATCGGTATGGAGCGCCGGATCTGATAAATCGCAGGAGAATGGCCGATCAAATCTTCCTGCACGAGGTACTCCTCCCAAAGCTTGCTCATAGGATGCATTCCTTAATGTGCCCGGATCATAGGTTGCTGATTTTATGAGTCTAAATCAGAGTGTTTGCCGTACTGGTGATGTCGGTGGTGGCCAGGATGATTCAGAGAGAGATTGTCATAAGAATGTTACACTCTATCCCCCTTAATATTATCTCTTTTAGCGTCAAAAAGCAAGCAAAAAATCACAAAAATGAATAATTTTCGGAGAATAAAAAACCGGCCCGTCACGATGTTGCTGTGACAGGCCGGTCCCTGTGAGGAGACACAGAATCCTGTAATACACCGGGTCAGACCTGGTGCAGTAATTTCAGCTTTACCCGTTTGATAATCTCGGCGTGGCGTTCCTGCAAGTTCGCTTGTTCGATCATTTCCAGACAGATACGGGCTTCCTGCGGAGTGACCCGCAGGAGGATGGTGCGCGGGGAATCGCCAAAAGACTCCAGCTGCCGGGCGCCCTCGCGCAGTTTTTGGGCCAGCGGTGCCAGGCCTTCGATGTCGGCACCTCTGAAGCTGGCTTGATTGAATGAAGAGAGGAGGCTTTCCATCTCCAGGCGGTTCAAGCGCAGGGATTTATCCTGAGCCATGTTCACGCTCCAGCTCAGGAAAAAGAGAAATCCCATCATTGCGATAACTGAAAGTACCCGTCGCATCCGGCCTCCTTGGTACTGCACCTGACCCCTTGTCCTGCACTGTCTCTATAGCAAGAGCTGTGCCAATCGCACAGCTTTGCTTTTGTGTTCAACAGTGCAGGATCAGGCGGCAGGGTGTGCAGGCAAGGCCCCATTTTCGCGGCAGGATGGGGCGTGGAAGGGGCAGTATGGCGCGGATCAGCCGCGCCGGCGGTTTTTCGATCGCATGAGCGCATACTGCCGCCGGGCGAATTCCCAGGTTCCGCGCCGGTTGCCCCAGATGTGCCAGGTGGTCTCCGGCTTCATCAGCAAAGATTTCAGCGAGCGGACCGGCTGATCGGGGTCCAGGTCACCATCGAGAATGATGCCGTAGCGGCCGAAGGAGATCTCCTCCCCTGCGAAGGGCAGCGGATCAGAGCCGGCGAGAACCCGCCATCCCTGCCGTTGTGCCGCCCGCATCAGGCCGGGTTCCGGCCAGAAGGTCGGCCGCATCGCGCTGTCCCCGATGAGGAGATGCGGGGGTGGCGGTGCGGCAAAAAGGGGCAGCAGGCTCTGTTTGCGTTTGCCGCTCCATTTGCCCGGTGCCCAGTTGATCGAAGCCAGAGCGCCCGCCTCGCGGGCGGCAGCGATACAGCCCGCGGCATCGAGTTCGCGGTCGGGAAGCGTGAGCCCTGTCGCCAGCAAGCCCAGTTCGTGCCCTTCGCTGGTGACGACCTGGCGGCCGGCCATGATGTAAAGGACAATGCGCTCGCCGAGCTGAATGCGCAGAGCTTCGGGTTCGGCGGTCGGGAGAATGTGATACATGCCAATGCGGACGCTCGATTGCAGCTGCACAAAGGCCTCGCAGTCGGCGCGCTCGGTCAGGAGCCAGATTTTCGCCGTCTCCTTGTCGGGTTTGGCTTCGTCCATATTGGCCAGACCGCGAGCGATAGCCAGCGCCAGATCGGCATCCGGGTAAATGTGGACATGGGCGTCAATGATCAAGCATTTTTCAGACATAGGTCTCACTCTGTGGCCAGGGGCCGGCCGCAGGGGGCCGGCCTTCAGGCGATCCCGGGAGAAGGGCTACTCCTCCCGCCATTCATGTGCGCCCTGCGCAGGTACCGAGATATAAATCGCGGGCTCCAGGCCGGTCCGTGACCGATACTGCGCTGCAATTTCACTGCAAAAATTCCCGACCTGCTCCTTTTCGACCAGATTGACCGTGCAGCCTCCAAATCCGCCGCCGGTCATTCTCGCGCCGAGGCAGCCCGCGAGGGACCGGGCGATCTCCACCATATGGTCCAGTTCGAGACAGCTGACCTCATAGTCATCGCGCAGGCTGTCATGGGAGGCGTTCATAAGCTGGCCGAAGCCCCTCAGATCGCCGCTGCGGAGGCACTGAATCGACTGCAGGACGCGTTCGTTCTCGCTGATCACGTGCCGGCAACGCTTGCGGACGAGTTCAGGCAGTCCGGCGGCCAGTCCGGAAAAGCGTTTCAGGGCAAGATCGCGCAGGGCGCGGATAGCGGGCTCATGCTTTTGCAGCAGCGCCACTCCCTCCTCGCACTCCCGGCGCCGGTTGTTGTATTCTGAGGCGCCCAGTTCGTGTTTGACCCGGGTGTTGCAGACCACGATACGCGAATGCTCCGAGGGCAACGGCACCAGTTGATACTCCAGCGAGCGGCAGTCCAGGAAAAGCGCATTCTCCTCGCGTCCATGAACGGAGATGAACTGATCCATAATTCCGCAATTCATGCCGACAAACCTATTTTCTGCCGCCTGTCCGAGCAGGGCCAGATCCCGTCCCTCCAGCCGGGCGTCCACTAGGCTCAGAAAAGCCAGGCCGCAGGAAATTTCCAGGGCGGCCGAGGAGCTAAGGCCCGAACCGACCGGAACATCGCTCCAAAGCAGGATATTCGCTCCCGGCAGCTGCATTCCTCTCTTCCCAATCTGGTCGGCGATTCCTGCGACATAGTCGCTCCAGTGCTGCCGCGGTACAGCGCCGTCCAGTGCAAAAGTGACCTCCTCCGCCATGTTAAGCGACCGAACCCGGACGTGGCGGTCGGTCCGTGGGGCAATGGCGGCAGCGGTATAGCGGTCGAGCGCCATGGGGAAGACAAATCCCTGGTTATAATCGGTGTGCTCACCGATGAGATTGACCCGGCCCGGCGCGCGAAAAACACGCGGCTCGGCATCGTAATGGGTTCTGAACTGCTGAATGAACTCCGTTAACTCCATTATTTCCTTACCGGTAGATAGAATGCCTTCACGTGCAGCGCCGGCGTTTCTGCCGGCGCTGCACGCTCGAATCGGCTGCTGTTTTCCTCAGGCCTTGCGATGGCCCATCCACGCAGGGATCAGAAAAAGCAATCCGGCGGCCAGCATGATCGCGCCCCACCAGAGCGAGGGATTCAGATGGGCGAGGACCGTGCGGCTTTCCGGCGCAAAAATATAATAGATACCCATTGCAAAAATAATGATGCCCAAAACCGTCAGCATGCCGCCGACGAAAAACCAGATGGAATACATTTTAGTGGTGGACATAAACGCTCCTTGTCATCGCAGCGCCACCCCTTCCGGGGGCGGCAATAAAGGGATCCTACCAGAAATAGATATTCAAGGCGGCAAAGACGACCACCGCGATGATGGCGATGTATTTTGGCTGGCTGTACCAGGCCATATGGCCCTCATGCTCGACCTTGGTAAAGCCTTTAACCAGGCCCACCAGCTCGCTTTCCGGTTTCGGCTTGGTGACCAGGGAGAGCAGAACCGTGGCGATGGCGCAAACAGACCAGGCCCAGGCGGCTTGAGAGAGGTTGCGCGACATGTCCGAGATCTCGTGGATCGGCGCCTGGGAGAAGGTGATCATGTGGACCAGGGCCGGGGGCAGAAAGCCGAGCTTGAAGCCGAGAAAAATCGTGAAAGAGGTGACCATGCCGAGGATGAGGCCCCAGAAGGCGCCGGTGGCGGAGGTCCGTTTCCAGAACATGCCGAGCAGCATGGTGGCAAAGAGGGGTGCGTTGACCCAACTAAAGATCGCCTGGATATAATCCATAATCGTGTTGAATTGCATGGCCAGGTAGGCCGTGCCAATGGAGAGCAGGATGCCGACCAAGGTGGTGATACGTCCCATCCAGACCAGGTGGGCATCGCTGGCTTTTTTATTGATCAACACGCGATAAATGTCATAGGTCCATACGGTATTGAAGGCAGAGACGTTGCCGGCCTGACCGGCCATAAAACCGGCCAGCAGAGCGGTAATGCCCAGCCCCACCAGGCCCTGGGGATAGTAACGGGCGATCAGCAACGGCAGAGCGGTATCGTTCCAGGGTTCGCCGGTGACCGGATGCTTGAGGAGTTCGAAATGGGCGAGCGGATTGGTGGTCAGTTTGTAGGCGACCAGGCCCGCGACAACGATGATGAAGGGCAGGGCCATCTTGAAAAAGCTGGCGATGATCGGGGTCATGCGCGCCGAACGCAGGTCCTTGGAGGAAAAGGCGCGCTGCACAACGAGAAAGTCGGTGGTCCAGTAGCCAAACGAGAGCACCCAGCCGAGTCCGAGGATGATACCGGCCCAGGTCACCCCCATGGCGTTGCTCGAGGCGCTGCCGGTGGTTGCCCACAGTTTGCTCATGGCGTCGGGGAGGCCGGAGAGAACCTGATGCATCCCCCCCATCTCCACAGTGCCGAGGATGGCGACGAGGAAGAGGCCGAACCAGATCAGGAAGAACTGGACGATTTCGGTGAAAATGGCTGACATCAGGCCGCCGAGCATGATGTAGCAGCCCACCGCCAGTGCGGAAATCCACATCGAAAGATGCCAGTCCCAGCCGAGAATGGTGCGCAGCACCAGGGCCATCAAGTAGAGGTTGATGCCGGACATCAGCAGTGTCATGATGGCAAAGCTAAAGGCGTTCAGCAGCCGGGAGCGCTCATCGAAGCGCAATTTCAGATAGCCGGGAACCGAGTGGATCTTGCTGCTGTAGTAAAAGGGCATCATATAGAGGCCGAGGAAAAGCATGGCGGGGATGGCGCCAACCCAGTAGAAATGGGAGACGAACATGCCGTATTTCATGGTACCGCCCGTCCATCCCAGGATCTCGAGGGCACCGAGATTGGCGCTGAGGAAGGCCAGGCCCGCGACCCAGGAGCTGTTCTTGCGGCCGGCCAGGAAATAGTCCTCTCCCGTCCCGGTAAACCGCTTCAGATAGAAGCCAATGCCGATGATGAAGACGAAATAGAGGGCGATAATGGACCAATCCACCCACGAGAGTTGTATGACGCTCATCCGGTCCTCCGATCTAAGCGCAGCTTGCAGGAATGGCCCGGCATACAGGGGATACGTCTCCTGTGCGCCCCCTGTGCCGCAGGGGGATATCCGGGATGGTTTTCAAGTATTAAAAAGATAGAGAATTATTTCTTGTTAGTCAAGCAGCAAAATAAGGCTCAGGCCAGATGGCGCAGCCAGCTTGCAGGTGGCGGGCCGCCGGGCTCCCCTCCCTCCTGTCCCGTGCGGAATTCCGGTCCGCGCCGAGCGGTCCTGGCAGCCGGCTGCAGCAGCCAAGGCGGCGATGCACCTGTCCAGTGCGGATTTCGGCTCCTTGCTGCGCAGGCCTTACCGCGGTATTTAGGGCTTGCGAATGGCGATGGAAATGATTACTTTAATCGCTGCAGCGAATCTGTAGTACCATCGAACGCGGTATTTTAGAGATAACCAACATAAGAGGAGATCCCGGATCATGGCGGAAGTGCTTTTTGACCAGGTGAACGATGTATTGGACACGATCCGTCCGGCCCTGATGGCCGACGGCGGAAATGTCGAGCTCGTTGAGGTAAAGGATGGCGTGGTCAAACTCAAGCTGCAGGGTGCCTGCCATGGCTGCCCGATGTCGCAGATGACTCTGAAAATGGGGATTGAGCGCGAACTGAAGCGCCAACTCCCCGAGATTTCCGTAGTCGAATCGGTTTAAGACAAAACGGCGCTGCAAGGCGCCGTTTTGATTTCTCCCCCGCTGATCCTTCCCCGCTGTTTTCAAGCTATCGTCACGCGCTCGTAGATCATCCTCAATCCATCCAGGGTCAGGTGGTCATCGACCTCGGAGACTCGGCGCAGCTGATGCACGATGACCCTGGCGAGACCGCCTGTTGCCACGGTGCGCACTGTCCTCCCCACCTCGCGCTGGATCCGTTCCACCATACCGTCGATCATCTCCACCGTACCGAACATCAATCCCGATTGGATGCTGCTCTCGGTCGAATTGCCGATGGCCGATTCAGGAAAGCGCAAGGCCACACGCGGCAGTTTGGCGGCGCGCTGATGGAGGATCAGCGCCGAGGATTCGATGCCCGGAGCGATGATGCCGCCCAGATAGGCCCCTTCCGCGGAAATAACATCAAAAGTCGTGGCGGTACCGAGATCGACAATGATCAGCGGCGTGCCATATTTGGCAATGCCGCCGACCGCATTGCAGAGGCGATCGGCACCGACCTGAGCCGGGTTCTGGTAGCGGATTTTGACGCCGAGATCCAGCTCGTTCGAAACGATCACCGGATGCCGATGCAGATATTTGGTGGCCATTTTTTCGAAATGGACGGTCATATCCGGAACGACCGAGGAGATGGCGACCCCGGAGACCTGGAGAATGTCGAATCCCTGGGCCGCCGCGATGCTCTGCATCAGGATCCAGGTTTCATCCTCGGTGCGTTCGCTGTGGCTGGAAAGGCGCCAATGCGCGGCCAGAGTCTTCTCCTGATAAATCCCCGCGGCAATCTGGGTGTTGCCGATATCAATGACGAGCAACATGGTTACTTCTCCCTGAGGCTGAATTCGCCGCTTTCGAGCTGCAGGATCTCGCCGCTGGCTACTTGCACCCGAGCCGCTCCCCACGGGGTGATCCCGCGAAATATCCCTTCTGCACTGTGACCGCCCTGGGTGATGGCGATGGGCTGGTCCATGTGCTGACAATGTTGCTGCCAGGTATTCACCCAGGTACGACGCATTTTCATATCCGCCAGAGAGGGATAGAGCAGGTTCATCTGGTGCAAAAGTTGCAGGAGGATTTCATCCTTGTCCACGCTGCGCCCGGAGCTGAGCCGCAGCGAGGTGCTGTTCTGGCGCAGCGCGAGCGGGAAATCCGCAAGGGATTGCTGGACATTGATGCCGATGCCCGCCACCGCGAAGGCCATCTGCTGGCCGTTGAGATGGTTTTCGACGAGAATGCCACAGACCTTGCGGCCTGCGATCATAATGTCATTGGGCCACTTGATTCCCGGTGAAATCCCGGCCGTGCGCCGGATGGCCTTAATGACCGCCAGGGTGAGCAGCAATGCGAGAACACCACTCTGGCTGGCTGTCAGCGCGGGCCGCAGCAGCAGGCTGCAGTAGAGTCCCAAATCACGCGGCGAATTCCAGCGATGCTGGCCACGGCCGCGGCCTGCCTGCTGCTCTCTGGCGACGACGACGGTTCCCTCCTCCGCGCCCTGCAGGGCCCATTCCTTAAGAACAGAGTTGGTCGAGCCGGTCTGGTCAAGGAGGATGACCCTCCGGCCGAAGAGCGGCTTTTTACCCGGTAGCACAGGGATCATGGTGTTATTTTTCCCGATTCCAGTGGATGAAACTGATGATGGACCGCCTTGAGATACTCCCGGTCGAGGTGGGTATAGATCTGGGTGACGGAGATATCGGCATGGCCGAGCATTTCCTGAACGGCACGCAAATCGGCGCCGCCCTCCACGAGATGCGTCGCAAAGGAGTGGCGCAGGGTGTGCGGGCCGGCCTTGCGAGTGATGCCGGCGCTCCGCAGATATTTCTGGATCAGGATCCAGATCGTCTGCCGGCTCAGGTGTTTGCCGAAGCGGTTGAGAAAGACCACATCGCCAGCAACGCCGAGACCGGCCAGCGCGGGGCGCACCTCGTGCAGGTAACGCTGCAGCCAGGTGCAGGCCACCTTGCCGATGGGCACGAGGCGTTCCTTGCGACCCTTGCCAAAGACGCGGATGAAACGGTCCTCCCAAAAGATGTCGCGGGATTGAAAGCAGACCAGCTCGGAGACACGGACGCCCGTAGCGTAGAGGAATTCGAGGATAGTGCGATCGCGGAGCCCTGTCGGCGTCGTTGTATCCGGCTGCACCAGCAGTTTTTCAACCTCAATGAGGTCGAGAACCCGGGGTACTTGCATCCAGGGTTTGGGTACATTATAGTTGGCCGTCGGATCCTGCTGGCACACCTCCTCTGTGATCAGGAACTTGTGAAAGGTGCGGAGGGCGGAAACATTGCGCGAAATCGTCGCCGGGCAGAGCTCCAGGTCGTGGAGAAGCTGGAGAAAGGCGGCGATGTGGGAGTGCGAGATCGCGGCGGGTACCGTGATGCCCTTTTCTGCGAGAAAATTGAGGTAGCGCAGCAGGTCATGTTCATACGCGGAGATCGTATGGGCTGAGACCTGGCGTTCGACGCGAAGATGATCCATAAAGGCATGCAGGTAATCGGCGAGAGGCATGATCATCACCAGACGGAGGCGGCAGGCATGGCGGGTGGCTGTTGGGGTCTCACGGCTCTTCAAGTCCGCTCGGCAGAATTTCTTCCGCCAGCGAGAGGGCGATGCCGGAGAGCATCACTTCAGGCCCCATAGTGCTGAAATCGCCGGAGAGCAGCCGCGACTCGACATTGGCATATAGAGAGCATCCGGCGTTCTTTTCGACGATGAGGCCGGAAACGCGGCTGCCGCATTCGCTGACGAACGTGACCTCGCCGAGCAGGTCACTGGCGATGAAACCGGTGCAGAAATGCAACTGGAGATGAGAGGTCGGGGTGTAGACCGAGATGAGATGGCCGGTATGGTCGCCGATAGGGATGTCAGGATATATTTCCAGGGAGATATGTTGCTGGGTTTCGTGGTTTTCGATGATGAAGCGGTATTTGTTGTCGACGTGCTTGGGGGCAACAGCCAGAACCTTGCTGATCCTGTCGATGTCCTTTTTATTGAATTCTGGTCGCATAACAGTTGCCTTTTTTGTTCCTGTTTACGCAGGATATCCGGTCAGGTTACAAAAAAACCCCACGGCAAAGCGGGGTTTTTCAAACTGCGGCTTTTTACATTTTGACGACCTTGGTCGCTTGCCAGCCCTTTTCACCAGAGACGGCTTCAAATTCAACTTCCGCGCCTTCCGCAAGAGTCTTGAATCCCTCCATCTGGATCACCGAAAAATGGACGAATACATCTTCACCGTTCTCTTGTTCAATGAAGCCAAATCCCTTGTTTTCATTGAACCACTTGACCTTTCCTTTCGCCATCCTGCGTGTTCCTCCTGACAAATAACAAAGAGGTTCTCCATTTTTGCCTGTGCAAATACCGGCCCGGAGCGGGTCATCTTGGCGTTAATTTAATTAAAACACGCTATTTAGTCAAGCTTTTTCTCATCAGGGCATTGTTTTTTTAACCGCCGTTTCTGACGCGGTCATTCCCCGGCTCTCATTTCGGGAGGACCGCGCGTAGTTGCCGGACGGCTGCGGTGACGTCGGCCTGATGAAAAATCGCCTGGCCGATGACCAGAACATCGGCACCGGCAGCGACCGCGGCCGCGGCCGTATCGAGGTCAACACCGCCATCCACTTCGATCAGATACTCCAACCCGCGTTCCGCGCGCCACTCTTTGAGCTGGGCAATGCGTTCGCAGGCAACCGGCAGAAAACGCTGTCCGCCGAATCCCGGTTCGACGGACATGATCAGGATCAGATCGGCCAGGGGCAGCACCGGCTCGAGCAGAGAGACCGAGGTGGCGGGGTTGAGGGTCACGCCAGGTTTGGCACCCAAAGTGCGGATGTTCTCCAGGGTGCGCCAGAGGTGAGGCACCGCCTCGACATGCACCGTCAGGTGATCTGCACCGGCATCGAGAAAAGGGGCGAGAAACTCATCCGCCCTGGAGATCATAAGATGAACATCCAGGGGCAGCGCGGTGATCCGCCGTATCGCCTTGACCACCATCGGACCGAAGGTCAGATTGGGGACAAAGTGCCCATCCATGATGTCCAGATGGATCCAGTCTGCACCGCCTGCTTCGAGCGCCTGGATTTGTTCGGCAAGGCGGCTAAAGTCGGCGTTGAGTATGGAGGGGGCAATTCTGGTCATCTTTTGCCTTCTTTCGGTCTATTCCAGAATGCTGATGACAAGGTTCAGGGAGTCCCCCTTGCTGACCACGGTTCCGGCTTCAATCGACTGGCTGACCACGGTGTTCGGTAAAAGTTTGCCCGTGCGCTGTTCCGAGATCACACCCGGAGTCAAGCCCGCCTGACGGATCGTCTGCAAGGCCTGGTCCAGGGAGAGGCCCACCGTGGCGGGGACGATATACTCGCTCGGCTCGATCCCGACGCTGACACTGAGGTCGACGTGCGTACCGTGGCGGATATCCGCGCCGGCTGCTACCGATTGCCCGCAGACAACACCGGCGGGATAGAACTCATCGGTGCGGTAATCGACCTCGCCGGCGAGGAGTTCCGCCTCCTCCAGGGCAAAGCGGGCATCCCGTTCCGACATGCCGGTCAATTTGGGCATCGTCAGGATCTTGTGTCCCTTGCTGATGGTGAGATAAATCCGGCGGCCCTTTTTGACCGGGATGCCGGCCTCAGGGATCTGGAAGCGCACATCGCCGGCAGCCACCTTCTCATCGTACTGTTCTTCCGCCTTGACCACGCGCAGACCGAGATCCTTGAGGCGGCGCTCGGCGGCGTTAAAGGGAATATTCAGCACATCCGGAACCGGGATGGACTGGTACTGCCGGGTGTAGAGCGGCATGATGGCCCAGTCGAAGAGGAGATAAAGCAGGACGACTGCGGCGGCCAGATAGGCCGTTTTGCGCTTCCAGGAGAGGCTCTCCCAGTTTTGCCAATCGCGTTGTATGACGTTCATATCAATCCAACTTTTCTGCTTGATGGATGGCATGGCCACGCCGGAATTCTGCAGCGGTCATCGCTCGGCCTCCTTCGGGCTGGAGGGCGAGCAGCTCGAGGAAACCCTGCCCGGTGGCGATGAGCAGCTCCTCCCTGTAGCTTCCGGGGAAGAGGAATCCCGGCTGCAGTTCGCTGCTCGTCAGGTGCGGGCGGGTTGCCAGAATTTTGAGGACGCGTCCGCGCCAGGTTGTCCAGGCACCGGGATAAGGCGACAGGCCGCGTACCAGATTATGGATGGCAGCGGCCGGATTGTGCCAGTCGATCCTCGCCATCTCCTTGTTGAGCTTGGGCGCCCGGGTGACCTCCCCCTCCTGCGGCTTGCTGTGCAGCAGGCCCGATTCCAGCCCGGCCACAGTCTCCACGAGGAGATCGGATCCGGCCTCAGCAAGCCTGTCGTGCAGTTCGCCGGCGGTGGTATCGGGTCCGATAGGGACACGGCACTGCATCAGCCAGAGCCCGGTATCGACCTGTTCGTCGATAAAAAAGGTCGTGGCGCCGCTCTCCGCTTCGCCGCGGATCAAGGCCCAGTTGATGGGGGCAGCGCCGCGGTATTTGGGCAGGAGCGAGGCATGGAGATTGACCGTGCCGAGACGCGGCAGGGCAAACACTTCCGGCGGCAGGATACGGAAGGCCACGACGGCGAAAAGATCCGCTCTGTACTGCTGCAGCTGCTCCTGAAAAGCCTGATCGCGCAAATCCTCCGGCTGCAGAAGCGGCAGGTTGAGCTGGAGCGCGCGCTGTTTGACCGCCGAAGGGCGCAGATGTTGGCCGCGGCCGGCCGGGCGGTCAGGCGCCGTGACCACCGCGCAGAGCTCGTGGCCGGCCTCAGCCAGTTTATTCAGGCTGGCCAGCGCGAACTCGGGAGTGCCCATGAAGACGAGTTTCAAGGCCATTGCAATGCCCCTGTGCTCAACCGGGATCTCACGCCCCGGATCGTGTTCCGCCGCCGGCAGGTCTCAAAGCTTACACTACTGCGGCCTTACGACGGTTATTGCGCGGCCGTCTCGGTTTCGGCCAGTTTTCTGGCGATGGCCGTCTTGGCGATCTCAATCTTGACATTATCGGCGATCTTGACGACGATGATGTTTTCCTTCTCCTTGATGCCCTGGACCACACCATAGATCCCGCCGATGGTGACGATCCGGTCCCCTTTCTGCAAGGCATCGATCATCCGGGACATCTCTTTCTGCTTTTTGGCCTGGGGACGGAACATCAGAAAATACATGATGACCATGATGAGGATGATCGGCAGAAAGAAACCAAAAGAGCTGCCACCGGATGAAGAAGCACCGGCGTTGGGAGCGGCCGAAGCCAGGACCAGCATAATCGAATTCACATGGACCTCCTGGAGTTAAGACTTATTGGGATGGATTTTTTCCTTGATGATAGGTATGGAGAAATTGACGTTTAAAGCCGGTAAAATCACCCTGCAGGATGGCCTGCCGGGCCCGGGTGACGAGGCGTAGATAAAAAGTCAGGTTGTGCAAGCTGACGAGCCGAAGTACCAGCACCTCCTGAGCGTTGAAGAGATGGCGCAGGTAGGCGCGCGTAAAGGTCCGGCAGGTATAACAGGTGCATTCCGCATCCAGGGGCGAAAAATCCTCGCGGAATTTGGCATTTTTGATGACGATCTGCCCGGCGCTGGTGAAAGCCGTGCCGTTGCGGCCATTCCGTGTTGGCATGATACAGTCAAACATGTCGATGCCGCGCTCGATGCCCTCGAGAATATCTTCGGGCTTGCCGACGCCCATCAGGTAGCGCGGCTTGTTTTTCGGCAGCAAGGCGGTGACCAGGCTGGTCATCTCGTACATCGCCGCTTTGGGCTCGCCGACCGAGAGGCCACCGATGGCGTAGCCGGGAAAGTCCATTTCGACCAGGGCTTCGGCGTTTTGCCGGCGGAGATCGGGAAAGACGCTGCCCTGAACGATAGCGAACTGGTGTTGCGCAAAGCCGTGGCGCTCACCGCACTCCGCAAAGCTGATCCGGCTGCGCCGGGCCCACTCCAGGGTGAGCCGGTGTGCCTTGGTGGCATAGCGGTAATCGCAGGGATAGGGCGCACACTCATCGAGCACCATCATGATATCCGAGCCGAGATCGCGCTGGATCTCGACCACCTTCTCCGGCGTAAAGAAATGGCGCGAGCCATCGATATGCGAGCGGAAATGAAAACCATCCGCCGTGATCTTGTTCAGCGCAGAGAGACTGAAGACCTGATACCCGCCGCTGTCGGTTAGGATGGGGCGATTCCAGGCGCTGAATTTCTGCAGCCCGCCGGCTGCGCGCACCAGTGCCGCCCCCGGGCGCAGATAGAGGTGATAGGTGTTATTGAGAATGATCTGGGCTTTGATCCGGCGCAGTTCATCCGGCGACAGGGTTTTCACCGTCGCCTGGGTACCGACAGGCATAAAGATCGGTGTTTGCACGGTGCCATGGGCGGTGCGCAGTACTCCGGCGCGTGCTCCGGAGCCGGGATCCTGACGAATAATGCTGAAAAAGGGCTGGGGGCTCATTTTGTCTCAAGGCTACTGAAGAACGGCATCCAGGGCTTCCTGGGCCTGGCTCACGGCGGCGACCTGGATGCGGAGCTGCGGCGGCAGGCTTTTCTTGTTTCCCCGCGGGATCACCGCCCGGGAGAATCCCATTTTTTCCGCCTCTGCCAGGCGGGCTTCGATATGCGCGACCGAGCGCAACTCGCCGCCGAGCCCCACTTCGCCGATGAGGATCGCCTCGGGATCGATGACGCGGTTGCGCATGCTCGAGGCCAGGCAAGCGATGATGCCGATATCGGCGGCCGTCTCATCGATGCGGAATCCGCCGACGGCATTGACAAAAACATCCATGGTCCCGATATGGTACCCCAGCCGTTTCTCGAGGACCGCCAGGAGCATCTGCACGCGTTTGAGATCCAGTCCGGTGGCGGTGCGCTGCGGCAAGCCAAAGCTGGAAGGCGTGACCAGTGCCTGAACCTCCAGCAGGATCGGCCGGGTGCCCTCCATGCAGCAGATCACTGCGGAGCCGGTATTTTCGGAGCGCCGTTCCGACAAAAAGACCGCGGAGGGATTGGGAACATCGCGCAGTCCGCGTTCGCTCATTTCAAACACTCCGATCTCGCGAGTGGAACCGAAACGGTTCTTGGCCGCACGCAGGATGCGATAAAAGTGATCGCGATCTCCTTCGAAAAGGAGCAAGGCATCGACCATATGCTCGAGTACCTTGGGACCGGCGAGCATCCCCTCCTTGGTGACGTGGCCGACGAGAAATACCGGCATATGCACGCTCTTGGCCACCTGGATGAGCTGCAAGGCGCATTCCCGCACCTGGCTGACACTGCCCGGGGCGCTTTCGAGCATGGGCGTATACATAGTCTGGATCGAGTCCACCACCACCAGACCCGGATTGATCCGGGCGATAGTATCGCGGACGCTCTCGATCTCGGTTTCAGCGAGGACATAGAGGCGGTCGGAGACCAGGCCAAGTCGTTGCGCCCGCATCTTGGTCTGTTGAGCCGACTCTTCCCCGGTCACATAGAGGACCCGCAGTTCGCCGCATCCCAAACCGGCTGCTTCCTGCAGCAGCAGGGTCGATTTGCCAATGCCGGGATCGCCGCCGATGAGGACGACCGAACCCAGGACGATGCCGCCGCCCAACACGCGGTTGAATTCGGGGCTGACCGTCTGCAGGCGCGGCATCTGATCGGTCGAAATCTCCTCCAGCAGCAGGGCCTGGCTGCGGGAGGTCGCGGCCGCATGGGCAGGGCGTGTGTCGGCGGCCGGCGCGCGCTCCTCAACAAAACTGTTCCAGGCTTCGCAGGAAGGACATTTCCCCAGCCAGCGCGGCGAAACCGTGCCGCAACTCTGACAGACGAAATGGACCTTGTCTTTCCGGGATTTGTTCATACGCCGCCCTTGTTCTGCAAATCCGACCTATCCCACAAAGCCTAAAAAAATATCAAAATAAAGGTTAAAAGTCAAGACCTTTTTGTAACATATTAATTTAACTTGATTAACATAGATACTGTCCTGCTGCCGGACAGCCACCGCGAAAATCTGCTTGTTAAAGGGGAGACAAAGCTCTATATTCAACAGCCGATTGCCCGCACCGCCGGGCTGGGCGGCAGGGACGTGCAGCGCCTTAGGCATGAGTACAGCTTTCCGGAGGGGAGATCTTATGACAATCGATCGTGATCACATCAGCCGCACCCTGATGCGCGCCGTGGCCGAACGCGGTTGGGTCCGCGATGAGGATACGGCGCTGCTGTTTTATAATCTGACCTGGTTGAAGCATCATGTCGCCGAGCTGACGGAGCTCTTTCCGGAATCGGCGCTGCATGCGGTTGCGGTCAAGGCCAATCCTCTGGTCAAGGTGCTGAAAAAAATGCAAAAACACGGCGTGGGCATGGAGGCCGCATCGCTTCCCGAGCTCTGCCTGGCGCAAAAAGCCGGTTTTCTGCCGCAGCGGATCGTCTATGATTCCCCGGCGAAGAGCAACCACGATCTGGCTTATGCCCTCCAGGCCGGCGTCCATATCAATGCCGACTCGCTGGACGAACTCGATCGCCTGGATGAACTGCTGCGCACCATGCCTCACCAAGGCACCTTTGGCGTGCGTGTCAATCCCCAGGTGGGCACCGGCGCCATCGCCATGCTCAGCGTGGCGGGCACCTGGTCCAAATTCGGCGTGCCGATCGGACTGCAGCGCCAGGCCCTGATCGAACGCTATCTCCGCCATGATTGGCTCACCGGGATTCATCTGCATGTCGGCTCGCAGGGTTGCAACCTCGACCTGCTCGCCAATGGCATCGGCGTGGTGCTCGAGCTGGCGCGGGAGATCAATCAGGCGCTGGCGCGCGCCGGACAGAGCCGCCGCATCACCCTCTTCGATATCGGCGGCGGCCTCCCGGTCTCCTACTATCCGAAGATCGCAGCTCCATCCATGGCCGACTATGCAGCGCTGCTGCGCCGCCGCTTTCCGGCGTTATTCGACGGCACCTTCCGCCTTGTCACCGAATTCGGGCGCTGGATGTATGCCCACAGCGGCTGGACCGCGAGCCGTGTCGAGTATGTCAAGCGGGAAGGCGCGCTCTCTACCGCGATCATCCATGTCGGCGCTGACCTGCTGCTGCGTAAGTGCTACCGCCCCGAAGAGTGGCATCACGAAATCTCGGTGGCCGGACCAGATGGCCGGCTCAAAACCGGGAGGGATACCGCGCT